>ERZ842401.5337-NODE-5337-length-14311-cov-5.000631_pt1 | contig 14311 bp, 10 predicted proteins | sample MGYA00521270_ERZ842401 | MGnify/ENA primary metagenome ERZ842401 (study PRJEB31892, sample SAMEA3878208) | bioreactor metagenome | biome: Moose rumen | place: Sweden | collected 2011-10 | study: EMG produced TPA metagenomics assembly of the PRJEB12797 data set... | reverse complement strand
CATTTTGAATTAACTATGGAGATGATATAATGATAGAGGAAATGATTTGTTACAGAAATTTCAAAGATGACGAACTTTTTTTACTTATGTCAGATCTTATAGACAGACTTGAAAATAAGCAATTATTGGCTGCCGATAGAAAAGACATAGCTCTTTTGTATAAATGCGAAGCACTACTTGTTGAATTCGCCGGAAAAGGCGGATTTTGCGGTAATCTTTGGCATGATTATCTTACATATCTTCTTGTTAATAGTGAGAATGCATATTCCCTTGCTTGTGAAATGAAAGGTTCTGTACAGGGAACCATCAATGATATCGTCATCCACGACATGGAGATATTTAATGACTATTATCACTACGATTTTAAAAAACTTACAGATATACTTGGGGATAAAGAATTACATAGTCTATTTGATTATAAAATACAAGATACTGGTAGCCGCCTCTATAACAGAAGAGTAAGAGACCGTATCTGCGAGCTTGCGGATGAACTTGACAAGTCAAGTACTCCTGCCGAAATGAAAGAGCATATTACGAATTTCTATAAGGAATATGGCGTTGGCAAAATAGGTCTTCATAAAGCGTTTAGGGTTGCACATAATAATAAAGTGCAAGACATGGACTACAATTCGGTCACAATTGAGCCGATTAAGAATATAAGACACGTTAAACTAGATGACCTGGTCGGATATGAAAATGCCAAGAAGAAGCTTATAGACAATACAGAAGCTTTTCTTAATGCCAGACCTTCAAATAATTGCCTTTTGTACGGCGATGCCGGAACCGGAAAGTCTACTTGTATCAAAGCTCTTGCCAATACATATTTTGACAGAGGTCTTAGAATAATAGAAATATATAGACATCAGTTCAAGGATTTGAATGATGTAATAGCCAGGATCAAAGATAGAAATTATCGATTTATAATCTATATGGATGATCTTTCTTTTGAAGATTTCGAAACAGAGTACAAGTATTTGAAGGCAGTGATTGAGGGTGGCCTAGAGAAAAAACCTGAAAACGTCCTGATCTATGCAACCTCTAACAGACGACATCTCATCAAAGAAAGCTTTAGTGATAAAAAGGGTCTGTCTGATGAAGGTGATATCCATGCAAGCGATACGGTTCAAGAGAAGATATCCTTGTCAGAACGCTTTGGCATATCCATATATTTTGGAAAGCCTGATCCAAAACAGTTTAAAACGATAGTCAAAACTCTTGCTGATAGAAATTGCATCAATATACCGGATGAAGAACTATTCTTGCAGGCAAACAAATGGGAGATAAACCACGGAGGATTATCAGGAAGATGTGCACAACAGTTTATTGATTATCTCCTTGGCAGAGAAAACAAGCAGTAAATGAGGGGTATTTATGAGCGATATTTTTGCAGCGGTTCATGTGGGGTCATATGAGCTTACAATGAAAATTTTTGAAATATCCAAGAAAAACGGTCTCAAATGCCTTGATCATATAAGACACCGCATAGATCTTGGTTCAGAGACGTATGCTACCGGGACTATATCACGTCAACATATGTCAGAACTTTCAAGGGTATTAAATGAATTTTCCGATATTATGAAAAGCTATGGGGTTGAAAATGTAAAGGCATACGGAACGAGTGCACTAAGAGAAACTCATAATATAAATATTGTCACCGCACAGATCGAACAGCGTACAGGAATCAAAGTCGACGTGCTTTCCAATTCCGAACAAAGATTTCTTGATTATAAATCAATAGCGCTACAATCAGCCAAGTTCACAGAACTTATCGAAGAGGCTACTGCCATAATAGACATTGGCGGAGGCTCTATTCAGGTATCACTTTTTGACAAGGATAAACTTGTGACAACGCAGAATATGAAGCTGGGAGTTCTGCGTCTTCGCCAGACACTTGAACATCTTGCTGAAGGTAAAGACCGTTATCCAGATCTTATTGCTGAGCTTGTTGATTCACAGCTACATGTTCTTTCCAAATTCTATTTGAGTGATAAATCCTACAAAAATCTGGTTATCATAGATGATTATATGTCACCTATTTTTCAGAAAATCGGCTCTACTGGTTTTGATAAAGGCTTTCTGACCAGCAAGGACTATGATAAGCTTCTGGACAGATTTTCAAGCACATCCAATGATTATCTGGCAAAGGAACTTAGTATATCAAATGAATATGTACTCCTTGCGTACATATCAGGAATTCTTGTCAAAAGAATCGCATTAACGCTTAAGTCACAGCTTCTATGGGCACCCGGCGTTACACTTTGTGATGGTATAGCATATGAATATGCAGAAAACAAAAAGTATATAACTCTAAGACATGATTTTGAGGCGGATATCAAAGCCTGTGGAATGTCCATAGCAAAGCGCTATGGAGGGAGCAAGTCAAGAGCCAGAACCCTTGAAACGATTGCATTACCTATTTTTGATAAAACCAAAAAGTTACACGGACTTGGACATAGAGAAAGACTTCTTCTGGAACTTTCTACGATTCTTCATGATTGCGGCAAGTATATAAGTCTTGTAAATATGGGCTTTTGTTGCTACAACATCATAATGTCAACCGAGATCATCGGCCTTTCACACAGAGAGCGTTCGATAGTAGCCAATGTGGTTAGATTTAATCATGAAGATTTTTTATATTTTGACGAATCACCTGACTGCTACAAAGGCCTTAATAAAAACGATTATATGACAATAGCTAAACTTACCGCAATTCTCAGACTTTCCAATGCTCTTGACAGAACGCATAACCACAAATTCAAGGATGTGTCGGTAACAGTCAAGGATGATGAGGTTCAGATACTTCTTGATACAACGTCAGACATCACAATTGAAAAAGGACTTATAAATAATAGAGCATCCTTTTTTGAAGAGATATTTGGTGTAAGACCCGTTATAAGACAAAAAAGAACGTTTTAAATAAAAGAGAACGTTTTAAATAAAAGAGAAAGGTTTAATAAAAGAGAAAGGTTTAAATAAAAGAGAAAAATTTAAATAAAAGAGAATAAAAGAGAATAAAAGAGAACGTTTTTAATCAAATACAACTTTAAAGCAGATTATAGAAAGTTTTAATACTGCAAGGATACAGTATTTATAAATGATTATAGAAATGGCTTTGTATTATTTGAACGTAGTTTTTTATTGATATGTCAAAGGAGAGTATATGTCATCTTTTGCAAAAAAAGTTTTAGACAAAAAAAACACAGATAAAAAGTTTCTGGACAGAAAAATATCTGATAAACTTCACCAGGAAGATATAGATTATGAAGACCCAAAATATTACATAAACAGAGAGCTTTCGTGGATTCAATTCAACAAAAGGTGCCTTAATGAAGCAAGAGATAAGAGTACGCCTTTGTTTGAAAGGCTTAAGTTTTTGTCTATAACTGCATCCAACCTTGATGAGTTTTTTATGGTAAGAGTTGCATCTCTAAAAGACATGATTCATGCGGGCTATACAAAGCCGGATATTGCAGGATTTACTGCAACAAGACAGCTGGAGCTTGTGTCAGATGCGTTACATGATTTCGTTGCGCTTCAATACGAAACCCTTAACAGGATGCTGATTCCCGCACTTGATGAAAATAGTCTGCATGTCCTTTTAAGTCATACTGAGATGACAGATAAAGAGTGCTCCTATGCGGACAGATACTTTAGAGAATTTGTATACCCTGTTCTGACACCGATGGCTGTTGATTCGTCGAGACCTTTTCCTCTTATCCGAAATAAGTCTCTTAATATCGGGGCCCTAATAAAGGCCAAGAAATCCGATATTCCCAAGGCGGATGACGAAAAGAAAAGTGAAAGCAAAAAAGGTCAGAAGAAGGCATATGATTTTGCCATGGTTCAAGTTCCTGACGTACTTCCACGAATAATTGAACTTCCGGCAGATGATAAAGACAAGCATAGAGTGATACTGCTAGAGCAGATAATCTTACGAAACATGGATATGCTGTTCCTTAACTACAACATTGAATGTGCATATACCTTCCGCGTTGAACGTAATGCCGATCTATCGATTGATGAAGATGAGGCAGAGGATCTGTTAAAAGAAATTGAGAAGCAGATTAAGCAGCGTCAGTGGGGCGAAGCCATAAGACTTGAAGTAGATAAGAATATAGACAAACGCCTTATGGATATGATCGTTGATGAAATGAATGTAACAGACAGTGAGATATACAAAATTGACGGACCTCTGGATCTTACATTCCTCATGAAAGTATACAAGATACAAGGTTTTGATGAATTCAAGGAACATGACTATCGTGAAAGTGCGCCTGTTCCGGAGTTTAAAGCTGATGAGAATATTTTTGCTTCTATCAGAAAAAAGGATATTCTCATGCATCATCCCTATCAGACTTTTGATCCTGTAGTTAGATTTATATCTGATTCAGCACAAGATCCCAAGGTTCTTGCAATCAAACAGACCTTATATAGAGTTAGCGGTAACTCTCCGATTATTGCAGCACTTGCCAAGGCAGCAGATAATGGCAAACAGGTCACTGTTCTTGTAGAACTTAAAGCTCGTTTTGACGAAGAGAATAATATTGTATGGGCCAGAATGCTTGAACAGGCAGGTTGCCATGTTATATATGGACTGGTCGGACTTAAGACACACTGTAAGATTACTCTCGTAGTAAGGAGAGAAGATGACGGAATAAGACGATATGTGCATCTTGCGCCCGGTAACTATAATGGTTCTACGGCTCGCCAATATACCGATGTCGGAATGTTCACCTGTAAGGACTCTTATGGTGAGGATGCAACAGCTGTATTCAACATGTTATCCGGTTATAGTGAACCGCTTGCGTGGAATCGTCTGTCACTTGCACCCTTGTGGCTCAAAGACCGTATCATCTATATGATAGAAAGAGAAGCCGAGAATGCAAGAAGAGGTGAACCGGCAAGAATCATAGCCAAAATGAATTCAATATGTCATAAGGATGTAATTGCGGCTCTATATAAAGCAAGCAGCGCCGGAGTTAAGATTGACCTAATTGTTAGAGGTATATGTTGTCTTCGTACAGGAGTTAAAGGCGTATCGGAGAATATTACCGTAAGGTCTATAGTTGGTAACTTCCTTGAGCACAGTCGTATTTTTTATTTTGAAAATGCCGGAAGACCCGAATATTACTGCTCAAGTGCTGACTGGATGCCAAGAAACCTTGAACGCAGAGTAGAGATTCTTTTCCCGGTAGAAGATCCTGACCTTCAAAAGAAAATCTGGCATATTCTTGACTTAGAGCTTCGCGATACCCTAAAGGCCAGTGTTATGAATGAAGAAGGCGAATATGTAAAGGTAGATAAACGAGGCAAAGAACCATTGAACTCTCAGAAGGAATTTGGCGAAGAAGCATACACCTATGCTTTAGATGCTCAAAAACAGATGAATGATTCAAGAGTTTTTACACCTGAAAAGAGTCCAAAAATGGATTAAAAAAGAAAATAAAATATTATAAAACGAGATATAAAGCGAGATATAAAACAAGCTTATTTTCATGAGCAATTTTTTCAAAAAAATATGGTAACAATATTCGGAAGAGAGAACTATATTAATGACACCCAGAATAATTTTGGCATCAGGAAGTCCAAGAAGAAGTGAACTTATGCAAAAGGCAGGCATCAACTTTGAAGTGATTCCTGCAAAAGGCGAAGAAAAAATAGAAAGTGACATACCTGCGGAAGTTGTTAAAAAGCTTTCTTTTAAGAAGGCAGCAGAGATTTTTGAACTTGAAACAAAGATTAACCTTAATAAAGAAGCACTACAAAAAATTTCTGTAAATAGCAATTTTGACACAAATTCATGTGATAACTTTGGGGATTATTCGAAGGGAGAAATTCAAAGTCCTGTTGTAATCGGCGCTGATACCGTTGTATCATATAATCAGAAGGTGCTTGGTAAACCAAAAGACAAGGAAATGGCTCGCAAAATGATATCCGGTATCCAAGGACAAAGTCATGAAGTCTATACCGGAGTTTCTATTTTGTGGAAGCAGGATGGCAAGATCCTATCGCTTGTATTTGCAGAGGAAACACAGGTTTTTGTATATCCAATGACCGGCGAAGAAATTGAAAGTTATATTTCTACCGATGAACCTTATGATAAGGCCGGAGCATACGGAATACAAGGTGTGTTCGGAATGTATGTAAAAGGTATACATGGAGATTACAATAATGTAGTTGGGCTTCCGATAGCAAGGCTTTATCAAGTGCTTAAGCATTGTAATATATTATGATTTGTGCACGATCATGATTGATTAAGGTCTCGAAAGGAGTAGACTATGCATGATTTTGATGATGACGTATTGGATTATTTTCTTGATAATCAGGGACAACTTTTTCCGGAGGATGTTGCATCAACAAGAGAAGAAGCTGAGGCTTTTCTTGAAGACTGCTGTGCAGTAGTTGCTGAGTCAGTTGACGAAGTTATTGAATATTTCGAAGAAGAAGGCGTAGACTTTGATGCTGACAATATTTTGGACGCCTCTGAAGTCTTTGATATAGGAGATGGGCGTTATCTTATCGTTGAAGGATGAAGTTTGAATTTTTTAAACTCCTTCCTTTATGACTTTATGGAAAGAGTTTAAGCGTTCTTCTTTGATACCTTATATATAAGAGTTTTCGTGTTAGTCTATGCGAAGTTATAAATAATACATTTAAACATCTTCGATTGACGCTTCCAGGATAAATGGAGCAAGTCCGTCATTATTATTATCAGCTTTTGTGATAAAATCTGCATTGTTCTTAACAATATCAGTTGCATTTAGCATGGCAATACCTTTGCCGGCTGCTTTTATCATGCTGATATCGTTCTGTTCATCTCCTGCAGCAAGAGAATTTTCTATGGGTATATTCAAATAGTCACATAGGCGATTTACTGCTGAGCCTTTTCCGGCTTCTTTTGGGAAAATCTCAAGATAGAAGGCATTTGAATACATGACGGAAAGTTTATCTTGAGATATTTTTTCAATCTCTTTTCTGAAATTTTCCATTTTTTCGTGATCATGTAGTTCTATGGCTATGCACTTTGACGGTCCGTATGTAAGCTTTGATAGAATATCATTTGTAACCAGCATGGGCGTTTTTATTACTTTTCTGTAATAAGCAATGCATTCTCCATCATCAGGAGTAATTATGTAGTTGTCATTGTAGGTGTGGATATGAACATCATGCTTATTGGCTATAGCGAAACATTTTTCTACAAGTTCAAAAGGGATTTGGGCTCTATATACCAATTCTTTTTTGTCACAATCGTAGATTTGACCACCGTTGTAGCCGACGAGAAATGTGCCTTTGAAATCAAGTCCAAGCTCCTTTTGAACCTGCATTGCAGAATCAATTGCCCGCCCTGTGCTTATCGCAAAGTGATTCCCTTTTGAAGTGAAGATTTTTAGAGCCTCCATTGTCTTAGGAGATATTTTTTTTTCGTCATTTAATAAAGTGCCGTCAAGGTCAAAGAAAAATATTTTTGTATTCATGCATTCAATAATGAACTCGTTTATAACATATGTCAATTGCCCATTCCTTAAGATTGAGGTAATATGTAGAAATGCTATGTGAATATTTTTTATAAAAGAAATACAGAAAATAATAGAAAGATGAGGACTGGCATAATGAGAGCAGTAGATTTACATACACATTCAACAGCATCAGATGGTACATATACTCCCGGCAAACTAATTGATTATGCTCATGAAAAAGGGCTTGCAGCCATAGCCCTTACAGACCATGACACAACCAACGGACTTAAAGAGGCTATGGAGCGGGGGCAAAAATATGACGATTTGGAAGTAATACCGGGAATAGAGTTTAGTACTGATTATGAAGGCAAGGATATCCACATTGTAGGACTTTATATGCGCTTTGAAGATACTGATGTACAGAAGAGACTCAAAGAATTTGTTGATGCAAGAATTATGCGCAACAAGAAAATGTGCAAGCTTCTAACAGAAAATGGCGTTCCCATGGATTTTGATGAACTTCAGGCTGCCTACCCGAATTCTGTTATTACAAGAGCTCATTATGCAGCATATATGCTTGATAAGGGGGTTATTAAGTCAAGACAAGAGGCCTTTGACAGATATATAGGCGATAATTGTAAGTGTTTTGTTCCAAGGCAGAAGATTACACCTCAAATGGCTGTTGAGATGACACTGGATGCCGGTGGAGTACCGATACTAGCCCACCCTGTTTTATACGGTATGTCAGATTCAAGGCTTAGAAAACTTGTAGGAGAGCTAAAAGAAGTTGGACTTAAAGGGATAGAAGCGATCTATACTACCTATACAAATTCTGATGAACGTGACATAAGACAGATAGCACAAGATTATGGACTTCTTATCAGCGGTGGTTCTGATTTTCACGGCGACAACAAGCCGGATATTGATCTTGGTGTTGGATATGGTCAGCTGTTCGTACCAGAAGCTGTCCTTGATAAGATCAAGGAATCTCTAAGCAAACGTAGCTAAAGCTATTACTTTACATTGAGTATATTTTTGTGTAAAATACAAAACGGCGCGTTTTCAATTATTAAAGAGGTAGATAATAAATATGATTCAGGCAAACGGAGTAACACTTAGAGTCGGAAAAAAGGCTCTTTTTGAAGATGTAAATATTAAGTTCACAGAAGGCAACTGTTACGGCATTATCGGTGCCAACGGTGCCGGAAAGTCAACATTTCTTAAGATTCTTTCAGGTAAGATTGAGACTACAAACGGTGATGTTTCAATGACACCCGGACAGCGTCTTTCTTTTCTTGAACAGGATCAGTTCAAATACGATGACAATGAAGTCCTTAATACAGTAATCGGCGGTAATGCAAGACTCCTTGAAGTAATGGAAGAGAAAAATGCTATTTATGCCAAGGAAGATTTTACTGACGAAGATGGTATTAAAGCGTCTGAACTCGAAGCTGAATTTGCTGAAATGGACGGATGGGAAGCAGAAGCAAACGCAGAATCACTTCTTAATGGACTTGGCATAGAGACAGAGCTTCATACTAAACTTATGAAGGAATTAAATGGTGCTCAAAAGGTTAAAGTTCTTCTTGCAAGAGCTCTTTTTGGTAATCCGGATATTCTCCTTCTGGATGAGCCTACCAACCACCTTGACCTTGATGCAATCGCCTGGCTTGAAGAATTCCTTATCAATTTTGAAAATACAGTTATTGTTGTATCTCATGACCGTTATTTCCTCAATAAAGTATGTACATATATTGCTGATATTGACTATGGCAAGATTCAGTTATATGCAGGTAACTATGACTTCTGGTATGAGTCATCACAGCTTATGATTCGCCAGATGAAGGAAGCTAACAAGAAGAAGGAAGAGCAGATCAAAGAGCTCAAGGAATTCATAGCTAGATTCTCAGCTAATGCATCTAAGAGTAAGCAGGCAACCTCCAGAAAGAGAGCTCTCGAAAAAATCGAACTTGAGGATATAAGACCTTCAAGCCGTAAATATCCTTATATCGACTTTAGACCCAATCGTGAAATCGGTAATGAGGTACTTACAGTTGAACATCTGTCTAAGACAATTAATGGAGTTAAAGTTATTGATGATGTTTCGTTTGTAATTCAACACGACGACAAAGTTGCATTTGTAGGCGGAACCGAACTTGCAAAGACAACTCTTTTCCAGATTCTTATGGGCGAGATGGAACCTGACGAAGGAACCTACAAGTGGGGCGTTACTACGTCTCAGGCATATTTTCCTAAGGATAATACCAAGGAATTTGATAATGATTATACAATTGCAGATTGGCTTACGCAGTACTCAGAGATCAAAGATGCTACATATGTAAGAGGATATCTTGGACGCATGCTTTTCGCCGGCGAAGATGGGGTTAAAAAGGTTAAGGTATTATCAGGTGGTGAGAAGGTTAGATGTCTTCTTTCCAAGATGATGATATCCGGGGCTAATGTGCTACTGTTTGATGAACCTACTAACCACCTTGATATGGAATCCATCACAGCACTTAATGAAGGTATGATCAAGTTCAAGGGCGTTGAACTCTTTGCTTGCCGTGACCACCAGGTTGTACAGACTACAGCAAACAGAATCATGGAATTTCTTTCGGATGGTTCGCTTGTAGATAAGCGTACAACATACGATGAATATCTTGAAAGCGATGAAATGGCTCGTAAGAGAACAGTTTACCAGACAACAGAAGAAGATGAGCAGGACGACTGACTATTATATACTTCTAAAGCATCTCACATCCTGCGCGATGTGTGTAGCGTTTTTGATGTGGAAAGCTTGATGTGATAAGTTTGAATTAGTAAGCTTTTGTAAATTTGAATTTTGGCTGTTACACTAAAAAGTGTGACAGCCTTTTTTGCTAATGCCTTATTCATAACAAGTGGGAAATTTTAGTAAGTAAGAAATAGTTTGTCTGTTGCTAACAAAAGATCATAACTGTATAATGAAAAGCGGGTCAAATATGAGCTATTGCTAGTATAGTGTCTTTGAAATAATTGGACTAAAGAAAATCAGCCATTGATTGCATTCATACCAATTTTAGAATTCAGATAATTAGCAAACAATATACTGGTGTACTGACTTAAACAACATAAATATAGATATAAGCGTTAATTGTAAATCAAATCTTAATTATCCGGGGGAGTGTTTATGAAATTTAAGCTTAATTATGGGAGGACTATTCTTATTGGTTTTGCCTTCATGTCTATTTGCATCTTCTGGCAGTTCTATGACAATGAAATTCCCAGAATATTAAAGTACACATTTGGATTAGGGGAGGGCATTACAGGCTTTATTATGGCGCTTGATAATATATTTGCCCTTTTCCTCCTTCCAATGTTTGGGACGCTTTCAGATCGCACCAATACTAAAATTGGAAAAAGGATGCCATTTGTTCTTGTAGGTACAATAGTATCAACTATTCTATTCCAACTACTCATAAATGTAGCAAATGTTCCCGGAAGACTGCCACTTTTTATCATTATACTTATGCTTCTTTTGGTTTCAATGGGTATATACAGATCTCCGGCAGTTGCGATGATGCCTGATCTTACTCCGCCTCCGCTTCGCTCTCGTGCAAATGCCATCATTAATCTCATGGGCACAATTGGAGCAGTATATACGCTGGCTATGATATCACTTCTTCTTAAGAATGCAGATGATCAGTCTAAAACAAATTATTCACCGCTTGCATTTGCAATCAGTATAGCAATGGTAGTGAGCGTTGCGATTCTTTTTTTCACAATTCATGAAAATAAGATACGAGATGAGGTGACAAAAGAGGTTGAGGCTGCAAATCTTTCAATGGATGATGCTGATGATGAAGCATCAAAAAAGGCTGCGATAGCAAAAGAAGACAGTTCAGTAACTTTAGAATCAGGCATGAATCCATCGGTTAGGAAAAGTCTTATATTCCTCCTTTTATCGGTTCTTTTGTGGTATACAGCTTATAATGCTGTTACAACTGCATTTTCGAGATATGTTGAAGAAGTTTGGGGACTTAAAAACGGCGCATATGCCAATTGTCTTATGATAGCTACAATTGCAGCGGTTATTTCATATCTTCCTATAGGATGGATATCCTCAAAGATTGGTCGTAAGAAGACAATTCTAATGGGTGTAGCACTCATGAGTATATGTTATTTCACAGGCTCCTTTGCAACAGCTTATTCGAAAGCTATAGTGGTAATGTTTGTACTTATAGGATTTGGATGGGCATCGATTAATGTTAATTCTTATCCTATGGTTGTTCAAATGTCTAATGCTTCTGATATTGGTAAGTATACCGGATATTATTATACTTTTAGTATGGCTGCACAGATATTTACACCCATAGCATCAGGAATACTCTTAGAGCAGATATCGTACAGAATACTATTTCCATATGCGTTCATATTTTCGACACTTGCGTTTATTACAATGCTTATGGTAAGGCATGGTGATTCTGAGCGTTTGGCTTAGCAGAAGTTGGTTTTTGATATTCTAAAAACGTATATGTTTTCGTAAATTGGGTTTTACAACAGACAATGTGAGTTATAGAAGAACCAAAAATCGGTCTATAAATTGTGGTTATTTTGAAAACAAACTATTGCCATTAAAACGCCTATGTATTAAAATAAGCAAGTGGCGTTTGTGAGTTTTTTCACAAATTCTGAAGAGGTTGGTAAATTGTAAATGAGTTCTAAAAAGACACTGCTGACATTAGCATCTATACCGGCTACAATCGGGGGACTGTATCTGGCAGCTGTAATGCCCAGAATTATAAAAAGACCTTCAAAAAAGCCGTTCGTTGGCAAGTTATACGCTCATCGTGGACTTCATAATAATAGTTCCAATGCACCAGAGAACTCAATGGCCGCCTTTAGGAAGGCAATAGAGGCCGGATATGGCATCGAGTGCGACGTTCAGCTCACTAGAGATGGTATACCGGTGATTTTTCATGACTTTACGCTTGCAAGGGTTGCAAGGTATGATAAGGGATTTGAATCGCGTTATCCTGTCCATAATCTTGATGGTAGTCTTGGTGTAAGAGGTAAAGTCGGTGATTATTCTTATGAGGAACTGCAACATTTTCATCTCTTGAATTCCAGTGAGAAGATTCCTAAATTTGAGGATTTTCTTAATATGGTTGATGGTAAGGTTCCGCTTATTGTAGAACTTAAGATTGAGGCATTTGATACCGGGGTTTGTCCCGTGGCGGACGGTCTTTTAAGAAATTATAAAGGCGATTATTGCATTGAGTCCTTTAATCCGCTAGGCCTTATTTGGTATAGGAAGCATCATCCTCAGGTTATGAGAGGACAACTTGCAGAAGAGTTCCTTAAGGATGACAAGGAGGAGTTTCATTCGCAGATATGGCATATACCGTCTAATCTGCTTCTTAATTTTTTAACTAAACCTGATTTTGTAGCATACAACTACAAACATGAGAAGAACATGTCAAGGCGTATTGTTCACAAACTTTATCGTAATACTGCTGCGGCTTGGACTATAAAGGATCAGGACTCACTGGACAAGGCCAGGGGCAAGTTCGAAATATTTATCTTTGATAGCTTTATTCCTGACATGAAAGAGAAGGCTGAGGATATGAAGGAGAAAGCTGATCAGTTCAGAGAAGAGGGCACACGCGAATATACGCAGCTGGGTTAATCTTGATAATATCTGTAGATTTAAGGTTCTGTTCAGGAGCTAAATGTGACAAAAAAAGGATATTTGTTTTTTGACTCATTCGTTTCTGGACAGGGTCTTAGATTGTACAGATGATTATAAAAAAAGTATAGGGAATTGCGAATTAATAGATAATTCGCAAAGAAAGGGAAGAAAATGGCTAATAAGTGGGTTTACACCTTCAAAGAAGGTAACATGACCATGCGCAATCTCCTGGGAGGAAAAGGCGCTAACCTTGCTGAAATGACTGAGATCGGACTTCCGGTTCCACAGGGTTTCACAATTACAACTGAGGCTTGTACTCAGTACTATGAGGATGGTCGTAAGATTAACGACGAAATCATGGCTCAGGCTATGGAAGGCGTTGCATGGATGGAGAAGGAGAACGGCAAGAAGTTCGGTGATCTTGAGAATCCTCTTCTTGTTTCTGTTCGTTCAGGTGCAAGAGCTAGTATGCCTGGTATGATGGATACTATTCTTAACCTTGGTCTTAATGATGACGTTGTTGCAGCAATGATTAAGGGCAATCCTGATCCTGCATTTGAACGTTTCGTATATGACTCTTACAGACGTTTCATCCAGATGTTCTCAGACGTTGTTATGGAAGTTGGTAAGAAGTATTTCGAGCAGCTCATCGACAAGATGAAGGAAGCTAAAGGCGTTAAGTATGACGTAGACCTTACAGCTGCTGATCTTAAAGAACTTGCAGAGCAGTTCAAAGAAGAATATAAGAAACAACTCGGAGAAGATTTCCCGTCAGATCCTGTTGTTCAGTTGAAACTTGCTATCGAGGCTGTATTCCGTTCATGGGATAATCCTCGTGCTAATGTATATCGTCGTGATAACGACATTCCATATTCATGGGGAACAGCTGTTAACGTAATGCCTATGGTATTCGGTAACCTTAACAACGAATCCGGTACAGGTGTTGCATTTACACGTGATCCTGCAACAGGTGAGAAGAAGCTCATGGGTGAGTTCCTCAAGAATGCTCAGGGTGAAGATGTTGTTGCCGGTGTTCGTACTCCTATGCCAATTGCACAGATGGAGCAGGAATTCCCTGAGGCATATGCTGATTTCATCAAGGTTTGCAAGACTCTTGAAGATCACTATCATGATATGCAGGATATGGAGTTCACAGTAGAGAACAAGAAGCTCTACATGCTCC
>ERZ842401.5336-NODE-5336-length-14312-cov-44.323350_pt1 | contig 14312 bp, 9 predicted proteins | sample MGYA00521270_ERZ842401 | MGnify/ENA primary metagenome ERZ842401 (study PRJEB31892, sample SAMEA3878208) | bioreactor metagenome | biome: Moose rumen | place: Sweden | collected 2011-10 | study: EMG produced TPA metagenomics assembly of the PRJEB12797 data set... | reverse complement strand
GCAGCCGTGGGGCTTTCTCCGTGAGGACATGGGCCGTGCGGCTGTATATTCCCACCCCAATCGCAATGGGGTGAGGAGCATTTAAATATTAATTGTAGTATTTTTAAATTCATAGCTGCCCCATGATGGGGCAGAAGAATTTGTTAGTTAGCGGTGCACGAGTCCGCGAGGATGCCAGCCCGCTTTGTAGTAAAAAAGTGGCAACCGTCCGCGAGGATGGTTGCCACTGCCGTTATACCTGGATGTTGAGCACCTGACCGTCGTAGGCCAACTCGACGCCCTGTGGCAGTCGCTGTGTGGCCTCGGCGTGTGGGCCTGTGTCGTGGCAAAGGTGAGTGAGCAGCGTGCGCTGTGCCCCAACGCTGCGGGCGAAAGCTATGGCGTCGTCGACCAGCTGATGGGAGTGGTGGGGATTGTCGAAGCGCAGGGCGTTTACCACCAGGGTGTCGATGCCCTGCAGCAGGCGGGCATTGTCGTCGCTGATGGTCTTCATGTCGGTGACGTAGGCAAAGCTGCCGAAGCGGAACCCCAGTATGGGCAGCTGTCCGTGCATCACCTCAACGGGCATCACGTCGATGTCGCCGATGGCGAAGAGCTGTCCGGCACTTATCTCGTTCAGCCCTATGGCAGGCACGCCAGGATAGCGATGCTCTGCAAAGCAGTAGGGCAGCATCTGCAGCATGCCCTCGCAGGCCAGCTTGTTGGCATAGACGTTGATGGCGCCAAACTGACAGTAGGGCCGCACATCGTCCATGCCCCCCATGTGGTCGTAGTGGGCGTGGGTGACGAGTATGGCGTCGATGCGGCGGAAGGGCTGTGGCAGTATCTGCTGGCGGAAGTCGGGGCCACAGTCTACGAGCACCCTTGTGCTGTCGGTCTCTACGAGAACAGAACAGCGCAGCCGCTTGTCGCGAGGGTCGGTGCTGCTGCATGTGGCGCACTGGCACCCTATCACCGGCACGCCGCACGAGGTACCCGTGCCCAGAAACGTTACTCTCATCATGTTGCTCACACTATGTTTACTTCTGGTTGTATGTCGATGCCGAAGCGTTGTACCACATCGTGGCGAATGGCGTTGCACAGGGCCATGATGTCGGCCCCCGTGGCGCCGCCCTTGTTCACCAGCACCAGCGCCTGCTTGTCGTGGACTGCGGCAGGCCCCATGCTGCGGCCCTTCCATCCGCACTGGTCTATGAGCCATGCTGCGGGCACCTTCACCCGACCGTCGGCCAGCGGATAGGAGGGCATCTGCGGATAGTCGGCCTGCAGTGCAGCGGCCTTCTCGCCGCTGACCACCGGGTTTACGAAGAAGCTGCCGGCATTGCCCAGCACGTGGTGGTCGGGCAGCTTCTGGCGCCTTATGCCGATGATGGTGTCGCGCAGCTGTTGTGCTGTGGGTTCGTCGCCTATGCCCAGGCGCTGCAGCTCGGCGCGTATGTTGCCATAGTCCAGCCGTGGGCTGAAGGTCTTGCTCAGTCGGTAGGTTACGCAGGTGATGAGGTAACGGTTGCGCCATTCGTGTTTGAAGCGGCTGTCGCGATAGCCGTAGTGGCAGTCGTCGCGCATCATCGTCACCACGCTGCCATCGGCCAGGCTCACAGCCTCCACCTTATATATAATGTCGCAGGCCTCGGCTCCGTAGGCTCCGATGTTCTGCACGGCCGATGCCCCCACGTCGCCGGGTATGAGCGACAGGTTCTCCGCACCGTGGTAGCCATGTGTCACGCAATAGTCTACCAGCGTGTCCCACTCTACACCGCTGCCTGCCGTCACGAACACGGCGTCGTGGTCGTCGGCTACCGTGATGTGGCTGATGGCCGAATGTACCACCGTGCCCAGGAAAGGCGCTGTGAGCAGCAGGTTGCTGCCACCACCAATGATGAGCAGTGGCTGGCTGTCGGCACGCAGCTGACGGGCCAGCTGCACGGCTTCCTGCACCGTTGCATACTCTACGAAGCGGCGGCATGTCACGTCGATGCCGAAGGTGTTGTGGGCTTTCAGGCTGTAGTCTTGCTCTTCTCTCATCATGTGGATAGTCTGGTCAGTTTCCATCGTCCGTTCTTCTGCACAAAGGTCAGCTCGGTCTCCAGGCCGTTGGCAATGCCCCTGAGCACGAAAATCTTCTGCGTGGAGGCAGGGTCTTGCAGTCCATAGACTATGTTATATAGCATGTCGGTGGGCAATTCGGGGGCAAAGGCGCTCCAGAAGTCGGGCGTGATGACCCCCTCTACCTGTGCAAAGTCGTCGTCGGGGTCGGGGCCGGAGAACTCTATCTGCTCGCTGAGGCTGGCATACTGGAACACCGAGTCGGCCACGAACTGCTGGTAGAAGCTGAAGAACTGGGCATTGGCGTTGTGCGACAGAGCCTGGTGCCTGACCTGTGTGAGCATCCAGCGGCCCTCCTGTCGGCAGAAGCTGTACTGGTGGACAAGACTGTCGGCCAGCATGATCTTCTCTACGGTGACCTCGGTGAGTGCCGTGTCCTTCACCAGCTCCATCTGCTCAGGGTTGTCGAACACCAGCGTGTAGTAGTCTTGGTTCATAAAGAAAGGCTCCATCTTCCACTGGCGCTTCCCGATGGTCGTCTGCTTGCCGTCGACGTCGACGATGGCCAGGGGGAAGGCGATGCGCTCCATCTGCAGCGTACGGTTGGAGGCGAAGATGAAGACAAAGTCGTCGAACAGCTCGTCGGCTCCCAGTGGCATCACGGTGTCCTCCTCTTCCCCGCTGTCGAGCGAGTCGTACAGGAGGGGCTGCTCCTGCGAGGCATAGCCCGTGCGGCCCGTCTTGTTGCCGGTACAGCCCAACAGCACGAGGGCGGCCAATACAAAAACTACGAGAAACCTTTCCATGCTTTCAGACATTCTGAATTTTGACGTGCAAAGGTATATCTTTTTTCTGACATGACCAACAAAAGCCAGGGCAAAAGTTGCACGAAAAGTGAAAGAGGCACCCATCATGGGCCACCGAGGGTGAATGTTTACAGCTGTTAATCTTCTGAAAATACTTTCGCGATACGATGTTTTTTAGTATATTTGCACCCAATTAAACACGCATTACTAACTAAAAACCTATTCATACATGACGATGAAGAGAACATCTACACTGTTGTGCCGTGTGGCTGCCCTGACTGTGATGCTTGTCACGGCCACTGCCTCTGCATGGGCCATCAACACGAAAGAGTCGACCGAGCAAGTGACTACGCTGGTGACGCTGGACACCGATGTGGACTACAGCATTACGGGCAGCACGCCCTTTGGCGACGGTGGCATCGTGAACATTGCCAATACCGACCATGCCGTGCTTATACTGCAGGCCGTGAAGCCCTCGGCAGCCTTGAAGCTGCTGGCCGACCACGTGCAGATAAACGGCGCGAAGGCCGTGAACAACACCAACTGCCAGGTGAAGCTCTACAACCTGGGCTGCATCATCCTGCCCTACGGCAACAGCGTGAAGCCGCTGACCGTCTATAGCGAGCAGAACTTCCAGGGCACAGCCGTCAACGACTTCGGTCTGGAGAACGATGGCGGCTACATGAACACGCTGACCGACAAGAAGCTGAATAACCGCATACGCTCGTTCAAGCTGAAGCGTGGCTATATGGTGACCTTCAGCAATCGTGCCAGCGGACGCGGCTACAGCCGTTGCTTCATTGCTGCCGACCAGGACCTGGAGATGGCCACGCTGCCCGGCGTGCTGGACCGCAGCATATCGTCGTATCGTGTCTTTAAGTGGTACGATGCCGGCAAGAAGAACCTGGCCAACAGTGCCGGCGACACGGGGGCCCTCTCGGCACTGAACGTGCAAAGCACCTACGACTGGGGGCAGGGCAATGGCAGTCTGGCTCCCGACATTGAGTGGGTGCCCAACCATATCTATGAAGACTGGCCCTCGTCGTCGACCATCGGCAAAACTACTCAGTCGCCCCACACCAAGACCAACAACGAGCCACGCAACTCGTCGGACGACCATCCGCAGGACCTGAAGACCATCCTCGGCAATTGGGAGAACATGATGCGCACTGGCTTGCGTCTTTGCTCGCCCGCCTCATGGGACGGCAGCGACTACTGGAATGCTACGGGCTTCCTGGCCGAATTTCTTGACTCGATCGACGCCCGCGGCTGGCGTTGCGACATCATTGACCTGCACTGCTACTGGGCCGAAAGTAACTTCGGCAATATTGCCAACTGGGCCAACAAGTACAAGCGCCCCGTGTGGATTTCGGAGTGGTGCTGGGGAGCCTCGTGGAACAGCAATGGAGCCTTTGCCAGCGGTGTGACCGAGGCACAGGTGAAAGATGCCTTGGAGCGTATCTGCACCAAGCTGAACGGATGGGACTATGTGGAGCGTTACTTCTACTGGAACGGCGAGCGTGACCCGTCGCGACTCTACAAGAACGGCAGTCTGACTGCTGCCGGACGCTACTATGCCTCCATGAACTCGGGCGTGGGCTATAAGGGAAGGAGCAACTATGTGCCCTCCATACCCCAGCAGGGCGACCCCGGCACGCTGAGCGTCAGCTACGACAAGACCACTAACACGGCCACCCTGTCGTGGTGGGAACCCAACGGCGAGCTGAACAGCGGCATGTATGTGGAGCGCCAGCAACCAGGCAGCAGTGTGTGGGAGAGCATTGCCGACCTGCAGTTGCAAGAAGAGGCAGCCCAGTATGAATATCGTGACAGCACTGCTGTGGGCGGCTGTCAGTATCGCATACACGTGGTCGACGCCAACAACAAAGACCACTATACCAAGGCTGTGATGGCTGCCAGCGACAACGTTGCCGTGGGCGATGTGGTGCCCGTTGATGGCAAGAACATGTATATGGGTGGCAACATCTTCGTGAACGGCAGCTTCGATATGGACACCTACGGCTGGCTCGATGGCACGGGCAATGCCCTCGACCGCACCATGTTCCAGGTGGTGCCCGTTGGCGGCAACGACGGTGGAACCTATCTGCAAGTCTATGGCAACGGTTCGCAGAAGAGCAATGGTGCCATATACACCCCGTTCGATGTCGTGCCCAACAGCTACTACTACTTCTCTGGTGCTACCTGCAACAACACTGGCTCGCAACAACAGCTGAAGCTGGGCAACGATGCCAGCACACTGATAACGACGCCGGCTTTTCTCTACAACACTACCGAAAAGTGGAGCACCAAGTTCACCGTGTTCAATACCGACATCTACTCTGTGGCCGTGGTCACCTTCAGACTGCTGGGTGCCAAGTCGCAGTTCGACCAGCTGGTGCTCTGCCAGCTCTTCGACACGAAGGAAGAGGCCTACGCCAATGGCGTGGTGCAAGCCAAGAAGCAGGCACAGGCATTTACGGCATTCAATACGAAATACGACTTCCTGAATACCGACCTCAACAGTCGCATACAGGCCGTCAGCGGAGAGATAGAAGCCGACTACAACGAGTGTCAGCAGGCCGTCGACAACGCCTTGGCAGCCTATCATACCATGTCGAAGCTCGACTCACTGCTGACGGTTGCCGACCGCGTGAGCACTTTCGCCATGCCTGGCATCGACCGTCTGACTGCTGCCTCAGAGCAGGCTAAGAGTGTTGCTACCGCAGCCGACGTGCTGGCTGCCGAGAGTGAGCTGCGCGAGGCCCTGAACGACTATATGCCCCTGACGGCTATGGACACCAACCCCGTGAAGCAGCCCAGCTTTGCCTCGACAACAGGGTGGACTGTGAAGTGCGGCACTTATACCGGCGGCGACCAGCGCACCAACACGCAGAACGGTGTGACGTTCTGGAACGCATGGTGGTCGGGACTGAGCGCCTCTGAGGGCACAGACAAGACCATGGCTATCAAGCAGGATGTGAGCGGACTGGGCCACGGACTGTATGCCGTGAGGTGTAAGGCCACCACCGAGCACTACTGTCTGAGCGACCAGCACGCCTACATCACCGACGGCACCGTGACTGCCGAGACTCCTGTGCTGACAGCCGACTACTACGACCTGCCCACAATGACAACAGAACAGCGCTGGCAGACGTTGACCTCTACACCAATCTATGTAGAAGAGGGTGGCTCGGTGACCATCGGGTTCGTAGGATCGAAGCAGGGAGCCGTGGACAACCTGTGGCACAAGATTGGCGATGCCACCAGCAATGGCGACAAACGCGAGGGATGGTGGTGCGCCACCGACTTCGAACTGGTGTTCTGCCCAATGTATAAGGCAACTGTCGAGGCCGACCAGTGGGGCGTCATCTGTCTGCCTTACGCCGTCAGAGCTACCGACGACCTGCACATCTACGAGATAGCCGCCGTCAGCCGCGACTATACGAAGATATGTCTGAGAGAAATCAGCGAGTCTTCGGCAGGTATGGCCTTCATCTACAAGTCGTCCAAGGCCGACGTCACCTTCTTCGAGTTCGGTGCCGCCGCTAAGAGCACCAAGGACGGTCCTGGCAACCTGCGCGGCTTCTTGAAGACCAGCGCCAAGGCACCCACGGGCAGCTATGTGCTGCAAGACGGCGTCTGGAACAAGGTGGGCACCGATCGTCCGCAGATGACCAACTACACGGGCATCATTCGTGCCTTCACCGATGCCATGAGCAAGCAGGTGCCAGTTGTCGACGAGTGGGACGGTCCTACCATGCCCATCAACGGTGTCACCGAAGAAGAGATGGCCGCAGCCATCAAGCTGCCCACCGCTGTCACGCTCAGGAGCAACGGCTTCTACACGATTGACGGACGTTACATCGGCAACGACAGCAAGCTGAAGCCCGGGCTCTACATCAGGGTAGAGGACGGCAAGGCATATAAGACCATTATGAAATAACAACCACATACACTGAATACGAATGAGTTGTAAGAAACACATGCTAATGCTGGCGGTAAGTGCCAGCATTAGCGTTTTTGCCCAGGACGGGCAACGCCCCACATCGAGTAACTACTTGCAGGCTACGGCCAAGGCCGATGTGGTGGTGCCATTCTCCATCGAAGCACAAGGCAAACGTTTCCAGCCCACATGGGGCCTTGACCTGGCTTGGATAAGCGAGCAGAACCTGCGCAAGGGCATTAACCACATGGGTATTGACAACGTGGGCATAGGCCGTTCGGCATTCCGCATGACCAATGCGCTTACCAACGACTCGGTGCTGGGCAGCAACCAGATAAGTGTTCTGCGGCAGCGTGCCAACCTGTTCAACCTGGTCAGTTCCACGTTGCCCATCGTGCTTACCGCCGACCAGGAGGCTGGTACCGACAGCTACTACTTCAATGCTAACGGTCAGGCCAACGTTGACCGCTGGGCTGCGCTCGTCAACAGCAGTGTGCACTGGATGCAGCAGTTCACCAGCCATCCCGTCGTAGGTGTATCACCCTTCAACGAAGCCGACTACTGGAGCAAGGAAGAAGGCGCCACGGCCGAGATTCATCGCGACGTGTCGAAGAAGCTTAAGAACGATTATGCCCGTTTTGCCGATGGTCAGGTGGCCATCGTTGGCGGCAACACACTGAACGACGACAAGGCCCTTTCGTGGTTCAACACGGGCCGAGACTACTATGACTGGGGCAACACCCACCAGCTGGCAGGCTCGTTTGCCAACTTTGCCAACTTCTACCAGCAGATGCAGCAGCAGGGCAAGCTGGGCTATGCCGACGAGATGCACAACGTGGGCGAGGCCATGGTGGGCCTGGAGTATGGCATGACCGTTGGCATCTGGTGGGGATTCGACAGCCGTGCAAGAGGCGAGTTCTGCCAGATAAGCCGTAACGGCGAGCGGCTGGCATACGCCGAGCATCGCAACAACTGGACAGCGGCATCGGTCTATCGGCATGATGACGGAAAGGTGAAAGCCTTTGTCGGTTCGAGCGAGCGACAGGCTCTGACCACCACCTATCAGTTTGTTTCGCCCGACCGTGATGTCTACTACGATGGTCAGGGGCCTATGCGTGTCTTCTCCATCGAGATGCCCGGCGGCACTGGCTATCAGACGGGGCAGACCAATGCCGAGCGCGTCATCGACATCACCTGGGGCGAAGACGTTGCTCCCTCGGTTATCAGTGGCATATATAAGCTGGTGAACAAGGCCACGAAGAACGTGGCTGCCATCAACGGCAACAACATCGAGATGCAGAAATCCAACACCGTCAACAAGCAGCAGCAGTGGAACGTCCATGCCTCTGACCATCGCATTGGCGGCGACTACAGCTTCATCGACATCGAGTCGGTGTTGAACAGCAAGACCCGCATGAACGTGGAGAACTTCTCCACCAAGAACAATGCCAACGTGATGGCCTATAGCCAGAACGCCACGCCGTCGAGCAATGAGCAGTGGTACCTGGAGTATGCCGGCAATGGCTACTACTATGTTAAGAACCGCGAGACCGCGCTCTGCCTGATGTCGGCCTCGAACGCGACGTCAGCCGGCGTGAACGTGCTTACCTACGAGCAGCTTGAGCCCACCGACACACGCCACGACCGTCAGCTGTGGCGCTTCCTTCCTGTCGATGTTACCTACGAGACGGTGGCTCCGGCCAAGCCAGAGAACCTCATTGCCGTAGCTGGCAACGCTTCGGTACGCCTGAGTTGGACTATGGGCAGCGAGGAAGACCTTGACGGCTATATGGTTCTGCGTGCTCCCAAAGGCACTGACGACTGGAACACCATTGCCCGCAAGGTGAAGACGGCCTACTTTACCGATAACACCTGCGGCCAGTCCACCTCTTATATATATAAGGTGAAGGCCATAGACTTGGCTGAGAACCAGTCGCAACCCTCTGAGATTGCCGAAGCAACGCCTACGGGCGAGAAGGGACTGGTGGCACAGTGGCAGTTTGACAATTCGGTGTTCGACCTGACTCCTAACATGATGGACGCCGTAAGCAGTGCCGCAACTCCTCTCTACATCGACGACCATAAGTCGGGCAGCAAGGCGCTGCGACTGATGGCTACCCAGAGCCACTATGTGCAACTGCCATACGAGATAGCCAACAGCGACGAGCTGACCTTTGCTGCCTGGGTGAATGTAAGGAACAACTCGAGCTGGCAGCGCATCTTCGACTTTGGCAATGGTACTGACCAGTATATGTTCCTGACGCCTAACAACGGCAGCATCATGCGCTTTGCCATCAAGAATGGCGGCAACGAGCAGTCGGTAGAGTGCAACACCAAGCTGGCAACGCTGCAGTGGAAACATGTGGCCGTGACTATTGGCAAGGATAAGACCAGCATCTACGTTGATGGCGTGGAGGTGGCTTCGTCTACGGGCATCACCATCAAGCCCTCCGACATCAGGCCCGCCATGAACTATATAGGCCGTAGCCAGTTCAATGCCGATCCCTACCTGACAGGCTATATCGACGATGTGCGCATCTACAACTATGCCCTCGATGCCGCAGAAGTGAAGGCTGTTATGGACGACACTGCCGACGGCATTACTACCATCGAACAGGCCCAGGAGCAGCCTGCCGTCGTCTATGGCATTGACGGCAGAAAGCAGAACGGGCTGAAGCGTGGCATCAATATCATGTCAGGCAAGAAGGTTATCGTGCAATAACGGTAAGAAAGTGACGATTGGTGCCAAATAAGTTGCAGAAAAGCCCCCAAAAGGCAATTAATTGGCAGGTAACTCGCAAAAAAACGGTAAAAAACTTGCAGGTTAAAAGAATTATGCGTACTTTTGCATCGATTTAAACAATAAGGGACTTAACATGAAACAATTCGTAAGCACATGGTGGTGGCGCAACTCAGGATTCAAAAGGTCGTGAGAAGCAAGCCGTGTGTTTATTAGTACAACACACAAACTAAGGAAAGGCTCGTCGTTCTTGCGGCGGGCCTTTTTAAATGAAGTTTAAAGACTCTTTAATCGAAATTAGTAAAACGTATATACAACATGGGTTATTTAGTTGATGACAAAGGATTTTACGGAGAGTTCGGCGGTGCCTACGTGCCCGAGATTCTCTATGCCACGGTGAAGAACTTGCAGGAGCAGTACCTGCCCATACTGGAGAGCCGTGAGTTTCAGGACGAGTATATGTCGCTGCTGCGCGACTATGTGGGGCGCCCGTCGCCGCTCTACCTGGCCCGTCGCATGAGCCAGCAATATGGCTGCCAGCTCTACTTGAAGCGCGAGGACCTGAACCATACGGGTGCGCACAAGATCAACAACACCATCGGTCAGATTCTGCTGGCCAAGAAGATGGGCAAGAAGCGCATTATCGCCGAGACTGGTGCCGGACAGCACGGTGTGGCCACGGCCACGGTGTGTGCACTGATGGACATGCCCTGCGTGGTCTATCAGGGTGCGCTCGACGTGGAGCGCCAGCACGTGAACGTGGAGCGCATGAAGATGCTGGGTGCCAAGGTGCGACCCGTGAAGACAGGCAACTGGACACTGAAGGATGCCACCAACGAGGCCATACGCGACTGGTGCTGTCATCCCAGCGACACCTTTTATATTATAGGCTCCACCGTGGGTCCGCATCCTTATCCCGACATGGTGGCCCGCTTGCAGAGCATCATCTCAGCCGAGATCAAGGAACAGCTGCAAGAGAAGATTGGGCGCGACTATCCCGACTACCTCATGGCTTGCGTGGGTGGCGGCTCGAATGCAGCCGGCACCATCTATCATTACATCGACGACGAGCGGGTGAAGATTGTGCTGGCCGAGGCAGGCGGAAAGGGCGCCGACACGGGCCATACGGCCGCCACCATCCATGCCGGACGTCTGGGCATCCTGCACGGGTCGAAGACGCTGGTCATGCAGACGCCCGACGGCCAGATTATTGAGGCCGAGAGCATTTCTGCCGGTCTCGACTACCCCGGCATCGGTCCCATGCACGCCAACCTGGCCACGCAGCACCGCGCCACGGTCTACAGCATCAACGACAACGAGGCCATCCGCGCCGCCTATGAGCTGACCCGCATGGAGGGCATCATCCCCGCCTTGGAGAGTGCCCATGCCATCGCTGCCCTGCAGAAGATGTCGTTCCGACAGGACGATGTGGTGGTGCTCACCGTCAGCGGTCGCGGTGACAAGGATATTGAAACCTATCTGAATAACAAACCACAGGGCTAAAGCCCACCCCAGCCCTCCCGAAGGGAGGGATGTTTAAGTAGAAAACCTATATATTATGAATCATAGTGAGATTGCATCCGGTAACCAGACATCCTTCCCTTCGGGAGGGCTTGGATGGGCCTATACTACCATGAGCCGAACCATTCTGGGCGACCTTTATACACCCGTGGGCGTCTATATGCGACTGCGCGATGTCTATCCGCAGAGCGCCCTGATGGAGAGCTCCGACTATCATGAGCAGAGCAACTCGCGCTCGTTCATTGGTATTAATCCCATCGCATCGGTGGCCATCGGGCATGGCGTGGCTACCATCACCTATCCCGACGGCAGCACGCTGCGGCGCGAGTTAGACAAGCAGTTCGGAACGGCTGAAGCCATCCACGCCCTCATCGACCGCATCCGCGTGTCGGGCGACGATGCTTCCGTCTGCGGACTCTATGGCTACACCTCGTTCAACGCCGTGCGCTATTTCGAGAACATCGCTGTGAAGGACGAGACGCAGGAACGCAACGATGCCCCCGACGTGCTCTATATATTATATAAGGTGGTGATTGTCTTCGACCATCACAACAACTTGCTGAAAGTGGTTGAGATGTCCGACTCGGCTGACTCTGCAATACCCGACATCCTCCGCGCCATGAACCGTGCCAGCGTCAAGGCCTACGACTTCCATCCTGTGGGCGACGTGCGCTCCACGCTTACCGACGAGGAGCACAAGGCCAACATTCGCCGGGGCATTCAGCACTGCCTGCGCGGCGACGTATTCCAGATTGTGCTCTCGCGCCGTTTCATTCAACAATACGAGGGCGACGACTTCAAGCTTTACCGTGCCCTGCGCAGCATCAACCCCTCGCCCTATCTGTTCTATTTCGATTTCGGCGGCTTCCGCATCTTCGGCTCCTCGCCCGAGACGCATTGCCGTATTGTGGCCACAGTGCCCAGCGGGTCACCGCTGGGTGAGCGCAAGTATCGCGCCTACATCGACCCCATCGCCGGCACGACGAAGCGCACAGGCGACACCGAGGCCGACCGCCGTGGCGCCGAGTTCCTGCGCAACGACCCGAAGGAGAACGCCGAGCACGTGATGCTGGTAGACCTGGCCCGCAACGACCTGAGCCGCAACTGCCACGACGTGAAGGTGGACTACTACAAGGACATACAGTACTACTCACACGTGATCCATCTCGTTTCGCGAGTCAGTGGCGAACTCGACGGGCCAACAGGAAACGTGCCGGGAGCCGACCCCATCAAGACTTTTATCGACACCTTCCCTGCCGGTACGCTCTCTGGAGCGCCGAAGGTGCGCGCCATGCAGCTCATCAGCGAGTACGAGCCACACAACCGTGGTGCCTATGGTGGTTGCATTGGCTTCATCGGACTCGACGGAACCCTCAATCAGGCCATCACCATCCGCACCTTCGTCTCGCGCAATGGCGAGCTGTGGTTCCAGGCCGGTGGCGGCATCGTGGCCAAAAGCAACGAGGAGTATGAGTTGCAGGAAGTGAACAATAAACTTGGCGCGCTCAGAAGGGCTATCGAAGCCGCTGCTGCGCTATAGGTCTTATAAGTCCTATGGGCCTTATAAATAACAGTACTAAAATGAAGAAGATAGTCATCATAGACAACTACGACTCGTTCACCTACAACCTGAGTCATTTAGTGAAGGAGCTTGGCGCCGAGGTCACGGTGCTGCGCAACGACCAGTTCCAGCTCGAAGAGCTTGAAGCCTTCGACAAGATTATCCTAAGCCCAGGCCCAGGCATCCCCTCGGAGGCAGGCCTGCTGCTCGATGTCATTCGTTCATACGCCGGTAAGAAGCCCATCCTCGGCGTCTGTCTCGGCCATCAGGCCATTGGCGAGGTGTTCGGCGGAAAGCTCGAAAACCTGAGCGACGTGTTCCACGGCGTGGCTACACCGTGTCGCATAGTGGCAGCCGACCCTGTGTTCGCAGGGCTACCGACAACTATCACCATTGGGCGCTACCACTCGTGGGTGGTGTCGAAGGACGGCTTCCCAGACTGTCTCGAGGTGACCGCCGAGAGCGACGAGGGTCAGGTTATGGCCCTGCGCCACCGCGACTACGACATTCATGGCATTCAGTTTCATCCGGAGAGCGTGCTCACTCCTGATGGCCGCACCATTATCAGCAACTGGCTTGAGCTATAAGCCCCATAGGCCCTATGAGTCTTATAGGGCTTATAAGGCTTATAAGACCTATTAGCCCCATAAAAGCAACAACACACAAAACAACACAATATCTCATGAAAGAAATCCTCAATCGAATCCTCAACCACGAGGAACTCACCCGTGAAGAGACCAAGAACATCCTTATCGGCATCACCCAGGATGCTTACCCTGTAGAGCAGGTTACAGCCCTGCTCACCGCCCTGCAGATGCGCGGCATCAGCGTTGACGAGCTGCTCGGCTTCCGCGATGGTATCTTAGAGACCGGCGTGCCAGTGCCGCTCGACTGCGACCGCTACATCGACGTCGTGGGCACTGGTGGCGACCGTAAGAATACGTTCAACATCTCTACCACCTCGTGCTTTGTCATTGCCGGTGCCGGTTACAAGGTTGCCAAGCACGGCAACTATGCCGCTACCAGCACCAGCGGCGCAAGCAATGTCATAGCCCACCACGGCATCAAGTTCAGCAGCGACATCGACCAGCTGAACCGCTGCTTGCATGAGTGTGGTATCGTCTATCTGCATGCCCAGCTCTTTGCCCGCGCCATGAAGTTCGTTGGTCCCATCCGCAAGGCCCTGCCGTTCCCTACCTTCTTCAACCTGCTGGGGCCCATCGTCAATCCCTCGCAGCCGCAGTGCCAGCTGCTTGGTGTGGCCAACCTCGACCAGATGCGTCTCTATAGCAATGTCTACCAGAAGATAGGCATTGACTACGGCATCGTGAACAGCATCGACGGCTACGACGAGATTTCGCTGACGGGCGACTTCAAGGTGACCACGAGCAGCTACGAGCGCATCTTCTCGCCTCGCGACCTGGGCTTCGACATCATCAAGCCCGAGGAACTGGTGGCTGGTGCCACTGAGGACGAGGCAGCCCAGATTTTCGACTCTGTGCTGCAGGACCGCTGCCTGCCCGGTCAGAAGGAAGTGGTGCTGGCCAACGCTGCCTTCGGCATTCAGGTGTTGGAGCGCGGGCAGAAAACCATCGAGGAGTGCATCGCCATCGCCCGCGAGAGCATTGAGAGCGGAAGGGCCTGGAAGACCTTCGAGAAGTTTGTTGAACTGAACTCATAGAAGCTTATAGGTCT
>ERZ842401.5335-NODE-5335-length-14315-cov-4.424474_pt1 | contig 14315 bp, 3 predicted proteins | sample MGYA00521270_ERZ842401 | MGnify/ENA primary metagenome ERZ842401 (study PRJEB31892, sample SAMEA3878208) | bioreactor metagenome | biome: Moose rumen | place: Sweden | collected 2011-10 | study: EMG produced TPA metagenomics assembly of the PRJEB12797 data set... | reverse complement strand
ATGCCATCCTCAACGAGGCCGACATCGCCAAGGCACGCAACGCCGTGCTGCTCATCCGCAAGCAGGACAGCGGCGAGATTATCTTCGGCATCAACCTGCCTTATATCCTTGCCAGCGGGCGCACCTGGCAGGAGCGCTACTATCATTACCAGGAATACCTGGACCGCGAATACGACTACCGCCTGCAGTTCATCCTAAAGGGTGGACGCGTGGACGAGCTACAGCTCTTCCTGGGTACGCATGTGCACATCATACCCTGGGCAGTGCGCTCCCAGCATGAGATTCTGGAATAAGACTATTCATTATAAACAATATATATACCTGTCACTACCGCTTCATGTCAACCCTGACTCAGCTTATCAGCATCTTCCGCAAGGCCGCAGCTTTCATGCTGCTGCCCCTGCTGGCATGGTCGTGCCAGTGGATGACGGAGGACTATGACGACGAGCTCGTTGACAGCAGCAGCGAAGTGCCCCAGTACATCAACATCACCATCTCGGTGAGCGCCGGCAAGATTCCCGCCACCCGTGCCAACCCTGCGGGCGGGGAGTATGGCGACGGCGTGGAGCAGGGCATCGACACCCGCGAGAACGAAGTGAAGAACATTACGCTGATCTTCTATGAGGATGCGACGGGCATCAATACCAATAGCGCGGAAGCCGTGGTGGCCTGTGTGAAGAGCTATGCCGTGAGCCGCTATTCCGAGGGCGACCTGCCTGCCGCGCACACCCACAAAGCAGGGGAGTCGGAGGCGCTGAAGGATGCGGAAATCCTCTACACCACAGGCGACCAGGAGCTGAATGGCACTACGCTGCAAGTGGGAAAAACCTACAAAGTCCTGGCCGTGGCCAACGGCTATGTTGACGTTAAGGCGGGCGACAAGATAACGGCTGTCCGCGACAAGGTGCTCACCTCCATCTACAGCGGCAGCGGCGTAGGCACCAGCGCCACCGATTTCGTGATGACATCCGAGAGCGATGCCACTATCAGCCTGACGAATCCCACTCTCTACACCTCCACGACCGTTGCCGCGAAGAACCGCTTCGTCTACTACTTCGACTGCATCCACATTGAGCGCATGGCCGCCCGCATCGACTACTGGGCGAAGAACAGCAACGGCTATAAGACCAGCTACACCGACCACCCGGGCTATGAGTACGTCGCCAAGATGGAGGACGGCACCCCCAGCCCCGACCGCTTCGTGCTGACCAGCATCACCCCGTTCAACCTGAATGGCGGCGACGAATACCTCTTCAAGCGTACCAACGACGCCAGCAACGCCTACCTGGCCGACGAGACAACGGAGAACTGGGTGGTGGACCCCACCACCAGCAGCAAGACAACTGCCTCACACCCTGTCAGCCTGCTGAGCCCGCTCACGACCGTGGTCAGCGATATGACGGGCACCTACAACGTGACAATGGCTAGCCAGCAGACCAACAAGCTGACCGTGAGCGGCAGCGACAACATCATCCTGGCCTACCCCAAAGAGAATACCCTGACCGCCACCACGCCGCTCTACTACTACGCCACTGGCCTGGCCTTCGAGGGCTACTACTACCAGAACGGCGCCACGACGGGTGGCGAGCGCCGCGTCTATTACTACTTTATACGCCACCAGGGCGAGAGCGACAAGCCTTACCCGGCCATGAAGGCCGAGGAGCTGAGCACCACGGCCACCATAGGCTCATCGGGCACGCCCATGAACTTCGGCATCGTGCGCAACAACATCTACCGCGTAAGCATTGAGGGCATCAACGCCACCACAGGCATCATCCAGATAAAGATTCAGGAGGAGAAGTGGCGCCACGTTGACAACCCGACGATATATATTTAGAAGTTTAGGAGTTTAGAAGTTTAGAAGTTAAAACGTGAAACGACTATTCTATTATATGACCCTGCTGGTCGCCATGCTGCTGAGCGGCTGCACCGACAAAGAGGCTATCGACAGCGAAGAGCCCCTGCCCGAAGGCATGGGCCGGCTGCGCATCGCCATCTGTACACCCGAGAACAACCCCGACCTGGCGACACGTGCCGTCAACACTGCGACGACATGGCTTGATCCCGACCACGAGTGGGAGCGGCTGCACAGCTTCCGCATCCTGATTTGTAACGAATCAAACGTGATTGTGGATATCATCGAGCGCACTGAACCGGCTATGACGGCTGTAGAAGGTACATCGTACCCCTATAGGGAGTCGGCCATCGTCAAGTCTGGCTCCCTCGTCCCCGGCAGCTATAAGATCTACGCCACCGCCAACTATGCCGACGGCTACAGCGTTGGGCAGACCGTTGACCTCGACAGGACAGTGAAGCTGTCAGACTTCAACGGCTATACTGAGCAAAATATCCCCATGTCAGGCCAGCTGGGCACCACCGTCAACGTCACGGCAGGAAAGGAGACCGATGCCGGCACCATCACCGTGTGGCGCATGGTGGGCAAGCTGCAGTTCTACTTCACCAATAACACGACAGGTAAGGTGCAAATCAAGGGCATCGAGGTGGAGCCCATCAACCAGGCCTCAGCCACCGGCCCCGGCATCTACCTCTTCAGCAAGGATGACCTGACATCTACCAATAACCTGGCGCCACAGTACATCAGCCGCGATGTCAACGTACAGAACGCCACCGTCACCTGGGCACTCCACGATGCCACCTTGCAGAGGACAGGCGTCGCTGCCGCAGGAGGCGAAGGCCTGTTCTCACAGGCACAGCTGTCGTGGGGGTATAAGCTGGAGGCCACGGGGCAGGTAACTGCTGACGATGGGATAAAGCTCCATAAGTTTAGGTCTCCAGAAAAAGTGGATAGCCATGACGAGGGCGAGGTCGTCATCTTTGCGGTGAAGCCCATGAACGGACTGACCTTCAAACCGAAGAAGCTGTCGTTCACAGCCTGTAGAATTGGCACTGATGGTGGAAAATTCGACGTGGTGGAAGTCAGCAATGGCACGACTACAGACATTTCAGGGCTTCAAAATATAACACCTAATCGGTACAATGGCAATAAAGGTAAACACGAACCTCCCTTCACTTCTAGCTATGAAGTTAACCTGACGAGTGATGCCACCACAGGATTCTTCTGTGTGAAGATTTATCTCAAAGGGTTGGATGATGATAAGGAGTATGCCTTCAGCGATGTGGTCATCACGGGCGACCTGACGAACACCGAGGCGGTGGCAGCAAATAGAGGCGAGGGCGTCACCCTGCCTTATCAGGCATTGACCGACGTGGGGCCAGTGAGCTACGCCCCCACCACGGCATTAGAGCTGGCGGCTGCTAATGGCAGTACAACAGACGAGGGCACCCTCTTCTTCTACGTCAACGAGACCGATGCCACCTATACCACCACCGAGAACCAGCTGTCGGTGCGCTTTAAGATTGCCCGCCAGAATGGAAACGGCTGGTACGACGACGAGATCCGTTTCGGCCTGACCACACCCTACATCGACGGACAGGCGGGCGGCGAAGGCTTCAACGTCATCCGCCGCAACGACTGGATACATATCCCCGTCGTGCTGCGCGACTGGCAGTTCCGCGTGGAGCCCCTCGCCTTCGTGCCCATCGGCGGCTATCCGGCCACGCTGCTCAGCAGCGACGCCCTGACAGCCACCTTCAGCACCGGCGGCTACATCATCCTGCAGCCCTTCGCACAGAAGGACAACGACGGCATCTGGCGCGACTTCAGCGACCCGGAGGTGCAGTTCGTGTCACTCACCTGGAAGAACAGCGACGGCACAAATGTCGCTGGCGACGGGAAAATACTGACGAGTGGCTTCACGTATGACAGCGCCAGCCAACGCATCACCGGCGTGCTCAGCAACACCCTCGGTGCCGGCACCTACAAGACCACGCTCACCGTCAACGTGAAGCTCGGCCCGACGTCTGGCACCCAGTACAGCCATGCCTTCACGTTCAACGTGATACTACAGAAATAACAGATGACGAAACAACGAATTTGACGAATGAGGTAAGACTACGAATTTGACGAATTAAACGAATTATAAGAATAGCGCTCTTTGAAATATTGAAGCACAATCCAGCTCCCAACGGAGAAGAAGAAAGAAATTACCGTAATTCACGTAATTTTGGTGGTACAAGGCCACTAAATTTGGTGGTACAAGCAGAGTTTTGTGTTAAAAGGTTATCATTGTCAACCTTTTTGGGGTTGCGGATTTTGTTATTTGGTTAAAATGTATTAACTTTGCAGCCAAGTTCCATTAAAGTGAGATGAATGATGACAAAGCTTGACACATTGTTTGCCCAGTGGCAGTCAATGCAGCCACTGAGCCAGAGAGACCAAGAGCGGTTGAGCCGCAGGTTCACACTTGACTTCAACTACAACTCAAACCACATTGAGGGCAACACCTTGACGTACGGCCAGACAGAGCTGCTGCTACTCTTCGGACATGTGGTAGGCGACGCCGAAATGCGCGATTTGGAGGAGATGAAGGCTTCTAACGTGGGAATGAAGATGATGCAGGAGGAGGCTTTGGTGACAGACTATCCTCTCACCGAGACTTTTATCCGACAGCTGCACAAAACGTTGCTGCGAGAGGACTATGAGGTGCGTCATGAGTTGTCAGATGGTGTTTTTACCACGTTTACGATTCATGCCGGACGTTATAAGACCCGGCCTAACTCTGTGCACACTCGCTATGGTGACATTTTTACCTATGCTTCTCCAGAAGAGACGCCAGCACTGATGGCAGATCTTGTGAATTGGTATAACGATGAGGAGAGGCGCGGAGAGATGCACCCTGTGGATCTGGCCGTCCTGTTCCATTACCGCTATATCCGCATCCATCCTTTCGAGGATGGTAATGGACGTATAGCCCGACTTTTGGTGAACTACATCTTGGCACGTCACGGTTATCCGATGGTGGTGGTGCGCTCGCGAAAGAAGAAAGAATATCTTGACGCTCTGCACCAGGCCGACCTCAGGGTGGGCGTTGCTCCATCCGACGGCAGTCATGCTTCGCTACAAAGTATCAGACCTTTCAGGAATTACTTCACGCGATTAGTGACCAACGAGATTCAGGCAGACATTGACTTCCTCTTTGACGATGACCCTGAGGGGTGGTGGTTCGATGGGGAGCGAATCAAGTTCCAGAGTCCTACCATCGGCCAAATCCTGAATGCCATGCACGATAATCCAGATGTGCAGGTGACGGAGCTTGCCCAAACGACGGGAGTTAGCCGTGTTGCCGTTCAGAAGTCAATAAATCTGCTCACAAACAAAGGCTATATCATGCGTGATGTGGGCAAATACGCGCGTTGGCACGTCTGCATTACCTGTGCCAAATGGTGACGCCTTAAACGGATTGTGCATCTTACGACAACTATCGAGTGTCCTCGGCAGCGCCGCTGCCGGGGATGCTATATATATAATAATGTGTTAGCACACGAAACGAAATGAAATGAAGCAATGACTATGAAACTGCTTTTCAGACATATCACCACCACGCTGCTCCGCACAGCCCTGCTGCTCGGAGCACTCACCTTTTGTGAGATAGAGACAGAAGGACGAAATACACTGCCCGACGCTTTTGAGACGATGGATCCTGCCACGATCATCGGCGACGGACAGTATTACTATATCCAGTTCTATGAAGGTAGTATTCATAGTTTCTTGTCAGATAAAAGAGGGGAAGGCAATCGCTTGCGTTCAGCGGATTTTCTTCCTTTTTCAAGAAATATCCAGTGGACATTAGAGGCTACAGGTACGACTGGGCAATTCTTGTTGAAAAGTAAAAATGACTTGTATGTTTATGCCGATGCGTTAGACTCATACGTATTCAGACTTACTTATGCTAAAAGTAATGCCACCCCATTGAAATACTATTTAAGAGGTGATGGTGGCTATGAAATTTCGAGGGCTGCAGACGAGAATAATCGAATGTATCGTCATGGTAATGACGTTTGGGCAGATATTGATAGTTATCAAAAAAATAATGCACATAACTGTCTTCGTATTGCAAAGCTAAAAGACGATGTGGCGTATATTATTTACCGCCAAGACCCCATATATAAAGACAATGCGGTAATCGATAGGAATACCGATACTCGAGGTGGTTCTGCAGGATTTACCCAACACCATTATTTAACCTACTCAGGTACGGATTCAGGAGATGATCATATTGTGACTGATATTTCTTCTCGCGCCTCAATTCTTACGACTTATGATAATTGGGCTATGTCAACAGCTGCTGCCTATCACCAGGATGGCCTTTGGACATTAGAGAAAGCTGAAGTTGATGGAGTTTTCTATATTAAGAAGTATGGCGCGACACAATATTTAAATGAAGTTGAACATGAGGGTATATATGTTAGTGAGTTGCAGGCTAAGGATGCCTCGAAAGGTATTTATACGTTAGAGGATGCTTCTGTCAATCGCTATACACGCGTGCAGAACGTAAAGTATGAGGAAGATGATCTGACTTCCGACATGTTTTTTGAGTGGGATGGCTACGGTGCTAATGCAAATAAAATCTCAACTACTGATGTTAACGTGTACTTTGGTAATGATACACAGCTTTCAGGCGATGGAACAGTTTACGGTTACAGTTGGACGGTTGACTATCTGAAATATGCTGACCTCACAGGATACAAGAAGATGACAATTACGGGTACGCCTGATATGCAACTACGTGTGCTGATGGATCGAGTAGAACCCGTAGCTGGAGGAGACCCGTATGGCGGAGCATTTGTTGAAAAGGCTATCACTATTGGAGGAGATGGTAAAGCTGTAGTAGATCTGACAGATATGACTTCTAGATATGCTCAGGCCACAGTTAAGATGACCTACATCAATGGAAGCGATGGGACAACATATCAAGGAGACAATGGACAATATACAATTCCTAATGAGGTAAACACTTCGTATGGAGAAATTCCGAAGGGAAGCACTGCAAGAGCGGGATACAACATAATATCGGGTGGCTACGTTAAACTCGCTAATAAAGCGTGGGATAAGAACTATATTACTTACCTTCAAGTTGATGCGTCTGCCATTTCTGGTTCCATTCGGAAGGTCACGTTGAAAGCTCAGGTGTCAGGTTCCTCCGACAGTAAACGTACTACTAACTGGGGAGTGGGTTACAATAGTTCCGTGTGGTCGCCAGATATGACGTATAACACTGCCGACAAGAGCATCACTAAAATAGGGACTGAGGTTTGGACAACTACCAAGGATGCTAACACTTTCGAGTTCAAGGAGTTCGACATTACTGATGCTTTTTCCAGCGACGATGACAATATAGTGACCATTTTGGTTTATGAGCTGCAAGCTGATGGTGGATATATCAAGAATCCAGAAGTGGTAGTGGAGTATGTCCCCAATGACATAGAACTCAATGTAAATTACGCTCATCTGAATTCTATTAAAGTGGCGGGAAATAGTCCTGGTGGCACCATCAGTAGTATTAAGTTGGAGAAGGTGAGCGACCAGAATGTGCGTTACTTAAACTATACGCAGGGTGATGGTTGGCAGGTTTTACAAAAGGCCTCAGATGACAATGATTGGTATGCTGGCTTCTACCCTGTGGAGGTGGTAGAGACGGATGAGTTCTATCAGGTAATCCTAAAACAGGGGGACCAGATGGTTGGTGTTGACTCTGACCAAAAAGCTGTCATGAAGACTTATGATGATTTCAGACCTGATGTATGGTATCTGGAGATGGATGATTACCAGAATTATTGGTTTAAAGATGATGATGGAGAATATTATCAGGGACTAGGAAACTCATTAAGCAATAACCGACCAACAGGTGTAGGTGTGTATAAGAATGAAGATATTAATATTCCTTCTTCATATGTTACCGTGCAGTGGGTTCCCAAGACTGAGACTCGCATCCTTCACGATGTCACCCACAAGGTTTCCAATTTGAGACTCTTTTATGACCCTCAATACACCGATAGGGCGAAGATAACGCCTGAGATGCAGGAGCTATATAGCCAGCAAGGCCTGGTGACTGATGCAGACTCAGAGTGGTGGGATTCCAAGAAAGGAACGCAGAAGGTGAACGAGTTTAAGATCACCCACTTTGTGAAGAAAGGCGACATGGTCACCTACGGACTGCCAACGGTGCTCACTGAAAACAATGATCACCGCCTGTTCCAACGCTGGTATAAATATAAGGACGACACGAACCTTGCCGACCTGAAAGACCACTTCCGGCTGAAGGTGAACAATATAGAGGTGATGAGCTATCTCTATAACAATGGTATCGTGACGGGTGAACGGCTTGACTGGGGTGCCATCTTCCCCGGTGCCCGAACCTACGAGCTGAACTACCTGACCTACAGAAACAGCGACGGCAAGGAGTTTCCCCTGGCAGCCGACGTGTCGCGATACTCCGACTTCACTTATAAGAACGGCACTGACCATCTCGATGGCAACCTGGAGGAGCCATCGCTCACCATGCGTTATATCTACTACATGAAGGATGCCAAGCATATGGCCGATAGCCTGATGGCATGTACTGAAGGGAGCAACAAATGGCTGGAGGAGAAGACCATCCACTTCCCTGAAAAGCGGCTGGCCTATGAAGGCAATAAGGCGAATAGCAGCGGGGCCTACCAAGGGGAATTTCTTGGAATCTACCACACGTTCAGAGACTATTGGGTATATAGCGAAACGCCGTCAACAAATGCCACTGATGATTGGAAAGATGTGCATTTGGTGTCGGCAGCCGACGATGGAGGGAAACTGGAGATCGTCGTTGAGTCCACAGAAGATAATAGTTCATACGACACAGGTATCACCAAAGGCGGAAAGGACGACAAGGGTTATTACCTGTACGATGAAGGAAAAAGCACTGACACGAGTTATGGCGACAGCCGTTTTGTGGCCTTCAAATACCCTGGTGAGTCTGTCAACGCCACTGGTGAAGATCACCCTGCCTATATTAAAGTCTATTTCAAACTAGATGAGAATACCAGGTACCAGATAGCTAAGTTTACACTGATCTTCGACAAGGGAACATCCACCCTGCCGTGGACCAGCGTGAATGGCTCTGAATATGTAAAGGATGTTGAAAATGCAAATAATCCCAACGGATACCGCGACCCCAACAACCTGGAGGCAAGGGCCGGCAAGCCCATTGCAAAGATAACCTTCGACTATCCCACAGATGTCACCTTCAAGAACTCCTCCGGTTATAACATCCATAACATAGGAGTGATGGAAGGATGGTGGGGCGAGATTCCTAATTCCAGTCCGCTGCCGCTGACTTTTGACAACACGAACTATGGCTTCGATGGCGACAACCCCAGCTGGGGCTCGTATGCGCTGGTCACCACTACACCCACCCGTTATGGATACAATATGACGGCTCTTCCGGCCAACGATGCCACTTATGGCTATAACATCGGCCCCGACGACGGCTTGCAGTCGGCCTTCCTCTACATCGACGCCTCCGAGCAGCCTGGTGACATCTGCTCAGTTGGCTTCGTGGGTGAGTTCTGCGCAGGCGACGGGCTGATGTGCTCCGGATGGATATCGGGTACTAACAAGATGAGCGGCGACAATCGCTGTCCTGGCAGTGTGACGATTACGGTGAAAGGAGAACGCACCGAGAATGGCGAGAAGGTGCAAAACGACATTTACCGCTTCTGCCCCGGACAATGCTATGAGCTGGATAACGGCACGGGCACTGATGGCAGTACAGGCGCCACACATGTGGTATGGCAGCAGTTCTATTTTGAGTTCTCTATCGACAGGAAGTATGAACGCCAGTGGGTGGAGGTGAACAACAACTGCGTCAGCTCTACAGGCGGTGACTTTATGCTTGACAATATCGAGGTGTATGCCATGGTGCCCGAGGTAGAACCTGAGATGAATTCACCCATCTGTGTGTACAACGATTACAGCGAGATGCAGCTGTTGAAGCTCGACGTAGGTTTCGACAAGCTCATTGTGGCCTCTGGCGTAAATACGCAGACAGAGGAGGGCGAGCACGATTTCGGCTTGGTGTTCCTCAACAAGAAGAAATTCCTTGAGACGCTGCGGAATGCACTGATTACCTACAATGGCATTACACTAAGCCTTGAGCAGGTGGAGCAGAACGTAGAGAATGGCATTTACCAAGACATTACAAACACATACAAGAATGCCTATGAAGCTGCCTTCGATGCAGCTTTGCTGGGACGTCCTGAAATATGGGACTCCAGAAATCCTAATGCCAATCAGGGTGCCGGCATCCTGAACTTCCGCTGGAACCATAAGTTTGAGAAGAACGAGCTCTTCTCGTTTACCAAGGCAGTGGAAAGGCTGAAGCCCATCTTCCGCTATACAGATCCCGAGACGCATGAACGTTTCTTGGTGATGAATGGCAACTATCCTGTGCTGAATTGGGAATTGAATACCGATTACTACATTATATATTATAATGAAGGCATTACCGACGCCAGCCTTCGCTTCCAAGACTTCAACATCTGCTCCGACTGTAACAAGGAGAAGGTTTTCCAGTTGGAACCGCCTTTTAAGATACTGAGCATGGACTCCTCCGACGAGACCCAGGAGCTGGAGGTGTGCGAAGGCAAGATTCCCACGGTGCTCACCGACCTGACGGCATATAACATCGACGGCGTGCAAGTGACGCTGAAGGACCTGAACTTCGACTGGTGGCTGGGCGACCCGCAGAACGGCGTGATAGCCACGCTCGAAAACTACCACAACCAGTATAACAGCTACGGCGAGCGGCTCGACGTGGCACTCTCCACGCTGCGCGCCTACTACCCCGACGCCACCTCGCTCGCCGGCATCCGCCAGCACCTGGCTGTCAGCCCCAACCCCAGCCTGACGCTGACCATGATCGACTATCTGCAGGCGCTGGTGGACGCCGGGCAGCTGGTGCTCCACCAGAAGTCGGTGAACGTGCCCGCACAGCGCACCAGTGCCGACGACCCCTACTGCTACATCGTGGCCTGCCCCATACACGATGCCAGCTTCGACCAGTCACTGAATGCCGAGAACAATAAATATGTGGCCTACTACTGCGACGAGCCGCAGGGCCTGCGCATGAAGGTGGGCGAGAAGGCGCCCTCGCTGAAGTGCGGCTTCGTGCCTAATGAGAACGGCTTCGAAAGCTACGACTATTCTGCTGCCGGCAATGCCGTGCTGAGCGTGCGCCTGGCCAAGAGGGCGCAGTTTGAGACCGTACAGCACGGCACGACGACCGACGCTCCTGTCACTCACAGCTCGGCACCTGCCAGCGACCACTTCCTGTGGCTGCCCATCCGCAACGCACAGGTGCAGACCACCACGTCGACGGGCGTCATACAGAAGTCGAACGACTACAACGTCTATCTTGCCTCCACCGACGACCCCGTGTGGGACAAGGCCATCTATCAGGAGATGAAGAAGGCCACGCCTGTCGGCTCGCTGCCCATCGTGGGAAAGATTGTGCAGCTGAACGCCATCAATACCAAGGGAGTAGACGCTAATGGAAATGAAATCGTCATCAACGCTGATGATCAAAATGATGCGAACCGTCTGTGCATCTACTTCACTGAGAACTTCGAGGTGCGCGAGGGATACAGCTACACGCTGAGCCTGCCCTTCAAGGAGAATGGCGAGAACGTGAACACCTGCGACGGCACCCTGCTGCTCAACCTGAAGATAGTGCCCGACTACGAGGTGTGGACGGGCGGCGCCGGCAGCACCGACTGGAACAACGACGACAACTGGCGGCGCGCCGACGGCAACCTCGGCACTGCGACCGAGGAGTCCAAGAACGGCGCTGGTAGAAACAACAATGAGCTGTATATATCTGCCGACATCAATAGTGAAGAGTCTACATCGAAGTTGAAAAACTATGTCACGAACTACACCAATTACCGCACGGCCAAGGACCGCCTGCTACGCAAGGGCTTCGCACCGCTCTACTGCACGCATATCCTGATGAAGAGCGATGAGTGGGGCGACGACCCGCAGCTATACGATGCCCTCAACGGCAAGAGCAGTCTGGATGCCGCGCCATTCCCCAACCTGAGCGAGAGCTACGAGGCCACCACGATGGAATATGTCGATGAAAGATTCACAGACCTCTCGACTTTGGCCAATTCCAACCAGTCGTTTGCCCTCTTCGACGAGAATAGCCGTAGGCTGCTTTATGGCACATATGAACAGAATCTAGCTTTTGGCAACTATGATGATGGTGTAAAGGCCACAAACAGTGGCTACTACTTCAAGCTTGAAAGTGTTACTGGTGGCTATCTCTTCCGCTTGCAGACACCAGGAGGTGGGCCATACACTATATGGGGTAAGCCCGGTTACCTCAATTCCCAGCTCCTTAACTTATCTGTTAGTTTTATTTTAGGCTTGGATGGCTGGAATAGTGACAATTATACCTATGGTCAAGACGGCGATTACCTTGCTCTTTGGACTTTGGAGTCGGATGGACATGGAAGGTTCGCACTGAAGAACGTAGGTACAGGAAAATACCTGAAAGACAATTCTAACGCACGTTACGACACCCCCACCTACTTCACCTTCTGCACTCTTAAGAAAGAAGAGGTGACGAGCCAGCAAACGAAGGACAATATCCTGAAGTACGACATGCAGGCCCGCCTCTACGACATCTGGAGCGACACCTACGGCACAACGCCAAACAAAGGGCGCACGGGCGACTTGCTGGCCGAGATGTACCAGATCAACAGCTGCGACGAGATAGCCTTCCAGCCCACCGCCGAGCTGCTGAACGCCCACCTGCTGAACTACAACAACGCATGGGTGGAGCATGAGCTGACGAACAACCGCTGGTACCTGCTCGGCTCGTCGCTGCAAGGTGCTATCTCCGGCGAGTGGTATGCCCCTACGGGTACGGCGCAGCAGAAGACGACCTACTACGAGCCGGTGCAGTTTGGCACGGGCTACGACCGCTACAGCCCCGCCATCTATCAGCGCAGCTGGGACAAGGCCAAGGCCGTGCTCTATGAGGTGGGCGCCAACTACAACACCAGCGATGACGACCAGGACGCAAACCTCGGCACGCCGCTGCAAGGGCAGTGGAGCGGCACCACATGGGACGTTACCAACGCCGACACCTATCTGGACCGCCTGGGCTACAAGCCCATGGGCGACAAAAAGGCCAATGTGGCCATGAAGGGCATCTGGAGCAACACCTACAACGACGCCACCGTGGACTACAGCAAGGGCGCCTTCTCGGTGATGGTGATGAACGGCCTGAAGAACAACGACCAGAGCAGCGGCAAGGCCATCATCCGACTGCCGAAGGAGGACACCATGTACGACTATTATAAATATGAGGAGACGGGGGCTGCCGACGGCGGAACAGACACCGAGCTGACCGATGTGCAGACGGCCCTCAGCCGCGCCAAGAACCGTGGCCGCCTGAAGACCGACCTGCTGCTGCCTTTGGTAGACAATAGTGTGGAGAATGAAACCTATAAGCAGATACAGCGCACGGAAACGGCTGTCAGCCGCTACGGCGACCAGCGCACCTACACCCGTGTGCCGACGCAGGTGGGAACAAACGCCCTGCCCATGACGCTGCAGACCATTGAAGAGACGGTCTCGGCCGGCATCTCCAACATGGGCTACTACCTGGTGGAGAATCCTTTCCAGACGGGATTGGATATGAATGAGTTCTTCAGCGAGAACACTGGCTTGCAGAAGAAGTACTGGTTGCTGACCCCCACAGGGCAGCAGCTGGTGCAGCAGGCGCAGGTGGTGGAAGGAGGGATTGGGCTGCCCCATCTCGCCGAGCGGCGCCTGGAAGTCGTAAGTCATGTGCGGAAGGTCGTTCCAGTTGGTATATTTCGATGCCTGGAACTCCGCCATCGAGTGCTCCGCGCAGTAAGGATTCGTGCCGCCGTGGTACATATAATAGCCCGGCAGGTTGCTGCCGGAGCCGACTTTGCAGACGGCGAGCGCCAGGGCGTCCCGGTCGAAAATATGGATCCTGCGGTGGTAGGAGGGCATCATCCCGCCGCCCAGCTCACAGGTCAGGTAGGGGTAGGACAGGTCCGCGGCATTCATCTCGGTGCTCTGGTCCGTGCCGAAGACCTCGGTGGCAATCACGGCCGACAGGCGGCTGTCCTTGAAACGGAACGCGGCCCGGTAGTCGCCGGGCATCTCGTCGAGCGAACGGTCCCAGAACCCGTCGGCATAGTCGCCGTAAAGCGGCAGGATCTCGCCGAACACGGCCGGGCCCTGCATCTTCGGCCAGCCGGTGCGGGTGTAGAAGGGCACATCCATCCCGGCGGCGATGATAGCCTGCTTGAGCGCGGCGAAATACGGCCAGGGGCCGCTGCTCTCGTTGTCCACCTGCACCCCGATCACCGGGCCGCCG
>ERZ842401.5334-NODE-5334-length-14317-cov-63.785514_pt1 | contig 14317 bp, 17 predicted proteins | sample MGYA00521270_ERZ842401 | MGnify/ENA primary metagenome ERZ842401 (study PRJEB31892, sample SAMEA3878208) | bioreactor metagenome | biome: Moose rumen | place: Sweden | collected 2011-10 | study: EMG produced TPA metagenomics assembly of the PRJEB12797 data set... | reverse complement strand
GCAATTTCTTTGCCTTGTCGAAATTTCTCTCACTCAGCAGCAAATCTATATCACCACATGTCCTCCACGGTGGGCATTCGTAGCATTGTGCAACGCCCTGTCCTTTCATTAGTATTGCATAAACACCCTCGTTGCGAAGTTTCTCAATTAGTTTAGCCAAAAATACATTCATAGTCTGATTTTGCTGTTCTATCTGCAATGTTTCCCCAACAATCTGCAACTTCACAGGCAGAGGTACATCCCCCCCCGCCCTTCTCAATGCCAGCAGCTATCAGTCCTACGACCGACTGTTCCTCAGCAAGCCGAAGAACCTCACTCCAGGTCTCAGAAGTTCCGTCCACTGTACATTGCTCGTCATGAACAGGAAACAGCCCGGCTCGCAATAAGCAGAAAAACAAATTCTGACTATCTCCTTTCTTCATTTTTTCCTTGCAAAAGTCCTGAACACCCAACCCCTCACACTGTTGGGCAGCATCAACTGAAGAACAAAACGCTCTATATAGTTGATGACATACTCCTTCCTGGTTATCATCCCCTCCTTCAGCATTAGTTTCTTGATGCCTATCTCGCTGTTAAAGTATTTCTTACCGCCTCGACGGGCATATTGATCAGCGCCACTTCGTACATTCACTGCCACATCAGGGATGTTGGCAAATACGCATTTGTTCATCATCATGCGCACCCAAAGATAGTAATCTTCATTCCAAAACCAATCCTGATAGTTTCCAGCTTTCAGCACAGCCTCTTTCCTGAACATCACCGTAACATGGTTTAAAGCACAGCGACTTTTCATATAATCATATATCTCCTCATTTGCCAATGGTACTTCTCGTCGTCCCACAATGTTCGTTAGCTCACCTATGAATTCCGTCATCTGTCCGCCTACAATATCGCATTCGGGATGTGCCCCCATATATGCCAGCTGCTTCTCAAATCGGTCTGGTAGGGCTATATCGTCGCTATCCATCCGCGCCACCAGCCCATTTGTTGCCATCTCTGTTCCAAGCCTTAGCGCGTTTCCCAGCCCCTTGTTCTCTTGTAGCCAGATGACATGAAACACCGTGTCGCGCTCATACTCCTTGATAACCGCGGCCAATGCCTCTGGCACGGGGCCGTCCACCACCAGCACCACTTCCGCAGGCTTCACAGTCTGTTCCTTAGTTATGCTGTCAAGCGCCATACGCACGAACTCAGGGGTGTCATTCTTGTAAACCGATGTAATGACTGAAAACGCGATTGTATCTTGTTTCATACATCTAAGTGTTATAAAATATTAATTATTCGTTGCCAAAACACCGTTTGGTTACAACGTAGCTGTAACCACCGATTTTTGAACGCGAGCTGGCCACGCTCATCCTTTCTGAAGTCAAAGACCCGGAGGCCAAGGGACGCGTGCGCCGTATGTCGGCACTGGGCCATTTCAACCGCACCATCTTCTCGTCCTGGGAGTTTCTCGACATCAACTTCAAGATGTTCGTCCGCTTTATGGTCAACCTCGCCATGGAACTCACTGAGCCAGAGTTCATGCACCTGTGGTGCGAGCTGGGCAACAGGCTCTTCGGTATGGCCGAGCAGTGCTACTATGCCTGGTTCAGGGAGGCCGTAGAGCAAGACATCATCCGCGAGGTGAAGCATCCCGATACGGGGGACACGTGGGTTGAACTGGTTCAAAACGAGCTGCCGTTTTAGAAAAGTTGAAAAATTAAAATTTTAATTATTATTTGCCCCTATAGGGGCAATAATTAAATAATTCATGTATAATTGTAATTAACACGCGCGAGGAGCCGTCACACAGATTTTAAGGTCATACAGAAATCTCGGAAATCACGGAAATATCCGTTTAATTCGTTGTCGTGAAACATGAAACTATCTGAAGTATTAACCCCGTCGTTCAAGGCACTCCGAAAGGAACTGGGCATCCCCAAGGAACATGAGCCTCTGGTCGAAAGCTGCCGTGCTGACGACTCTGACTTCTGCCTTGAAGTGGTGCAGCGCGGATGGCTTACAGAGGAAGTGAGTTGTTCCCGGAGAGCGTATGGTTGGCAACGGTATATCCCATGAACTTCAACATCTATTCATTCGAGCCATTACGCGGCCATGACATAGTGTTCTTCCCGCATACCGACGAGACGATGGACACCTATCTGGCATGATAGAGCTGGCCGACAAAGCCCGGCGTAAGTACCGTCTGAACGTCACAGTGAACGACATCCTTGAGCAGCATGCCACCGCCGAGCAGAAACGCCGCAAGATCGACCTCGCTGATTTTCTCTTTGAAGGTCACACAGAAAACACGGAAAGCACGGAAATAGTTCATGATGCGAAGCCTTTCTGTGATTTCAGTGATTTCTGTGTGAGACAAAACCATGCGGTTTACGCCTCGTAAGTATATGGTTTGTGACCCGTAAGTCATATAGTTAGCACCCCTAAACAGCATGTTTATTAAATGTCTAAAGTCTATAGCCAAACCATCTAAAGTCAAAAGAATGAAAGCAATGTCGAAACAAAAGCTGGCCGACGGTGCTGGCGTAAGTGTCAGGACGCTCATGGAGTGGTGCAAACCCTTCATGCAAGACCTCCGAAAGTTAGGACTCACAAAGCACGCCAAAAGTGCTGAACCCTGCCATTGTGGCCTTCATCGCAGAGAAATGCTGCATCGACATACCTCCGTAGTATTCGTGACTTCTGTGTTATCTGTGTGACTTTTGCACATTTATCCTGCATAAGGAGTACGCCATGCTGTAGCACCTTCATCCTCATCTCCTTCACTCGCTTTCAACCCGAAGAGGGTCACATCCATTGGGTGTGACCTTTTTCTGTTTCATAAAAGTTACTGGTTTGTGTTCAAGTCAATAAACTGTTGTGGTGTGAGTATCTGAACAGAACCATCATCACCTACAGGAAAATCAGCAATATTGAATGTAACCAAGTACTTGCATTCAGCTTTTACAGCGGCCTGATACTGACAACTATCCTCCAAATCCTTATAACGCACATCTGAAATACCATATAACAGAGAAGTCTTGTCGTGCTCTGCAACTTCAAATAGTTGAAGCATTTTACCCATGACAGAGCGAAGGTTAAAAAGGCACTCTTCACCATACAATCTTTTCTCCTTGTGCAAGTAGCGTAATACGATATAATGCATTGTATAGAAAGCTCCTACACTCATATAAGCGTTAAGCCCCCTGTCGCGTATCTGTAACAGAAACTTTTCTGCGACATCAAAATCCTCGCGATGCATAAAAAACTCGAGGATGACATTGGTATCAACAAAAACTCTCATCGCCGCTTATATACCATATTTTTCAGATAAAGCTTCATCAAGCAGTTCTTCTGCAGTACTCTTAGAATCAGCCATGAAACCTCCCAGCATAAAGAACCCGTCAGGATCTTCCTTGATGGCTTCCAGCTTTTCAAGAACATCGTTTGCCTCAGTCGTAGGCTTGGGAGCCGACTGCTCTCTTACAAACTGCACAAAGACATTGTGCAGTTGTTTCTCAACCCATGCTTGCATGGCGTCTTCCCCTTTAAAATAAGGTCTTGCACTCTGAAATACCTTATCATCTATTCTTACATTATACAGGCACATATTCTTCAATCTTTAGAGTTCCGCGCTGCAAAGATACGATTATTCTTCCAATTTCTTGCCAATTCCTGAAAATTTCTTTCCTTCCCCCATCAAAATCTGTGATTTCTGTGCCATCTGTGTGACCTCAACTCACTCCCGCCCCCATTTCCTTACCGCCTTTACAATAGCAGAGACAGGGGTGACAACCCACGGGCACAACCTTGAAATTACCCCCCCCCACTACGATAATGCCTAATCCTAAAAGCAATTCAATCAGCAGATTGGCTGGCAGCACATCAGCCAGTTTGAAGGTCAACAGGCCCTGTACGAAATAGAACACCAGCGAGTGACGCCCGTAGTCGCAGAACAAACGGGGCAACTGCTTGACAGAGAGCAAAGCAAGAGAGACGACCACGGCAACAGCCGTCACACCAACCAAGTACACTGCACCTTCGCCCAATGACCAGCCAAACTGTGATGAAAGGCCATAGAGCGTGTCACGATGATACTCCAACGTATGCAGCCCTTTGCCGGAGTAGATGCAGCATAGTGTGAGAAGTGCAAATGCCACCATCCACATAGTTGCTCTTATCATCCCCGTTTCACGTATTTTCGTCACATGCACACTCGTCAGACAATAGCCAAGCACAAAGAACGGGAAGTATTGTGTGGTACGCATCACAGTAAGGATAGCCAAGGGCTTTGACGGTACAGGCAGAAGCAGGAATGTGGCCGCTATCACCAAACTACATCCCATTATCCCACAGTTGCTAAAGCCCTTGACGGAAACGAGCCAGTAGAGCATATATCTCCAAGCAACGAGACTCAGCAAGTACCAACACGACGGCGAAGGCTTCAGCACTAAGTAGAGAGGTTGCCTTCCCAACAACAGCCCAATACTGATGGTCATCACCAGAAAGGTTTCTAACAGACTCAATGCCTGGCGGTTAATCTTCCCCAGCTCCTGATTCTTCGAGAAATACCCACTCAGCAATACGAACAGCGGCATGTGGAACGAGTAGATGGCAGCATACAATACACCACTACACTCATCAGCATACCTTGTTGGCTCTATGGCATGCCCGATGGTTACCAGACATATCAAGAGGAATTTCAGACCGTCAATCGTCGTGTCGCGCATGTTCTTTGCTGTCATTGTTGTTATGCGACATACTTTTCATAAGCCTTTCAAACATATCATATAATCCATAATGTGGCCGCCATCCCAGTTTTTGTAATTTTTCGGAAGAGAGTCTTACTCTAGTTACTGGGGCATAGCCCATTTCCGGGTGGTGCTCAACCAGTACTTTGATAGCAGATGCAAAATTATCCTTTAGGAAAAGTGCCAGGTCACGGATAGAGATGTAGGTGTCGTCGTTGCATACATTATATGCCTCACCGGGCGTTCCTCTTAGGAGAATGTATAACAGTGCCTCCACACAATCCGTGGTATAAAGATATGGCTTTGCGCTTTCGCCTGTGGTGTGGAGAACGATGTCCTCGCTGTTAATGATGCTTCTTGTAAACTGAGCAAACACGCGATTATCGTTATAGGCTACTCCAGGCCCCAATGTCTGTGTAAGCCGCGCCACTTTCACGGGCACTGCATATTCCTTAGCATAAGCCGTGCAGAGAAACTCCGCTGCACGTTTGCCCATAGGATAGCAGCTTCTTGCGCTTGTTATGTCAACGGTGCCCTGTGTGTCCTCCGTTACGACATCGTCGCTCATAATTTGCCCATAATATTCTATCGACGAAAGATACACGATTCCTTTCACCTGGAATTTACGGGCATACTCCATCAAGGCTAAAGTGCTTTGATAGGCCAAGTCGTATGTTTCCACGGGGAATTCCGTCATATACCGCCCCTCGGTAGGGCTGGCACAATGTATAATATAGTCAAAAGAATGATTTAAATTCTTGATGTAATCAACCAAATCACATTCAACAACATCAATCACCTGTTCACAGTGTGGATACATTTCCAAAGCCTTTTCCCTATTACGAACAGGGAGCGTCATTTGGATGCCAACACCAAGTGCCTGCAAGCAGTGCACAAGGGTTGAGCCTATCAGCCCCGTCCCTCCTGTTATCAGCACTTTTGAGTCAGACAATTCTGGTGCGAACCTACAGGACTGCACAAAGTCATGAATATCTTCTAAAAGGATTTCATTCATACCCCTGCGATTAGAATCCAAATATTTGTTGGTTCTCATGTACCTCCACCATCGCCTTGAAAATGAAATAGTCGGTCGGCGTAGTGATCTTGATGTTCTCCATTGGGCCTATAATGGTATTCATCCTATGTCCATAATAGCTCATCATCGTACAACTGTCTATGAAGTCTCCCTTTCCTTCCTCTATCGCCTTGCGGTGTGCAGCAATGATTTCTTTAAGGAAGAAGCTCTGCGGGGCGCGTGCAATCAGCGAGTTTGCCCTGGTAGGAATCTCCAGACTGCCGTCCTCTTGCTTCACGATAAACGTCTCTGTAGCAGGGATGCATGTGATGCAGTTGCCCTTCTCTCTTACCATCGTGATGTTATCAGCTATCGTTTCTTCAGTGATGAGCGGCCTTACGCCATCATGTATCAGCACCACGGTATCGTCAGTCTCCTTTACATAATCCTCCACTATAACAAGCCCGTTGTAGATAGACTCCTGCCCCGATGCTCCTCCCTTGACAATTCTCACCACTTTATTAATCTCAAATTTATTGAGCATTTTCTGCAAGAATGGTATCCAACTCTCAATACACACCACCACCACGCCATCTATCATTGGATGGTTGTCAAACAGCTCCAGCGTATAGATGATGATGGGCTTCCCGTTATATTCCAGAAACTGCTTGGGCCTTGACTTGGTGTGCATCCGGTTTCCAGAACCTCCAGCGAAAATAACTGCGATATTCATTGCTAATAATTATAGGTTTTCGTGCCATTTCACTTCATTGCCATCCATAAAACCACAAATCTTGTCGGTAATATCCTTGGCCGCATGCCCTGTCTCTCGCATCCCAATGCTCTCGCTAAACACTTGCCATTTTTTTCTAAAGTCATTTTCATCAAAGTGTTCCACATTGGCAATAAGCTCTTCATTGCTCTTAGCGAATGGAAATGGCAGTTTCTCCATCTCGAAATACATCTCACGTTCCTTCCGATACCTGTCATAGTCCAGACATAGCGTGAACCCTGGAACACCAGCAATTGCTGCATCTATGATAGTGCTGGAATAGTCAGAGAGCACAATGTCTGAAGCGGCAATCAGGTCTTGCGTATTTGCATAAGAGGACACATCTTTGACAAAAGGCAAATCATTACCCGATTTTACATATATCTGCATAATGGGGTGAAACTTCTGCAATATCACCCATTCGCCACCAAATTTCCGTTTTAATGCATTATAGAGCCCATCAAAGTCAACAGCATATACGCTGTAGTCTATATCATGTGTCCTTTCAAAATTATCACGGAATGTTGGCACATATAGCAAAATGTTTTCCCCCTGCAATTGTAGTTCTTCCCTAACATTCTTACGATAATCTGTAGTTGGGGCTACAAACTCATCATTTCTTGGGAATCCACACCTGTAGATGGGACCCTTAAAAGCGTATGCACGCCTATAGAGACCCACATGAAAATCGGAGTTGGCAACAAACACATTGGCTATTTTTGCGTTGTTAATCAGTTCTTTGTAGGCTATGCCATGCTTGTCTGTTGACTTTACGTCCAAGTACACCTTCTTCAAAGGCATACTGCCGTGATCAACTTTAATATATAGCTGATTACTTTTTCTTTGGACGAAATGCTCGAACAGATGAGAATTTATCCAAACTTTAGATGTTGCCATCTCGTATATTCGTTTTAGCATTCCAAACTTGTAGTAAGGCACAGTACGAATCCATGAAGGCAGGTCGTTAGTTGGCCATCTGTCATCCACAAACCAGACAATGTCCAAATTAGGGCGTTGCCTATGCAATTCCTCTACGACAAAACGAGGGTCATCAGAATATTTCCGCCCTCGCATAGCAGTAGCAACCACCTTGTTCTTGACAGGTAGAAGATTGAAAAAACAATATACAACTTTATACAAGCTAAAGACAAATGGCATTAGCAAAAGCCGAAGTTTCCTCTTCATCGGTTACAGCATATTAAGGAATTGTTCTGCACACCACAGCTGCCATTTCTGATTTCCTGTTAGTTCATCCATTGGAATGTTGTTGCGGAACTCTTCGCGTTGAGGGCCTGCCCAGTCTTTGAAAATGGCATCTACGGGGCGAGGCATGGGAATCTTGAAAGGTATCTCCAAGTCAGGATACTTAATGGCATAAAGCCCACGTACCAAGTACTTAGGTTCACCATTACGAACACGGCTCATTTCCAACGGGTCTGCCATTACCAGCTTTGCGTATGGGTCATAATAGGGCATCCAAGCCGCTCCAAAGGCATTCTGGTAGGAACTGCTGCTCTCTATGGAAAACACCTCATCCACAAACTTGAACACATCAATGCCATGTTCACCACGACGGTACTTCTCAAACAATTCCGTCTGGTCGACAGAATTCTTCAAGACAAGACTGGGGTCGAGGAATGTATAGCGTTTGGCAAAAGCATCGAATGTCCATTCTGGAGAAATCAGCTTGTCCATACCACCAAAGATGAGGTCGGCACTTTCGCCTACAATCATCAACTGTACCCCATCTTGCTTAGCCATTTCAGCTGCTTTGTAAATCTGGGGCTCTATCGAGTGAACAGGGGCAAACTTATAGCGCATCACTATAGGCGTATAATTCACATAGTCCTCCATCGTGATGTCAATTAAATGGTGATTCAACTGGAGCTTCTTGCAATAAGTCTTTGCACGTTCAACGTCAGCATCAAATTCTCCTGATGCGGAATTGAATGTATAGGCGTGGCTGCCGGGCTTCAGATAAGCTGCAAGATTGGCACTGTCCATACCCCCAGAAAGCAAGATGCCTATGTTGTCATATTTCTTATACAGTCCGTCAAACTGCTTCTGTATCTCATGGTCAATATCTTCCGCTGTCCTGACAGGGATGCGGTCTTTTTCGTCAACAGGCCGGAAATTCTTGTGTTGGAATCCTTCAGCGAAGTCAACACCATCTTTCCATATATAACGGAACGCCATATAGGAACTTAAGCAAAAATCTTTGTTTACCATACTCTATTTGTTGTTGTTTATATTCAAATGTTCATCATCAGGTTTAGACTCTTTGCTATCAACCCATCCACGGGTATGCTGCAGAGCTTCGGTAATCTTGGTTGAGGAGATTCCTTTTGTATAGGGGAAATAGATAATCTTTATCCCCTCTTTTGCGAAATCCTCTTCATATTTCTTCCATTTGTCTGTTCCATACCAGTCATCACCCACGAAAAGAACAGTTGCACCAAGTTTCTTACAAGCAGCCAGTTTATCCATGTCATACTGAGGTACCACAGCATCCACATACTTGATACTACGTACAATTTCTGCACGGTCAGAATAAGGAATCATTGCGTGCTTCCCTTTGTAGAGAACCAGTTCGTCAACCGTCACTCCTACAATAAGTTTGTCGCAGAGGCCCTTTGCATTTTTGAGCAAAGTCAGATGACCTATATGAAAGAGGTCATAAACTCCAGTTGTATATCCTATTGTCATAAGTAAAAAAATGCATTACACTTCAAACTCAATTATAAAATGTCTTTCTCTCTTGTCTTCTGGGGGAACCTGCATGAAGTCCTTGCCATAGAGGTTTTCCAGATATTGCTGAGGTCGGTTCGGAAGATTCACTTCCATCCCTTCAAAAACGCCCATTGACACAGGTAGGAACACCGACCTCGGCATGACCTCACCCATATAGTGTCGCCTGCCTGTAGGAAAGGTCACCAGCTCTCCTTCTCTTCTGTGCTGTGCCACCCTGTCTGCCCAATAGGTAAGCCGCTTGTGCCCAATCCATCTGAACATCCTCCCTATTACACAGCGGGTTCTGTGCATGCGTCTCAAATCCTTGTCTTGCCGTATGAAGTTGTCGTACATCTGGTTCCTGTTCTCATCATAATAGGACGAGGCAGCCAAAACGCCCACCACTTCAAAGCACAAGGCTTTTAGCCGTCTGGCAATCTTGCACTTAGGCACATTCTCCATCGGGAAGATGTCAATGTTGATTCCCTTGGGATATCGGGAACCAACATCATTGATTTCCACGAATTTGGTGCCTTTGATGTAAATCTTCAAGAACAAATTCTTGCCGTCGCGACGTGTCGAAGGATAGCTGAACTCATATCCTTCAGGAAAGACTCCCTGCTCTATCAACTCTATCAGCTTGTTATAGTCATTTCGCGGCATATTAAGGTCGAGGTCGTCATCCCACGGTATAAACCCCTGATGCCGAACTGCTCCCAAGCAAGAACCGCCCCCAAAGAACACCGTGAGATGGTGTTCGTCACAGAACGTCTTTATCACCTTATATTCCTCTATCAGTGCTTCCTTTAGTTGCCGCTGCTGCTCAGCGGTCAGTTCCTTTAGCATGTTGCTCTTCCTTGCAACATCATTCAGCAAATCTGTATATGTTTTCATTTCGTTTCTAAATTGTCTAAATCCTATCAATTATCCTAGGCAACTCAGCAATCCCAAATTACAAGCATAGCTTTACACGCGAAACCATAGACCACGCACTTTTAAACTTTCTGTGTCTTAGTGCATGTCTGGCGTGGGATAGAAGAAAATATGACACCAAGCGGTATAAACTTTTCTTTACTGGATATGGATAATCATACCATTGCCAATATGGAAAGCTATCCTTGTAAGACCGATATGTGCTTCGACTGTTGTTTTCCGAATCAAGATTGTAAATCAATTTTGTTCTGTTCGTGTACACTATACTTGTTTTACATGCCAACCTGAGCCACAAATCGTGATCTTCACCTCTTTTCACGTGAGGTGGGAACATGCCGCAGGAAATAAGTATGTCTTTTCTGATACATACAGAACCTACGCAACATATCGCATGTCTCTGTTCCACGAATGTTTTGCAGTAATCCTCAATGACAAATGTATCCCCATTTCTGCCTTCAATCTTATACAGCGTTTCTTTATATTTATTTTTGGCTAAGAACGGACATGTAAAGAATGAATGATGTGGGTATCTTTGAATGGCCTCATTCATCACTCGCAAAAAACAATTTTCCCACTCATCGTCTGCATCCAGGAAACAGATATATTCACTTTCTGCTCTTTCAACACCATAGTTCCTTGCTATTGATACACCTTCGTTCTCCTTGTGGAACACTTTAATACGGTTATCATTAATAGCGGACACTACCCGTAGGCTGTTATCAGTGGACCCGTCATCGACTATTATTATCTCAAAATCGCCATAAGTCTGGGCTAATACACTATTTATGGTTCGTTCCACACAATGCTCTTTGTTGTAGACAGGAATAATAACAGAAAACATAATATTGCAAAGATTACTTCAAATAAATTTGGAAAGTATAATAGTATGGAATGAGACTCTCTTCTACTTTTGCAGTCTCAGGAAGGATAAATCTGAAGAAAGTGATTATTCCAAACAAATAGAGTAGTATTTTCGTTTCTTGCCGACTTATGTGTTTGGCCAATAATGAGAACGCTACAACTTGGCTAATGGAGAATATATATACGATTCGTGGCCCAATTACAATGTTTATAGTCGCATTCATCACCAGAATTGACAGGAAATACAATTTCATCCAAAATGAGTCCTGAATTTTGGAACCAGAAACGACATAAAGATAATAGAAAAAAATATTGGACAGACCACCCACTATGATAGCATACGCTAAAGAGTCTCTGTAACCATAAGTATCAATATCGTGCGCATATTTTCCCGCAACAGATACGAAGAACTCATTTGAAGCAAGTAATCCGATTAACAAAGTGACCATCAACGAAATTGCCACTCTCAATTGGCTCAACTTAAACCAGCGAAGCAAATATGCAGCAAGAGCAAAGATTGTGCTTCCATGGAATAATGTAGCGAAAAAGACTGTTAGCAAAAATATCCTGTTGCGATTTACGGAAAGGAAATAGAAACCTACCAAGACAATGGCACCGGCAAATAATTGTCTCATTCCGTTAAACATTAGTAGATAAAAGCCAAGACTGTACGTGAAGTATAGGCCCAACATATTAATCTGCTTGTCATGGAATCTAGTCAAAACAAAGGCAATCATCGATAGCGTAAGTAGTGCTATAAGGAAGTGAAAAGCATACGGGGAGAATCCTAAGTGTTTAACTGTAACAGATAGGATATTCCATCCAATCTCCATATATCCCAGACCATATTCCATGTAGTTATAATACTCAACATAGCGCTGAGTATCAGCGCCAACAGTTTCCCCACGAAATCCCAGAAAAAAAGATAGAACCAAGACAATTGCAACGAATATCTTGTAGCTGCACTTATAAAAAGAGAGCAGCAGGAGAACTATCAATATTGAAATATAAAAAAGCATATTACTTCAGCGAATCTATAAGGAACTTAAGCGACATCGCTCTTAACTGAATAATTCTTTCATTCACGAATTTCCAATCTACAGGCGTTTTTATGTCAATGTGTTGAGCACCATCACAATCTATCAATCGATTCTGCAAACCGAATAGTGACAGTAGCGAGTCAAAACGAGCATTTCCCCTGGACTGATTTCCACAAACCCAGAAAGGTTTATTAAAGATGATAGAGAACACACATCCGTGAAAACTGTCAGTCACCACCATCTTTGCATTAAGAAATGAGTTTATCCACTGATCTATGCTTGGGAAAACACAATCAGCGGGCGACAACTTCAAATTCCGTGTAGTCGCTTTTTGTGAAGGCATACAAAAAAATGGTTTCATTTGTGTCTTGTTACTTATCTGTAGCAGTAGTTTCCGTTTCTGTGAATTGTCATCTAAGAAATAAGCAAACAAGTCGCCATCCACCTTTTGGCTTTCAGTACAAAACTTTGCATAATCGACTGCTTCAAGCAACATAGTTGGATCAAGGACGTGTTGAGCATTCACTTCTAAATTATCACGGCAAAGTCTCACGGCAGACTCCTCTCGCACACTTATCCCATTGAATTTCTGGGCCAGATTTTTGCATTTTATTGTCTCGCTTTTAGTGAAAGACCAATTATCCGTTCCCAAACTGGCTGCGTATGCTACCCGTTTAACATTCTCACCAGTTGTGAAATCAAGGAAGTAGTTCCCTATATTTGGCGAATACTTAGGTCGCCAAACTTGGTCACTTCCTACAACATACCCCTCCAAGTTTAGCTCTGTGCACAATTGGCGTAAGGCATTTGACGTGTTGACCCTTTTTGTCAGATGCAACTCTTTATTGATAAACTTACTTTGATTCCTTTGCAATATGACCAACTCTCCATTCATAGGGCAAACATAATCGCGTCCTGTCAAGTCAAAAAAGAATCGTATACACCTATGAAGAAATAGCCATAACCAAGTTCTGTTGTCGCGGTTGATTATATACACCTCATGCCCAAGTCGAGTGAGAATGGTTTGTAGCGCAAATGCTTGTAATATTCCACCATAATTGGTGTGTATCGGTTGTGTCAGTATGCCTATTCTCATGTCTTTCGAATTAATTGCTTCACGAACTGCTTTAGTTTATCTGAGATTGTTGATTTGCAAATAATGGCAATACGTTCAGCAAATCCCTTCTCACTCTCTTCCCAAAACAGAGACCTTTTACCTGGTATGGGACTTGAGCGGTGTACAGCGGGATTCTGTTTACATAAAAACACATATGGAACTCGCCACTTTTGCATATTACCAACAATGTGTTGATATTTCGTATTGTTAATCAGCAATGCCGATATGCCTTTGTCGTCATCAAGTTTCTGGTCATACTTGCCAATGCCCCAGAAATCTCCAATTGTAAAGTCCGCCCCACTTTTCAATTCTTTGGCCGGACACCGATGGCATGATGGGCGTAAGTACAAGTCGCTCAAAAAGCCTCGCAGGAATGGGTCTTTATTCAACGGCTCTGAATAGTGACATATAGTTTCGTTGCCATCGCCGCTTTTACTTGCATAATCAAACGACATACTAAATTTCTTCCATCCAAGACGTTTGTCTCTAAATGACAAGCGACGTATGGAAATATCATCCGGCACAACTAAATCTTTGGGAATACTCGTTATTTTCTGCCTGCTGAACTGTTCCTGTAGATACCATCTGAAAACGCCGGGGCTGGGAGTGCCATGACAAATGAAATCAACCGTAATCAGATTATCGTATTCCTTGCGCAAAAACAATTTTAATGCTGCTATCTGACAGGGAGTCCCACTAAACAAGACTTTGCGTCCTGTTTTGAGGAAAGTCTCCGCTTCTGCGTAAGCACTTCCTATTCGGCTTTGTACATACTTCGAACCTCTGAATGCTTTGAGACCATCCTTGTTGTCTGTATACTGATGCACTACTTCCCAGTTATCATTCCAACTTGCACCGAATACCACTCCGTGCTCTTCAATTACCTGCTCAGCCAACGTCGTGAAAACACCTCCACTACTGCTGTTCTTGCGGATTTCTTCGTCTTGATTATAACAAGCGAACACCTCTATAGGCTTGCGAGAATCCCGCTGATGGATAACTGGACATACTTTTTCGCAAAGTCCACAGCCTATGCAGATATTTGCGTCTGCCTTTGGGTACAGAAAGCCCTCTTCGTCTTCATTTACCGAAATGCAGTTCTTGGGGCAGGCTTGT
>ERZ842401.5333-NODE-5333-length-14318-cov-7.144289_pt1 | contig 14318 bp, 13 predicted proteins | sample MGYA00521270_ERZ842401 | MGnify/ENA primary metagenome ERZ842401 (study PRJEB31892, sample SAMEA3878208) | bioreactor metagenome | biome: Moose rumen | place: Sweden | collected 2011-10 | study: EMG produced TPA metagenomics assembly of the PRJEB12797 data set... | reverse complement strand
TTGCCTCATGAACGTCCTTTTTTTACTTTGTCTAGTTTTTAGGGTTCAGTTCAGAGAGAGTTCTTTTTATTGTTGGTCATTGTTGAGTAATATGGTATAATATATATAGTTTACTTTGTTCATTGCATGTTCTTATAAAATCTGAAAGAAAGGATTTTATGAGTTATTCTGTTCCATATTCATTTATACCGGGAACAAAAGCAAGAGCACAAGAGGTGAATGCTAATTTTAACTCGGTAACTGATTATTTAGAACTTTTGGATGCCAATAAAGTAAATAACGACTTATCAAATATTTCAGCAGAAGGGGTGGATTTAATAAAAAATAATTCTTCAAGAAGAAATATTGGAGAATTAATTTATACATTAATTCCGATGCAAGATTCAAATTTGCATTTACTTGACGGTACGTTATTGTCTTACGGTATATATAAAGAATTTATTGACTACATTGCCAATTTATACGCAGAAAATCCAACGGCTAATTATTGGACAACAGAAACAAATTGGCAAAATTCTGTAAATACCTATGGTGTATGTGGTAAATTTGTTTATGATAGTACAAATAATACTGTCAGACTGCCAAAAGTAACAGGTAAATTAGACGGTACAACGGATATAAATGCTTTAGGTGATTTAGAACCGTTGTTTGTAAAATTACCAAATATTACTGGGACTGTATGGCCTGCAGTTTATGGGTATTATAATAATCATTATTCAATATCTGGAGCTTTTGCAAATTCAACAAGAAATACAAACACAGGCTGGAACCAAGTCCAGGGTGGTGGTGATAATGACGGTTCGTACAGAAACAACACTTTAAGCTTTGATGCTTCACTTTCATCTTCCGTCTATTCAGGTAACGGCTCTAATACTTCAATCCACGAGCAAGCAATAAAATGCTTTGTGTATATAGTGATTGCAACAAGTTCAAAAACCGATATCCAAACAGATATTGACGAAATTGCAACCGATTTGAATGGTAAAGCAGATGTTGATTTAAGCAATATTTCAGCAAGTCAATCAGCAAAAAATGAGATTATCAGTTGGGCAATGCCTGATTTTGATAATACTATCTCTTTTACTGGAACAATAACATTACCTTGTGATGCGTTAGTTTTTGCATATGGAAGTGGTGGAGGTACTATGACAGGACAAGGCTTTAAAATTGGCGATAAGTATTTTTATAACGCAGCACAATATACAGCATCAGGTAATGTTATAGCACCAAAAGGGACTGTAGTTGAACGAGTAAATGGAAATTGTTATTACTGTCCATTGAAAGGAGCTAACTAATGAGATATTATACAATTCAAAATAATGGAATTTTAACAGCAGAAAACAGACAAGCTCTTGAAAGATTTTACGATAGTGTGTTAGAACTTCCTGAAGATTACGAACAAGGCAAATACATTGTTATTGACGGTGAACTTGTTTTAAATCCTGACTGGGAAGAAGAAAAAGCTCAAAAAGAACGTGAAAGATTAGACAAATTAACTCTTACGCCTGCTGATGTTGAACGCGCACTATATAAAGCAAAAGCTATGGACTTTGATGATTTAAAGGCTCTTATTGTCGAACAAATTCCAACTATTGATATTAAGGCTTTATCTATTGAGTTTAGGGCAAAAGACTTTTATCGCGGTGCAGAAGCAGGCAGTGTGAGATTATTTGATGTTGTTGGTTCATTGCTTGGCTACAGCCCAGAAGATATGGATTATCTGTTTGAACATAGACAGCTGCCATAGTTTGTCCTTATTTAAATGGCATCATATAAATGGTGCCATTTTGTTAATAAATATTAAGCTTATATCAAATATCTTGACAATAAACGCAAAAAAATATATTATTACTACAGATGTAGTAACGAGGTAGATAATGAAAGTATTAAGTATTAAAAATGTTAAAATGACTATTCCTTCTGATATCAATAAAGTGTTGTTGTCAAATAAGAAAAATGAATATTGTCCGTCTTTTGGTCAATATAATCTTAAACCGATAGCAATACCTATATCAGATTCATTTGTCCATATTTTGCGTTAATAATATCCTTCTTATAACTACTATATGCACAAGACCTCTGATAATAGAGGTCTTTTATTTTATTCTTGATTTTAGAGTTTTGTTGTGATAGCATAGCCATGTACTTCGTTATGCGGAAGTAGCTCAGTGGTAGAGTACCTGCCTTCCAAGCAGGCTGTCGCGGGTCCGAATCCCGTCTTCCGCTCCATAAAAGATCGCTTTGATGCGGTCTTTTATATTTTACAGGTCCGTAATATATTACCGATTGTAACGAAATATGCTAAATATTGGATATTACTTGCATGTTTTTAAAATAAATATATAATAGTCATGTTTAGTTAAGAAAGGAGATTTATTATGAACAAAGAAGAATTAGTTGCTGAAATTTCTAAATCAGCTAAAGTTTCTAAAAAAGATGCTGCTACAGTTTTAGCTGCAACTCTTGAAACAATTGAAAAAGCTGTTAAAAAAGGTGAAAAAGTTACATTAGTTGGCTTTGGTACCTTTGAAGCTCGTAAGAGAGCTGCTAGAACCGGCAGAAACCCTCAGACAGGTAAAGAAATTAAAATTGCTGCTAAAACAGTTCCTGCATTTTCAGCTGGTAAAAAATTCAAAGAATTAGTAAAATAATTACTGAATTAAAGAAAAGCAGGAGTATGAATAAATTATTCACACTCCTGCTTTTTTGTTTACATATAGTTTTATGTTTATCCTCGTTTTTTATCCCCCAGACGTTTTTGGTGGTATCCATATAATGCATATATTAAAAATCCAACCACAAGCCAAATAATAAAGTAATTTGATGATGTTTTCAGCGTATTTAAAGAGAAGAATATTAATACTAAACAAATTAATATACCTATAATAGGCAGAAAAGGTGCAAATGGCACTTTAAACGGTCTGTGTGTGTCAGGATTTGTTTTTCTTAATATCAGTACCGCAACGCAAATTATTACGAAAGATGTAAATGTTCCATAATTGCACAGATCTGCAGAAATTCTCAAATCCATAAATAAACCGCAAATAATAACTACAATACCTGAAATCCATGTCATGACGTACGGAGTCCTGAACTTTTTGTGAATTGCACGCCAAGAACGAGGTAAGAAGCGGTCTCTGCTAATAGCATATAAAATTCTTGTTGTTCCTAACTGGTAAACTAGGAGAACTGTTGTTAATGCACATAGGGCTCCAATGGAGATTAAACCGGCAAACAAATCAGATATTCGCCCTACTTTAAGATAATTTATTGCATGCGATAAAGGGGCTGCTGTATCAATTTTATCCACAGGCACTATTCCTGTTAGCACAAGAGCCACGCATACATATAATATAGTACAAATTATTAACGTTCCTAAAATCGCAACCGGTAAATCTCTTTGAGGTTTTTCTGTTTCTTCTGCTGCGGTTGAAATTGCATCAAATCCAATGTATGCAAAAAATATCGTGAAGGTACCCATTAAAACACCGCAAACAGGATCAATTGCAGGGAAAAATGGCGTCCAATTTTCAGGTTTTACATAAAACGCCCCAAAAATTATAAAAGAAAGTATCATAAACATATTGACACCAACCATTATGCTTGCAACTTTTGTTGATTCTTTTACCCCTTTTATTAATAATAAAGTCAAAACCAAAACAATAATGACTGCCGATAAATTAACCGCTACAGGAATTTTGTCAAATATAAACGGAATTTTATCGTGTATATCCCAACCGTATTTATCGCACATAGAGTAGATTGCTCTATAATCGTATCTTAGCCATATAGGAATATTTAAAATAAAATCAGGCAAACAATGTTTGAATCCTTTTAAAAACTGCATGAAATATCCTGACCAGGCACTTGCTACAGTGATATTGCCAATGGCATATTCAAGCATCAAAATCCAGCCAACCATCCATGCCATAAATTCTCCCATTGTTGCGTAGGTATAAGTATAAGCACTTCCTGCAACTGGTATCATTGAAGCAATTTCAGAGTAGCAAAGAGCCGGAACAATACATGCAATCGCTGCCAAAATCATTGAGATAACTATGGCATGGCCTGCACCTGCAGTCTCTGCATTACCGGTAATTGCTGCACCTATAATTGCAAATATTCCGGTACCTACAACGGCACCAATCCCAATTACTATAAGATCAAAAACATTTAACGTCTTCTTTAATTCAGATTTTTTACTTGTCTGAATTAAATCATCTATATTTCTTTTTTTAAATATATTTCGGCTAATATTTTTTAAAAATTCCATATGTTACTCATTTTCATTTTCTTCTTTTAAAAAACCGCGAATCAGTTCTCTATGGACTTTATTTTCATTGTCTCGGTTGCGAATAAAACCATACAAGAGGTAAATAAGCATTCCTACTCCAAGCCATACCGGGAATAATAAAGCCGAGCTGCTTGATTCCATTGATTTATAAACCATAAGTCCGCCGCAGCATAAAATCCCTAATATTGGTAACCATGGTGAAAAAGGAACTTTAAACGGTCTTGGTCTGTCAGGATCTGTATGTCTTAAAATTAATACTGCAACGCATACAACTATGAATGACGTAAATGTTCCGTAATTACATAATTCTGCCGCAACGCTTAAATTCAATGTTAATATGCCAAAGACTGCAAGTCCTCCTACTGTCCATGTTAATAGCGCAGGAGTTTTAAATTTAGGATGTATTTTTTGAAATCTTTTTGAAATAAAATGATCTCTGCTCATTGCATATAAAATTCTTGTTGCCGCCATTTCCAAAACCAATAAAACAGATGTTAATCCTGCCAAAGAACCTATTGATATCAAACCTGCTGCCCAGTTTTGTTTAGCAAGCATCATGCAATATGCCATAGGCGCTTTAAGAAAATCGGCACTAACAGGAGAACTTGTATCTACCATTCCTGTCAGGACTAAAGCAACCAGAACGTAAACAATCGTTGTTACGATTAATGAACCGATAATTCCGACAGGCAAATCTTTTTGAGGGTTTTTACATTCTTCTGCTGCGGTCGCAAGGGCATCAAATCCAATGTAGGCAAAAAAGATTAAAAACGCTCCTGCAAAAATTCCGGCCGCACCATTTGGGGCAAAAGGTGTCCAGTTCTCAGGTCTTACAAAGAATGCTCCAGCTATTACAAACAATGCAATAACTGCAAGTTTTATAAATACCATGATTCCTGCCATTTTGGCTGAATCTTTTGTCCCTTTAACCAATATTGCAGTGATTAAAATAACAATAAAAATCGCAGGAATATTTATGCAAATCGGAACTCCAAAAATTGTCGGAACTGATAAAGTCGGATCTTCTGCGACCATTTTTGAAACAGTAAATACATCATTAGTCATCCAAACAGGAGGATTGGTAATCCACGCAGGCAGAATACTCGAAAAGCCCTGCAAAAATTGCATTAAATGGTTTGACCATGCACAAGCTACTGCAATAAATCCTATCGCATATTCAAGCATCAAAACCCATCCAACCATCCATGCTGCGAATTCTCCTAATGTTGCGAATGTATAAGTATATGCACCTCCTGCAACAGGAATCATTGTGGCAAATTCGCTGTAGCAAAGAGCTGAAAACACGCACGCAATAGCTGCAATTATCATAGAAACAATAAGCCCCGGCCCTGCACCTAGTGCTGAACCGTCACCTGCAGCAGCTATACCTACAACCGCAAAAATTCCTGAGCCAATGATAGCTCCGACTCCAAGAATAATTAAATCCCAAACTCCAAGCGTTTTTTCCAAACTGCTACCTTTTGCGTCTTCAAGCATTTCATCAGGATTTTTTATTCTTGTGATATTTTTCAAAAAATTGCGAGTAAATGTCGCACGGTTAAATTTTTCTGCCATTTGTATTCCTTTTTAATTAAATTATTTCAATAGTTCTTATGGAGTTTTCTATCAATGTAAAAATTACAAGTTTTCGAACTTTTCTCATTATATTTATCAAAATTCTTTACTTACACAACGGAAATCCCATTTCTTCACGCTGTTGGACATACAATTTAGCAACAGCTGAAGCCATAGTTCTGACTCTGCCGATAAAATTGTTACGTTCGTCTTTACTGATAACACCTCGAGCATCTAAAAGGTTAAATGTATGTGAACATTTTAAAACGTAATCATAAGCAGGTAAAACAAGCTTAGAATTTACGCAATTATCAACTTCTTTTTGGTATAATTCAAAACATTTAAATAAATCAGCAGAATTTGATACTTCAAAATTATATTTAGATTGCTCAACTTCATTTTGATGATATATTTCTCCATAAGTCAAAGTATCATTCCACATAATATCAAATACAGAAGATTTATTCTGCAAATACATTGCAATACGTTCCAAACCATAAGTAAGTTCAAGAGCGACAGGTTTAATTTCTAATCCGCCGACTTGCTGAAAATATGTAAACTGTGTAACTTCCATTCCGTCAAGCCAAACTTCCCAGCCAACACCTGCGGCGCCAAGAGTTGGTGATTCCCAGTTATCTTCAACAAATCTGACATCATGTTCTTTTAAGTCAATGCCCATAGCTTCCAAACTGCGTAAATAAAGTTCCTGAGCATCATCAGGACAAGGTTTTAAAATAACCTGAAACTGAAAATAATGCCCAAGCCGATTTGGGTTTTCGCCATATCTTGCATCAGTCGGTCGTCTGCAAGGCTCAATCATTGCAGTACTCCAAGGCTCAGGACCCAATACTCTTAAAAAAGTTGCAGGGTTCATTGTAGAAGCCCCTTTTTCTATATCATAAGGCTGCTCGATAATGCATCCGTAATCAGCCCAGAATTTTTGTAAGTTTAAAACTAAATTTTGAAAATTTAAAGCCATAATATATTCCAATATTGTACTATCTACACTCGTTAGTAAATATTATTACAAAAATAGTACAAAAACAAGGTTATATTAATTAAATGATACAAAAAATTGGAAGAAAATTTCGTATAATAAACTATAAATTAAGTCATTATTTTATATTTGATTTTTAATTTATATCCCTATATAATTATTGTGTTATGGCAGATAAAATTATTATTTTTTCAGGGAAACAATATAGCGGAAAAGATACGGCAGCGAAAATTATGCTTGAAATGATGCCTGATTTTCACCGTTGTGCTATGGGCGATATTATTAAACTCACTTACGGCAAGGAAAAGGGTTTGACATACGAGGAAATCGAAAAAAATAAACCGATTTACAGACAAGATTTAATAAATCTTGGCAATTGGGGGCGAGATCAGCATCCTGATTACTGGCTAAAAAAAATCCTTGAGCAAGATGGTAATATTATGGTTACTGACGTTCGTGTTCAACATGAATATAATGTTTTCAAAGAAGCAGGTGCAATTACGATAAGAGTTGAAGCGTCAAGAGATACCAGATTAGCCAGAGGCGGTTCTCTTACAGGTGAAAATGATGTAACTGAAATTGGCTTAGATCATATAAAAAATTGGGATTATATTATTGATAATAATTCAGATTATGATAATTTGAAAAAACTGGTATCAGGGATAGTTGAGGAGTTGAAAAACAAATAATGAGTGAATTTCCGTTTGAACTTGATGATTTTCAAAAGGAAGCGTGTGAAATTATAGATAACGGAGAAAGCGTTGTAGTGTGCGCACCTACGGGTGCAGGCAAAACTGTTATAGCACAACACGCAATAAATAATGCGCTGAAAGAAAATGTGCGTATTTTTTACACTACACCCTTAAAAGCACTTTCAAACCAAAAGTTTTATGATTTTTGCGAGCAATACGGTCAGGATAATGTAGGACTTTTAACAGGTGATACAACCATTAATCGTGGGGCGCAGATTGTCATTATGACCACAGAAGTTTTTCGCAACATGCTTTATGGGACGAATTTTGGTGCCGTTGCTGATAACTTAAAAAATGTAAAATATGTTGTTTTAGATGAAGTTCACTATATGAATGACGAACAGCGCGGAACTGTTTGGGAAGAAAGTATAATTTACTGCCCGACAAATATCCGGATTATTGCACTTTCTGCTACAGTTGCAAACTGTCAGGAGCTGACAGACTGGATAAATACGGTTCACTCTGAAACAAAACTTGTAAACACTGATTTCAGACCTGTTCCTTTAAGGTTTTATTATTTTGACAGTTCGCAGCCGCTGAAATTGTTGCCGTTATTTACTCCAACAGGGCAAATGAATAACAAAATACGCCCTGAAAAACCGCAATGGTCAAGGTGCAGAGATAAACGTAAAAAATCTTATGTAAAACAAATTATTGCAAATCTTAATAATCAGGACATGCTTCCTGCAATATATTTTACTTTTTCCAGAAAGAAATGTGATGAACAAATGGAAAAATGTTCCGGTTTAGAACTGAATACAAAGGATGAGCAACAAAAAATCCGCGAATTTATTGATGAGTTTATAGCAGATAATCCTCATTTGTACGGGAATAAAAATATTGAATACTTAGTACAGGGTGTAGCATCACACCATGCCGGCCTTTTGCCTGCGTGGAAAAATTTGGTTGAAAAATTATTTCAGCAAGGTCTTATAAAAGTTGTATTTGCGACAGAAACGCTTGCCGCAGGGATAAACATGCCTGCACGTTCGACTATAATCAGTTCTGTAAGTAAACGTACCGATTCAGGCCACAGAATGCTCACTGCAAACGAATTTTTGCAGATGTCAGGCAGAGCAGGACGCAGAGGAATGGACGAAGTCGGATATGTTACTGTTGTTGGAACATCGTTCCAATCTCCGGAGGAAGTTGCTCAGCTTGTTCAAAGCGGATCTAATCCATTAGAAAGTAAATTTTCGCCAAGTTATTCAATGGTTTTAAATTTATTACAGAGGTTCAATCTTGAGGAGTCAAAAGAGCTAATATTAAAAAGTTTTGGCTATTATTCTTCAGATTACAGGTTAAAACCTATATTGGCTCTTATGGAGCAATATGATAAAGAGTTAAGAGAAAGAGCATTTGTATGCCCGTATAAACAAACTGATGAAGATATGCTCAAATATGACAGAATTAGATTTTTGTATGTACAGAACAGACAAACTTACAAAAAAATTCTTGCGCAGGAAAAAAAGAAAAAACGCCCGCTATCTGCGGAGGTCATAGAATTTGGAGAACGAAATAAACAAGATTTGAGGCAAATGCAGTCATTTGCATGTGATAATTGCAAATTTTACAAGAAACATTCAAAAAATTTAGAAGTAATAAAGCGTATTGAATCAAAGAAGAATCAATTATTAAAAGAAATTGAAAATCAAAAAGATATTTATTGGAATAAATTTTTAGCTCACCGAAAAGTTTTGGAAGAATACGGTTACCTTGTAAACGATTATCCTTCTGAAAAAGGCAAAACTACCTCTCAAATAAGAAGTGAAAACGAATTATATCTTGCCGAAATAATTTTTTCAGGAATTCTTGAAGAATTGACTCCGGCTCAGCTGTCAGGGGTGATTTGTGCAATTACGACAGAAGAATTAAGAATGGAAATACCTTATGTTCCTTTTTCAGAACAAGTCAGAAAAACATTAAACAAAATCAGAAATATTAAAAGAAAATTAGAAAAAATTCAAAATTATTACGATATAGAATCGCCATTAAATATTAACCCTTACTTTAGTTCGATGATAGAATTATGGGTTGAGGGTGCTCAGTGGGAGACCATTACAGGTTCAATGCGTGATGTAGGAGAAGGCGATATAGTCAGAGCATTTAAGCGAACTGTCGATGTTTTGAGACAATTAACTGTGATTGATAATATCCCTGAAGCACTTGTCTTTACTGCAAGAGAAGCCATAGAAATAATTATGCGCGAACCTGTAAATGTAGAGTAAATTTTTAGTTTGATGTTGATTGTTCGTTTAATATATATTGTGGATTTACTGCAAGCCATTTGAATGGTTGCTGTTCAATTTCAGGGATATCAATAATGAATGTTCCGCCGTAACGACCTCTTGAAAATACAAGATAACCTTCTTTGGCAAGATTATGAAATGCCTTTCGGATTGTATTTGGGCTTAAATCAAGCATTTTTGACATTTCGAGAATTGAAGGTAATTTCTCTCCGATGTCATATTCATCTGCTATAATTCGTTTAATTTTATTTTGTGTTTTTTCATAATGATAAAATGCAGTATCTTTTGCAGGTGCAAAAATTGACATTTCAGGTTTTACTGCCATGGATGCTTCTTTGGGCATTTTTACAACAACGGTACCGTATTTGCCGCGTCTGGGAAGAATAATTCCACGTTCTGCCAATTTTTTTATTGCATCATGTATTGTTTTTATGCTTGCTTTTAACAATTCTGATAGTTTAGCGTGTGAAGGTATATTATCCCCAATTTTTAAATTATTAGAAATATAATATTCTAAATCTTTTACGACCATATCAACAAGAGTTTTTGTCTGTTGAATATTTTGAGCTGAAATGTCAAAATCACTCTTTTTTAATACCCAGCCGTATTCATTGGCATTTTTAAATTTATGCTCTAAAATTCCCTGAGCACACAGAAAATCAAGCGCAAGACGGGTTGTATTTGAGTTATATCCTATTAAAGTCGCAATTGTGCGGGATGATGGCAGCAAAGAGCCAACTTTGTAATTACTGTTTAAAATATATTTTTTTATTGCATCTGATGCCAAATCACGCTTTGATGTGAGTTTACGCATAGTAACTACCGGTTTTGTATAATCTCTTACTAATGTCCCTATACATTGTTTAGATTCAACATATCCTAAATCTTCAATATAACGAAAGGCATTTTGCATTGTTCCAAGACTAACGCCAAGCTTATAGGCAAAATCGGCTTTTGATGGCATGATATTATTTACTGAAAGATGATGGTTTTTTAATCCGTATTCAATAAATCTCATAAGCCATTTGCCGATGGCTACAGCTTTTGATTCTGTAATATTTTTCAAATCAGGTAACTCTATATCAACATCTGAAACGGATACTTGCACAAAATTTGATTTTTTAGGTAATATATAGCGACTATTCATACTTTCAACCTTTTTGTTTAATGATACACTATGTGTAAAAAAACATCAAGTTTTTTTTTGCTAGTTATTATAATATTTTAAAATTTATTTACAATAAAAAGCCCTCTTTTAGAGGGCTTGTATATATTCCTAATTCCTTGTTGTCCTTATTCCTTTTTCCTTAATTTCTTCCTTTTCCTTGTTTTGATTTCCAACAATTTGTAATTATTTTTTAAGCTATGAAGTTCGTTCCAAACCTGTTTGCTCCTTGGAAAAATGATTGTTTCATCATTTGAGTTAATGTTTTACGAATTTTACGATGATCATTTAATTTTATTTCATTTAAACTTTCAGAAGTGTCTTTATATGTATTTAAAACAGCATCAGAAAATAACAGCACAGTTGCCATAGTTTGTTCCTCTCTTTTTCTTAAAACTAATTAAACGGTTTTCTTTTTCTTTATTTATCTCTTACATATATATAAAAACCTCACTTAAAAAATTATTGACTTTTTATATTCAAATTATATATTTTTTGTTACATAACTTTACAATATACTAAAAATATTAAAGTATAGTGATATTTGTGCCGATGTATCATTTAGAGTAACTATGAAAGGAATTATATTAATGGGATTAGCATCTTCACAAGCAAGATTATTATCAATTACTGCAAGACTTTCATCAAATGAATATGAATCTCAGCAGATTTCTAATGCAAAAATGCGTTTGGCTACTCAATCACAAGAAGCCAGTGAAGCATACATTGCAGCTTTGAACGATACTCAATTCTCTTTTGTTTCATATGATTCCACAGGAGAATCTTTTAATACTGCTTTGACTGTGGCAACGTTGTATGAATATGCCGATAATAAAAATCAATATATTTTAACAAATGCTGCAGGTAAAGTGTTATTGAATAATACAGATTTAAATAATTACAAAAACTCAAATAATTTGGATGAGTTTTTGGGTAAATATGGAATTACTAAAAATTTCAAAACTGAAACGCTAAAAGATTTATGGAATAGTATATTCAATAAAACAGGAAACACTAATTATCTGAAAAAGTATGATAATTATTGGGCTCAGGCAATAGAGAACTATAAAAGTGTTTATTCTGCAGATACATGGAAAACTGAAAAATTAAATGCTCAGGAAAATTATTTAAAATCTTTATCAAAATATACTGCTCTGGTTACTAAAAAGTCCGAAGGTGAAGATATTTTAAATGAAGATATTTTGCTTAAACAGACAACAATGGAAACAAATAGGGCTGCTTTTACAAAACTTCTTTCATATGAATCTGCATTGGAATCTAAAATTATAGCAATTGCAGAATCAAATCCGAGTGCTCCTTCAGGTATTGAAGGATTAACATACGAACAATTGTATGAAGGTTATACAAGCTACAAAAATCAAATAGCAAAGTATAATGATGAATTAGAAGAACTTGGTCTTAGCGCGAACAGTGCTTATAAATATAGTGATACATCAAAGGCTCAGTGGTACACTAATTTGTGGTACAAAGTAAACGGTCCTTCAACCGATAAATCAGGATTAGACAACTATGCTTCTTTTATTGCAAAGGATGGTATAAGAGAATATGCTGACGGATTGATTCCTGCCAATGATGCAAAAATTTTAAACAGTACTCAATGGATCAGTAACGCTCTGTCAAAAGGATTAGTAAGCATTGAAAAAGCTGAATATTCCGGAGATGAAATGACACTTCAGGACAAGGCTAATCCATTCAAATTCAATTTAAACGGAATATCATGGAAGGGTCAAATATATTCTTCTATTCCTGATATTGTTGAAAGCGATAATGACAAAGCTGTTGCTCAGGCTGAAGCTGAATACCAAAGACGTACTGCAGAAATAAATGCTAAAGATGAAAAATATCAAAGAAAAATCAGTCTGCTGGATTCAGAACATAATGCGATTCAAACTGAATATGACTCTGTAAAATCTGCGATGAACAAAAACATTGATCGTTCATTCAAGGCATTCCAAGGTTAATTAAAAAATATAAAAAGACTTATTTTCCCCTATTTTTCCCTCTGCTTGTAGTATAATCTATTATGTGGAGGTTTTTATTATGCATAATATTACGTTAATAAACGGTGACGGTATCGGTCCTGAAATTTCTGGCAGTGTGGTAAAAATTATCAAAGCAAGCGGTTTAGATATTAATTGGGATATTCAGACTGCAGGTGTTGATGTTATCGAAAAAGAAGGTTCTCCATTACCTCAGCGTGTGCTTGATTCTGTAAGGAAAAATAAAGTTGCACTGAAAGCCCCAGTTACGACTCCTATCGGAAAAGGTTTTCGCTCTGTAAATGTGCAGTTGAGAAAAGATTTGGATTTATATGCAAATTTACGTCCATGTAAAAATCTTCCAAATGTAAAAACAAAATTTGATAATGTTGATTTGGTTGTTGTGCGTGAAAATACAGAAGATTTATATGCGGGAGTTGAAGAAAAAATTGACGAAAACACTGCTCACAGTATTAAAATAATAACCCGAAAAGCCTCTGAGCGTATTTGCAGATTTGCCTTTGATTATGCTATAAAAAATGGAAGAAATGAAGTTTGTGTTGTTACTAAAGCAAATATTATGAAACTTTCTGATGGCTTATTTTTAGATTCATACAGAAGTGTTGCAAAAGATTATCCAACAATAGAACAAAGAGAAATTCTTGTAGATAATTTGTGTATGCAGTTGGTTCAGGATCCTGCACGTTTTGATGTATTGGTATTACCTAATTTGTATGGGGATATTGTTTCTGATTTGACTGCGGGTTTAGTTGGCGGACTTGGAGTCGCTCAGGGTGCTAACATCGGACTTGATTGTGCTGTTTTTGAACCTGTTCATGGCTCGGCACCTGATATAAAAGGACAAAATAAAGCAAATCCTACCGCATTATTATTATCTGCAATTGAAATGCTTAAATATATCAATGAACCTGAGCATGCCTTAAAAATAGAGAATGCTCTTTTTAAAACCCTTTCTCATAATTATAAAACCGCTGACTTAGGAGGCAATCTATCGACTACTGAGTTTACAAGCATGATAATAAAAAATCTTTTTTAAGTGCAATATGCTTGACAAAAGCCTTAAAAAAATAAATAATAAGATAATAAGGATAGTGAAAAAGAGAGGATAATTGAATATGCCAAAAGGCAGTAATAGCAAGCATTTCCACCTCGGGTGGGGGTGGGGCTAAAAGCCTCTCATAGCAAGCGTTTTGGCAATTTTGTAATCGGCCATTCTGAGCAACTCACGCTAGAAGATTTCACCAAAAATTTTGTCATTCTGAACT
>ERZ842401.5331-NODE-5331-length-14321-cov-3.598626_pt1 | contig 14321 bp, 12 predicted proteins | sample MGYA00521270_ERZ842401 | MGnify/ENA primary metagenome ERZ842401 (study PRJEB31892, sample SAMEA3878208) | bioreactor metagenome | biome: Moose rumen | place: Sweden | collected 2011-10 | study: EMG produced TPA metagenomics assembly of the PRJEB12797 data set... | reverse complement strand
GAATGGATCTCACTATGGAGCAGGAGATACTGATATTAAACAAACTGCTGTTACCAGTAGCAATATTGAACTGGAATGGAATATCAAAAATGAACGCCAGCTCGGAAATGTTACACTTATCAAATATAAGGGTGATGAATACGGAAATAAGGGGGATACACCAGAAAAGCTTGCTGATGCAACGTTCAGATTGCTTGATGGTAATGGTGCAGTTGTTCAAAATCAGGTCAGTGGTGATAATGCTATCAAAGTAAATGGTGTGTCGTTAGCTGTCAATGATGCTCTTGACGAAAACCTTAAAAAAGATTCGGCAGTTATCATGAAAACAAATTCTAATGGTGAACTCAAAATAGAAAATCTTCCTTGGGGCAGAAATTATCGTCTTGTAGAAGTTGATTCAGGTGACCCGAATCTGGATACTGTTGAAATCAAGAAATTTACAATTGATAAAAATCACCTCACAATTGACAAGGAAGCGGTTGACCCTCAAAAAACAGATACGTTAACCTTGCAAAAAGAAATTGACGAATGGAATCCGGCTTTTGGTGATGCAACTTTTATCTTCAAGGTCAAGAAACTGAAAACAGATGCCGACGGAACAATCAGTATCACTGGTGAATCTGCCAACTACGCTTATGATAATCAGGAATTCACCAAGATGGTTACTTTCAACGCTGAAGATAATGGTAATTTATCAGAGAGTATTTATGTATAGTTTGTTTATAATAAAATATTGGCCTATGATATTTAATTTCGACACATTGGAATATATAGGACAAGTTTTTGGCTATGCACCACTAACAAACCACCATCCTGTATTCAACGCTTGGATTACTATTCCATTTATAAAAATAGGTCAACTACTTGGCAATATCAACATTGGTATTTTTTTGGCAATATTGTTACAATTAGAACTAATAAGCATAATAACTGCATACACAATATACACAATTTCAAAATTAGATATTCCACACATAGTAAAATTAGTAATCACAATTATCTACGCATTATACCCTGTCTATGCTCACCAAGCAGCTATGCTCTGCAAAGACACACCTTTTGGATATGCAACACTTGTTTTTGTACTATGCCTGTTACAATTAGCAATCAACAAAGAGCATTTTTTTAAAAGCAAACTTAATATATTTCTTTCTATTGCTGCACCAATTCTAATGATGTTGCACCGCAACAATGGATTTCACGTAATACTTTTATCAACACCTTTTATTATATGGTTTTGCAAAGACAAATACAAAAAAGTTGCAATAATTTTTACCATTGGAGTACTTTTATTCAATTTTGGGTGGAACACGTTTATAAAATATGTTGGAGTTACAGGAAATTGGAATATAGAAAAATACTCTATGGTATCGCAACAATTATCACGTATTGCAAAAACCCAAAATCTTAACCAACAAGACAAAGACGAAATACAAAAATACATAAACTGCCCACTACAAAATTTCACCGACAAATATCTCCCTGAAGTTTCTGACCCAACCAAAGGAGAACTTAATATTTCTGCAATAGAAAACAACACAACAGCATTTTTAAGTTTGTCACTAAAAATGCTGTTCAAATTTCCTATTACATCGATAGAAGCATTTTTATGCACAACATCTGGTTTTTGGTATATAGAATACCCCGAAACACCTGGCGGTAGCGGCTCATTAAGCATTTTTCCTTGCCACAACCAACTTACAAAACAATTTATAACCAAGCAAATATTCAAAAACCCCTACACCAACATTGTTGAAAAAATAATGTCAAACGGCAACATTCCCGTAATAAACATGCTTTTTCGCAGCGGTTTTATGGTATGGGCAGTTTTATTTTGCTTTGCATATTGTATTTATAAGAAAAAATACAATATGCTACTTGTTTACACACCATTATTAATACTTTGGCTAACTTGTATAGCATCACCATACGTTTCTTTTAGATACGTATTTGGCATCGTTACATCGCTACCCGTTATATTTGCAACATTGTTTGTAGAAAAACAAATAAAAAATTAGAACCAACCCAAAAAAGGGGAGTTCTAAAAATTAGATTTTTCAAGGCGTATGAAATCAAAAAAGCGCAGTTTACTGATTGTAAATGAGCATTTTGAGATTGAAATACAACGCAGAAAAAACAATTTTTAGAACCCCCGAAAAAAACATTTACCTAATACATATTTTATTATCTACAATAATGCAAATATTTTCGCAAAAAGAATTATTTTTGCGAAAAATTGTAAAAAGAGATAATATGAAAAAAATTTTACTATCGTTATGCCTTGTGCTGACCTTATTGCCAGCCTTGCATGCCGATGAGGGTATGTGGATACTCTCGCTTATAGGCAAAAACTACAACCAAATGAAGGCGCAGGGATTTCGACTCAGTGCCGAAGATATTTACAGCATAAATAAAGCCTGCCTTAAAGATGCAGTTGTAGCATTAGACCATGGAAGTTGCACAGCCGAAGTTGTATCGCCACAAGGACTGCTGTTTACAAATCACCACTGCGGATATTCTGAAATACAAAGCCATAGCACCATGGAACACAACTATTTGGCTGATGGTTTTTGGGCAAAATCGCTGGAAGAAGAACTTCCAAACCCAGGAAAAACTGTTTCGTTTTTAGTAAGCATCGAAGATGTAACACAAAAAATTTTAGCTGCCATACCCGAAAACGCAACAGAAGAACAACGCCAAGAAATATTAGAAGAACAACGCGAAGAAATGAAAAACCAATTTTCCGAAAACGGAAAATACGAAATTGAAGTAAATAACTTCTTTTTTGGCAACTACTATTACATGTTAAAATACATTGTATATAAAGACATAAGACTTGTTGGCGCACCACCAGAATCGGTTGGAAAATATGGTGGCGACACCGACAATTGGATGTGGCCACGCCATACTGTTGATTTTTCAATATTTAGGGTATATACAGCTCCAGACGGTAGCCCTGCCGAATATTCAGAAAAAAACGTTCCTCTCAAAGCAAAAAGTTACCTTCCAATTAGCCTAAAAGGTGTTAACGATGGTGATTTTGCAATGGTGATAGGCTATCCCGGTAGCACAGACAGATACCTTACATCTTGGGGTGTTAAAAGACTTATGAACAACGAAAACAACATCCGCGTAGAAGTACGCGATGCAAAACTCAAAATTTTTAAAGAATACATGGACAAAGATAAGGCTACAAAACTGCAATACGCATCAAAATACGCCACTTCGTCTAACTATTACAAATATTCAATAGGACAAAACCTCGGTCTAACAAATCTTAAAGTATATGACCGAAAAGTAAAAATAGAAAAAAACTTAAAAAAATGGATTGATGCATCGCCAGACCGACAAGCCAAATATTCAAAAATTTTTGATATAATGCCACAAGCATACAACGAAGGCGATAATACCGACAAAGCTCTAAACTATTGGTTTGAAAGTATTTATTTAGGACCAGAAATTATAAAATTCTGCTACGAACATTTTCCATTATACTATTACTCAATACAAGAAAGATTGCAAGAAACAGAATCTGAACTCGAAAAAATCAAAAACAACAAAGACATGTTTTTTAAAGATTTCAATGTTGAAATAGACAAGAAACTTATGAAAACAATGTTGAAAATATATAAAGAAAAAGTTGACAAAGAGTTTCAACCAGAATTTCTAACCACGCTAACAGACAAGCAATTAGACTCATTCATAGACACATGTTACAATAATTCTTTTTTCTGCAACAAAGATAGTTACGAAGAATTTATTTTAATGCCTAACATACAAAAAATGCAAGAAGACCCGATGTTTGCTCTTATGCGTGAATTTTTTACCATTTACTATACCATCAGCGACAAAAACGACATTTACGAAAATAAAATAAACCAAGGAATGAACCTTTTTACCGATGCGTATATAAAAATGACTGCCGAAAAAAATCCCAACAAACAACTCTATCCCGATGCAAACAGCACAATGCGACTAACATACGGCAACGTAAAAAGTTACAAAACAAAAGGCAAAAAATACAACTATTACACCACATTCGATGAACTAATAGCCAAAGAAGATACCGAAAACCCAGAATTTTACGTTCAACCAAGATTAAAACAACTCTACAACGCCAAAGATTTTGGACAATACGCCCAAGACGGCACAATAAGAGTATGTTTTATAACCACCAACGACATCACAGGTGGCAACAGCGGTAGCCCATGTATCAATGCTGATGGCGAACTAATTGGCCTTGCTTTCGATGGCAACTGGGAGGCTATGAGCGGTGATGTAATATTTGAACCAACACTACAAAGATGCATAGTAACAGATATACGGTTCGTTCTTTTTATGATAGACAAATACGCTGGTGCGCAAAACATAATAAACGAATTGACAATAAGAAAGTAAAAAACTTCTAACATTCAACAAAAAACGGATTAAACATCGAGTTTAATCCGTTTTTTTTGAAAATATTTATTATCTCACAACAAGCCTTTGACCAAGTCGAAGTGTAGAAGTGGCAGAAATATGATTTAATTGACAAAGACGTTTAACTGTAGTGTGATACCTTTTAGCCAACGCACCAAGCGTGTCGCCTTTTTTTACAATATGAACAACTCGTTGGGTTGCCGCTTTTGATTGTTCATCAGTTTGTCCATAATGAGAATTGATGTTAAAATAGTGTTTTTTTAAAGTAAAAACACTATCACGAAGTTCACCCTTCTCAAAACAAAAAATTCTCTCTGCATCAAAAGGTTTCCCCATATACCTACATTCAAAATGCAAGTGAGGACCCGTACTACGTCCCGTACTACCACCAAGACCTATAACTTCACCAGCCTTTACCAAGTCATTTTCTTTAACAAGATGTTTCGACAGATGTGCATAATAAGTTTCCAAGCCATTGGGATGACGAACAACAATAAGATTGCCATAACCACCTGCCTGACCAACCTCTCTAACAACTCTAACTTTACCATCAAAAGCAGCATGTATAGAATCGCCAGTATTAAGTTGAATATCAGAACCTTTATGTTCACGATAACGACGAAATTTCCATCCTGAATTAACTTGACCAATCTTAGGACATGCCCAACCGTGAAGGCTATCTGTTAGTCTAAGGTCTATTTCGTCTGGCAAAGAAGAAAGTGGCACGTCCCTATAAGCATGAATAGATGCCTGTTCCCAATCGTCTTGAAAATCGTCATCAGAAATATTTGGACGATCAAGTTCAATATACTGCCAAGTAAAATTTTTATACAATACAATTTTGGTGTATTTGTCGCGAGTGTCAATTGTATCAATGACTTCTGCATTATTGTTGGTTTCAATAATATCTTGAGGCGTAAGTTCGTCCGCAGAATTATCAGATTGTGAGTAAGCATTTAAGCCAAACAACAAGAAAGAAACAAATAAAATTTTTTTCACTTTAATTACAATGGTGTTAACTATTAAAAAAATTGTTGGCAAAAGTAATAAAAAAAATACTTTTTTTTTTACAAAAAACCTATATTTGCCAAACATAAAAACAAAAAAAAGCCAACTCCCCCCTATTTTATGGAGCAAAAAATAGATTTAGAAAACATCGACCCAGTGGTTCTTTACGGCATCAACGAAAGCCGTCTTGAAAAAATACGTGCGCAATTTCCCAAAATAAAAATTGTAGCACGAGGTAATGAAATAAAACTTTTAGGCGAAACCGAAGAAATAAAACGTTTTGAAGAAAGGCTTGAATTTATAAAAAATCATTTAAACAAATACAACACACTATCCGACAATGAGTTAGAAAGTATTTTATGTTACAAAGACGAAAAAGCCACACTTCATGCTGGAGGCGGTGATGTTGTTTTATACGCAGTAAACGGCATACCAATAAGACCAAGAAACGAAAACCAACAAAAAATGGTTAAAGAATTTGGACGTAGCGACCTTGTTTTCGCAACAGGCCCTGCTGGTACAGGTAAAACATATCTTGCTGTGGCATTAGCCGTAAGAGCTTTAAAAAATGGCAATGTCCACAAAATCATATTGTGCCGACCTGCTGTAGAAGCTGGAGAAAAAATAGGATTTCTACCTGGAGATATGAAAGAAAAACTCGATCCATACATGCAAGCATTATACGATGCACTTTACGACATGATTCCTGCCAAAAAACTTGAAGACATGATAGAAGATCGCATAGTACAAATAGCACCATTGGCATTTATGCGTGGTAGAACGCTTAGCGATGCTGCCGTAATACTCGACGAAGCGCAAAATTCAACCATTTCGCAATTAAAAATGTTTCTTACGCGTATAGGCGAAAACTCAAAATTCATTGTTACTGGCGACGAAACACAGGTTGACATACCTGACAAACGACAGAGCGGCTTGGCTCATGCATTAAAAATACTCAACGGAATAGAAGGAATTTCATTTATAAAATTCAACCGTTCTGACGTTGTTAGACACAAAGTAGTAAAAAAAATAATAGAAGCATACGAAAAAACTGATTTTTTTGAAAAAGATAAATAAATAAAAAATAAATGGCAAACGCATTAACACAAACCGACTTTAAATTTAACGGACAACAGTCGGTTTACCATGGTAAAGTCCGCGATGTTTATAACATCAACAATCAAAAACTCGTAATGGTAGCCACCGACCGTATATCGGCTTTTGACGTAGTATTACCCAAAGGCATACCATTTAAAGGTCAGATACTTAACCAAATAGCAGCAAAATTTCTTGATGCCACATCCGACATTGTAGAAAATTGGAAACTTGCCACACCAGACCCAATGGTAACTATTGGACGTAAGGCAGAACCTTTTCCCGTGGAAATGATAATACGTGGCTATCTTACAGGAAGCAGTTGGCGTAGTTACAAAGCTGGCGCAAGGGCTATATGTGGCGTACCAGTGCCTGAAGGAATGAAAGAACATCAAAAATTCCCAAAACCAATAATAACTCCTACCACCAAAGCCGCAGAAGGCCATGATGAAGACATCTCTAAAGAACAAATAATAGCTCGCGGTCTTATTTCTGCTCAAGATTACGAACAAATAGAAGAAATTACCTACAAACTTTTTGAACGTGGGTCGCAAATAGCAGCTAAACGCGGATTAATACTCGTTGACACTAAATACGAATTTGGCAAAATCGACGGCAAAATTGTTTTGATAGACGAAATACACACGCCTGACAGTTCACGTTATTTTTATAGCGAAGGTTATCAAGAAAGATTTGAAAAAGGCCAACAGCAAAAACAACTCAGCAAAGAATTTGTTCGCGAATGGCTTATGGACAACGGATTTCAAGGTAAAGATGGTCAGAAAGTGCCAGAAATGACAGAAGAAATTGTCAATGGTATTACAGATAGGTATATTGAACTTTACGAACACATTACTGGCGAAAAATTCAATAAAGCAGCATCTGAAAATCTTTCTGATAGAATTTTTAACAACGTAGAAAAATATTTAAACGCCTAAAAATAAAAAAACCGCAATTCAATGCTAATTCACAGAATTGCGGTTTTTTGTTTTTTTATTAAATGTTACATTCTCTGCACTTCTGCAACATTGTTGCCCACAAACACGCAACTTTTGTCAACACTAATTTCAACATTGGTAGCAATGGTAATGATAACATCATTTTCTGTAACCTTAACCACTGTGCCATGTATTCCTCCAGATGTTATAACAGCATCGCCCTTTTTCAAATTTTCACGCATTTCTTTAAGTTGTTTTTGGCGTTTCTGTTGTGGTTTTATCATAAAAAAATAAAAAACAACACCCACCAGAGCCAACATAATAAGCATCTGTGTCATACCATTCTTGCCCGCTGTAGTAGAATCAACTGCGGCTTGCAACAATATTAAATTCAAAAATGTCATTTCCTTTGGTTTTATAGTTATACAATATCTTCTTATTCAGCTATTTGCCCTGTTATAACAAGTTCTACAACACGTTCCTTACAATTTGATGTTATTTTAACAGTCTTATAAACAGTTCCTTCTTTGTTTGAACTATCAAATTTTACACGCACATAGCCACGTTGTCCAGGTTCAACAGGTTTTTTATCGTATTCAGGAACAGTACAACCACACGATGTTTCTACCTTTTCTATTACCAAACTTTTTTTGCCAATGTTTGTAAAATCAAATTTGTAGGTTACTTGTTCACCTTCCAAAATTTTCCCAAAATTATAAACCGTTGTATCAAATTTAATTTCAGCATAAGCAACGGTATCTGTATCAACTTTTTTTTCTTTTGAACTACCCGAGCCTGAGCATGCAGATACAAAAATTGTTGCAACAAACAAAATTAATATAAAAAAACGTACATTCATCCTCAAAAAATTATTCGTTTTCATCGCTCGTACTTTCTTTTTCTGTTTCAACAGCAATTTTTTTAATCTTCTTATCTGCAATTAGTTGCTGCACAATAGAGTCAAGTACCCCATTTATAAACAAGCAACTTTTTGATGTGCTAAAAAATTTGGCTATTTCTATATATTCGTTAAAACTTACCCTTATTGGTATTTCTGGAAAAGCACAAATTTCTGCCAACGCTATTTGCATTATCAAAATATCAAGAAAAGCAATACGGTCTAAATCCCAATTGTTGGTACTTTTTGAAATAAGTTCGCGATATGTTTCGTTGTTGGCAATGGCAGAACGAAAAAGTTTACCTACAAAAATTTTATCGTCTTGACTATGATAAATTGTTGGCATCGGATACGTATTGTCGAAACCAATTTTGTATCTACTCAACGTCTTTTTTACCATACCAATTATAAATTCCACACTATCAATCCAATAGCAACTCATTTCTTCAAGAGTAGAATAAAGCAAATCACACTCGCAAACAACATTTTCGTAAAAGAAAATCAAAATTCTACGGTCGTTTTCGTATGTATTTGTGGGTTCATTCAAATAATTTTTGTACTCTTCAGTTTCTGTAAATTCTTTGTACAATCTTTTTATCAGCTCAGGATAATTAACCCACGAAAGTTTTGACGACGAAAGTTTAGATGCCAACTCAGTATTTTCGCGCAACTGAGTTATAAGTTTGTTGTTTACAAATTTAAAATTAGGATTTAAATCTTCTTGTGAAGGAATAAGTTTGTTGCGACGTGCCTCTAAAACCTCGTTGGCATAATCAGCTACGTTTATCGACAACAAAAGCAAGAGAAAATAAAGATCGTAAGATTTTTGTATGCTATAAAACAACTCTTTTTCAGACTTAGTAATATCTTGATTACCAGATATATAATGAGAATAAATTGTCTGTAAAACCTTTATACGTAGTATTCTTCTACTAATCATTTTTTAAAGAACTCCTAAAATCTTTTTTATTTAATTCTTAACGTTATTTCGCTGCAAAATTATCCGTTTGTTTTGTTTTTGCAAAAAAAACAACATAGTTTACCGTTAAATAAATGTTATTTTACCCATTAGTAAAATTACAATTTTTCCATTATTATTTTTGCAAGCGATTGAATCCAAATGTTTTCTGAATTAAGGCAAGGAACAACTCGTATTTCTTGTCCGCCCCATGCAATAAAATCGTTGCGCAATGTTTGCGAAATTTCTATTGTAGTTTCAAGACAATCGGCTGTAAAAGAAGGCGTTACAACGCAAACTCTTTTTATTCCTTGTTTAACAAGATTTTCTACTACTTTGTCGGTATATGGCGAAACCCAATGGTCGGCAAACCTACTTTGAAAACCTGTGGAAGTTTTCTCAAAATCAAAACCAATACGTTGCGCCAAAAGTCTTGTAGATTCGTAACACTGCGAAACATAACATTTTGAATTTTCTGGTGTATAGTGATTTTCACAACCCATTTCTTGACATGATTTTCCACCGTGTGCAAGGTTAGCATGTTTTATTGGAATACCATGATATGAAAACACAATATGTTGACAATCAAAACCATCCAATGTTCTATTTATAATTTCTGCCATAGAATCAAGATAGAGCGGATGATTGAAAAAAGTATTAAGCGTAACAATTTCGGGCATATTAAACCTTGGACTAATATTTTCCAACACTTGTCCTATCGCATTTCCTGCAGTACTTTCGGTAAAATGTGGAAAAAGTGGAATAACTGCAAGCCGCCCATATTGTGCTGAAAAAATATGTTCACAAACCTCATCAACAGACGGATTTCCTGCCGTCATACAATAAAAAACATCTGCTATAGGTTTTAAAATTTCAGCAAGTTTGTCAACAAGATCTTGCGTATGATACCTCAACGGCATACCACGACCATCCTCAAGTTTTTTATACAATGCGGACGAACGTTTGGCTCTAAATGGCGCAATAATACAATTGACAAGCAGATGCCTTTTGAAACCAGATATAGAAACAACTCTATGATTATCAAGCATCTGTTTCAGATAACGTTTTACATCAGATTTTTTTGCACTATCTGGTGTGCCATACGCAACAAGCAAAACCGCTGTTTTGGTATTATTAAACATTTTTTTCTTACAAAATTATACTAATAGCGATGCTTTTTCGGCTAAATGTGTACCTTGTTTTATCCTGTCTGACATTCCTATGCCACCTACCATATTGCCACCAATCAATAAACCCGGAAATTGTTTTTCAATCTTTTCTATAGCTTCAAAACGTTGACGGCTGTCGGCAGCATACTGTGGAATAGCATTTTTATGACGGTGAACCTTAAACAAATCTGGTTCAAAATCTTTTATTTGTAAAATATTGCCAACTTCTTCTGCAGCAATCTGTTTCAACTCAAAATCAGAAAGCGACAACATTTCTGGATGTCTTACTCCACCCATAAAAATAGTAATCAACGCACCATCTTTTGGCGCACGATTTTCAAAAAGCGTTGACATATAAAGTATTCCAAGGATTCTTCTATTCTCAACTTGCGGAACAAGACCACCAAAACCATCAAGTGGCAAACCATTATATTTTTTAAATCCAATTGCACATTCTGCAACCCCTGCATATTTCAACTTTGCAATGGCATTTTTTTCGTCTTCGCCAACAAAGGGAAATAAATTTGAAAAAGCAAATGCTCCAGCGGTGTTTATGACCACCTTGCAATTTAAAGTTTGTTGTTCTCCATTCTTAAAATACTTAATTTTAAAACCACCATCAACTTTTTGCACATTTACTTTTTGTGCCGAAAAAATAAATTTTTCTGAACCAACCTCATTAAAAATAGCTGCCGTAAGGTTGTTTAGCCCACCTTTTGCCGAAAAAGTGGCTCGTGTTACCTTTTGGCTACCTTCGGGCTTGGGTTCTCTATGTTTTTTTATGCTACCACCAATAAGACTACCATACTTTTGTTCAAGGTTATAAAGTTTTGGAAATGCGTACTTGGGAACAAGACCTGTTGGATCTCCGCCATAAACACCTGACACAAAAGGATTTATAGCATAATCAAGAAAACTTTTTCCCATACGCCTTACAACAAACTCTGCAAGTGTTTCGTCAGGATTTGTTCCTCGCTTTCTAAAAGGTTCGCCAAGTAACCTCAATTTATCCTTAAACGTAAAAAGTTTTGTTGATATACCTCCAATCAATCCTGAAGGCAATGCACAAAACTTTCCATCTTTGAGTATATAGCGTTTTTTTGCTAATGAACCTGCGGTTTCAAGACTATACTTTGCATTGCCACATGCAGTTTTTCCATCAAGTTGACTAAAAAGATTAACAGCCTCTATACTCGACAAAACACCTGTATTTGGTCCTGTTTCATATACAAAACCGTCGTCACTAACAGATGATATTACACCACCAAAGGTTTCTTTCTCATCTAACACGATAAATTTTTTACCGCTTTTATATAAATAATGCGATGTGGTAAGCCCTGTTATACCTGCTCCAATTACCACAATATCTGTAGTCTGATCCATATCGTGAAAAATTTTGGTGTGCAAAGGTATAAATTTTTTGGTTATATCTGCATTATTAAACAAAAAAGACCGAGAAAAAATCCTCGGTCTTATGATATTTGACAAAAACAAAGCTTCAATGCAATGTTTCAGCATTATTTTACCACAAATATTTCTTTTACAAAGTTAAATATTTTTTATAAAAAATATTATTTTACTACATGCCAAGTTCTTTTTTAACGGCATCAGTAAGGTCTGTGCTAAGTGCTGTATTAATAAACAATACGTTGTTTTTATCAAAAACGTAAATGTAATTACCTGCTACTGCTACTTTTTTTACAGCATTATCCACTTTTTCGAGAATAGGAGCATAAAGTTCTTGACGTTTTTGTTGAAGCGATTGTTGTGCATTTTCTTGAAAACGTTGTATGCGCTCTTGAAGTTGCATAATCTCAGCTTCTTTGTCTTGACGAATTGCTGCACTCCATTTTTCAGGGGCTGCATCAGCAAGTTGCATATTTTCTTGATAAGCCTGCACTTTGTTTTGATACTCAAGACTCATTGTCTGGAGTTGTTCATCAAACTTTTTGCCTTCGTTTTCAAAAGCTGTTTGTGCTGCTTTTGTGTCGGGCAAATTGTTGATTATGGTTTGTGAATCAATATGCCCAAATTTTTGCGCAGTGGCTGTGTTTGTTGCAAACAATGCCACAGATACTATTAATATAAGCGAAAATATTTTTTTCATTTCTATGAGATGTAAATTATTTTTTTATATTTATTTTATTATTTTTTTCAAAACTTCGTCGCTTTCGTCGTATTTTTCGTTAGCGTAAATAATGTCGCCCGTTACTTTGTCGAATATATAGTCGTAACCAGCTTCAGAGGCAACACTTTTTAATGCGCTATAAACATTATCTTGAATTGGTTTGATAAGTTCTTGACGTTTTTTAGCCAACTCTCCATTGGTGCCAAAATATTTTTTTTGAAGTTCTTTTGCTTCTTTTTCCTTGGCGATAATTTCGTCTTCGCGTTTTACCTTGGTTGCTTCTGGCAATATATCACTTTCGGCTTGATATTTTTTGTACATCTCGTCCAATGCTGAGAATTTGTTTTCAACCTCGGCTTGCCATTGCTTTGAATAGTTATCAAGTTTTTTCTGTGCCTCTTGGTAAGCAGGTATCTTACCCAAGATATATTCGGTGTCAACGTGCGCAAATTTTTGCGAAAATGCCGCAAGTGCAAAAAGCGAAAATACGGCCGAAAGTATTAATTTTTTCATAGTGTATTTGTTTTTAATTTTAGTATTGGTGTTTTCTGTTTTTTATTTTATTTGTTGCAACACAAGTTTTAAAATAAATTTTTTTTAACACCTTTTATCTATTATCTTTTCTTATGTTAAAAAGTTTTTACAACATTTTACTAAAAATTCTGTCCCATTGTAAACTGCAATCTTGATTTTTTATCGTCAGTTGGGTTTGGTGGCGTATCAAATCCATATCCCCAATCAAGACCAAGCATACCAAGCATAGGTAAATATACCCTAACACCTACACCAGCAGTTCTGTATACATCGAATGGAGAAAACTGATTAATTTCTTTCCAACAATTACCTCCTTCCACAAATCCTATTCCGTAAATTACAGCCGATTCGCTCAACGTAACAGGATAACGTAACTCCATAGTATATTTTGCATATACATTTCCACCAGAACTGATGGCCTCACTATCATAACCACGCAAGCCAATTACATCTTTTCCATACGTGTAGTAGTTCATACCATCGCCACCCATTGTATAACCTTGAAATGGTGAATATCCTACTTCTCGTGTAAAATAACAACTCATACCAAATGCTATCTTGCTGTGTAACACAAGGTCGCCAATTATAGGAGTAAAGGTTTTTGCCTCAAATCCCCATTTATGATATTCTACCCATTTCCATTTTAAACTATCGGCAATTGTAGAATAATCCTTGTTGTTAAGTTTGCTGTAAGGTGGTGTAATTTCAAGACTTAAAGAAAAAGAACTTCCCCTACGCGAATAAATTGGAGCGTCTATATTATTGCGCGAGAACACAGTTTTTAACGCAATTTCATTGGCTATACCATCGGCATCAAATCCATCAAAATATGGATAGTTGCGCAGTTTGTAACGCTTGTAATCCAACTCGTGGTAAAGTTGAAAATAGTTGTCTGGCCATTGAAGACGGCGTCCAAATCCAACTGCTGCTCCCCAAACCTGCATACGATAGTCAAGAGACGAATAAATACTTTGCAGATAGGTGGAGTTTTTTAACGATTTATAATATTTTGCATAGTTAATATCGGTGTAATAGAAACTTACCGTAAAAGAGTTTCGTTTTCTACCGCCAAGCCATGGTTCTACAAATGTAAGGCTATATGTTTGGTAATAAGTTCCGTTACTTTGAAACGACAATGCCAATTGTTGACCATCGCCACCCGGCAAAGGCCTCC
>ERZ842401.5330-NODE-5330-length-14324-cov-22.754713_pt1 | contig 14324 bp, 9 predicted proteins | sample MGYA00521270_ERZ842401 | MGnify/ENA primary metagenome ERZ842401 (study PRJEB31892, sample SAMEA3878208) | bioreactor metagenome | biome: Moose rumen | place: Sweden | collected 2011-10 | study: EMG produced TPA metagenomics assembly of the PRJEB12797 data set... | reverse complement strand
TGATTTTGCACGACATCAACGGAAAAAAATACTCGAAAAAAGAGTTTATCACTCCCGAAACAACGATAACCGCGCGCTCAAACAGCTTCTTTTATAATTGGAACCGCTATGCGCCGACTGTTACGACTGTTCTTTCTATCGTAGTCAGCGCGCTCTCGATTTACGTTACTTCCCAAACGCTCTAACAGACCTTTGCCGCATCTTTTTCTTTGGATTTACCGCAAATGAGCATATTTTGTGCTTAGATTGCGGAAAAACAGCCGTGCGCACTGCCGTTTTCTCGCCGTTTTTTTTGCGCAGGAGTGCAACGGCTCGTTTTGAAATCAAAATTATCTGCGCAGCTGTGCAAAATGCAATTTTGGTTTCAAAATGCTCATTTCACGGCTGCAGAGCGCAATTTTGGTTTCAAAATGCGTAGATGATGACTGTAAAGTACAAATTTGATTTCAAAATTGCTGTTTTCATAACGGTATTGTCCAAATTTGGATTCAAAACGGGTTTTGCACTGGTGTAACGGCTCGTTTTGGTTTCAAAATGCTCATTTTATCAGTGCGCCGCGGCATTTTTTCAGCGTGGTTTCGTCTGCAATGCCGAATGAGTTTCCGCGCTCTTCAAGGCAGGAAAACTGCACGAAATCGAGCCGTTTGAGAGCGAAAAAGCCGATTTCTGCGGCGTGCGGGTCGTCTTTTTTGGCAGAAATGGCGACGCGGCGGCTTCCCGTGCAGAGCAAAAAACGCACGCGCCCCGCTTTGTTGAGCATTGCGTCCGACACGATTCTGCCCGAAACGCAGCGCGGATTTTCGCTGATTTCGCGGGGCGGATTTTCCCCCTTTTTGAACACAAGGTACGTCATTTTGACACTCGTGCGCTCCAGACGGGCTTTTTCGGCAAGAAACGCGAGCTGCTTAATCGGCGCGCAGGGGTAATCGGCGTGGCAGGTGTGCGTTTCGCCTGCGCTCAGTGCGGGGCAGGGCGCGTCAGACGGGCACGGCGCAATCAGCGGCAATCCTTCGGCGCAAAGCGAATCGCGCAGGCTCAAAAGCGCGCGGCTCGTTTTCAAAAGCGCGGGTTCACACAAAATCAGCAGTCCATCGTGCGCCGCGTGCGAAAATGCGTCGGTGCACAAGGCGGTCAGGCGGGATATGCGGTCGGTTTGGGATTGCCAGAGTTCGTTCAAAAGATGACAGCTCACGATGAGGTCAAAATCGCAGACGATAGAGGCTTTTTTGAGCACGGCGGAAATGCTTTCGCGCTCAAAATCAGCGCGGACGGTGCGGACGGCGATATTTTTGTATGCGGAGCGAAAAAACGCGCTCGCCGCGTTCAGTGCGCTTTGGCTAAAATCCAGCAGCACCGCATCAATGGCGCATTGCTGATTTTTTGCGCGCACGGCATCAATGAGCGCCGCCGACGCAGACCCCGGACCGCTTCCGAAATCCAAAATCCGCACGGTGTTGCTCTTGGGCAGGCTCACGTTTTGCATTGCGTAGAAAATCTGCTGATACGACACCGGAAAATAATACGAAATGTACGCGTCAAGCAGATTTGTTTTGTTCATATAGCCCTCGCCGGCAAGTTCTCTGTTTCCCGTCAGTCCGCGTTGCAGAGCGAGCACATCTTTTGCCGTCTTGCTATCGGGATTTCGCGTGATGCGAGCGAGCGTTTTTAAGTGCCGTTCGAGTTGTGAAAACGGCGTTTTGTGTGATTGTCCAAAAGATTTTTCCGTCATAAAAAAGATTATACCGTCCTTTAATCTTGCACTCAACCGCATTTTACGCTATAATGCAAAAAGTTTTGCGGTTCTTTTGAGCCGTTATCTTTTTTTCAGGAGGTTTTCTATGCCGGACAGTAGTGCGAGTTCCAACATCGAATACCCTCCTCCGAATCCCTTGTGAGCGGATATTCCCCGTTGTTTTTGCTCTTCGTGTCTTAAAAACTCATCATGCAGAAATATTCTTACAACAAAGACGAACTTTTGGAGCTTGCTTCAAAAAGAAAATATGTTCAGCTTCGAGAAAAATTAACTCACTTGAACGAAGTTGATACGGCGGATTTTATTTCAACCTTGCCCGAGGCGCAGCAAATGCTGGTTTTCAGCCTTGCAGGAAAAGAAGTGGCGGCGGACGTTTTTGCCGCGCTCCCGAGCGAAAACCAAGAATCCCTGATTGATTCATTGAACGACCAGCAGCTTTCGGCAATCGTGGAAGACATCGCGGTGGACGATATGGTCGACATCGTGGGCGAAATGCCTGCGAACATCGTCAAGCGTATTTTGCAGCGCGCCACGCCGTCAACCCGCGAGCTCATCAACCGCTTTTTGCGCTATCCTGAGTCGTCTGCCGGCTCGATTATGACGGCGGAGTTCATCGACCTCAAAAAAGAAATGACCGTCCGCGAATCTATCGCCCGCATAAAGCGCCTCGCCAACGATATGGAAACAATTTACACCGTCTACGTTACCGATTTACAGCGGCATCTTGAAGGCTTGGTGTCGTTCAAAGACCTTATTCTCGCCGACGACAACACGCACGTAAGCGAGATTATGGACAAAGACGTTATCAGCATAAAAACGACCGACGACAAAGAGCACGTTGCCAAAATGTTCAACAAATACGATTTTCTCACGCTTCCCGTGGTTGACGCAGAGGGGCGACTGGTGGGAATCGTTACTGTTGACGACGCGGTTGACGTTATGGAAGACGAGGCAACCGAGGACATCGAAAAAATGGCGGCGTTGCAGCCGAGCGAAAAGCCGTATCTCAAAACGAGCGTGCTGGAACTTGCGGGGCACCGAATCGTGTGGCTTTTGGTGCTGATGATTAGCGGAATGCTCACGGGCGGCATTTTGGGGCATTACGAACAGGCGTTTGTGGCAATTCCGATTCTGGTTACGTTTATCCCGATGCTTACCGACACGGGCGGCAATTCGGGCAGTCAGGCGAGCACGCTCATCATTCGCGGAATGACGGTCGGTGAACTGCAACCGCGCGATTGGCTCAGAATTTTGTGGAAAGAAATCCGCGTGAGTTTCATCGTGGGAATTATCCTCGGCAGCGTGAATTTTTTGCGCATTTACTTTTTGTATCGCGGAAGCACGCTTTCGGTGGCGCTCACGGTGAGCCTTGCGATGTGCTGCACGGTTATGCTTGCCAAAACGCTCGGCTGTATTCTGCCGATTCTGGCAAAGCAGCTCAAAATCGACCCCGCGATGATGGCGGCTCCGCTCATCACCACCATCGTGGACGCGGTTTCGCTGATTATCTATTTCAACATCGCCCGCGTCATTTTGAACTTGAGCTAACCCCCGCATTTTGTGCGCTCCTCCTATTCCCGTGCTTGACACGGGAATTTTTTTCCGCTGTCTTTGAAACAAGGGGCTTAAGCCCCTTGCTAGATTTGAGAAGAATAATAACAGCAGAAAAAAGCCTATTTCTCACGAGCGGAAAGCCATTTTTTTAAAAGTTGGACTTTTGGAAAACGCGGAAAGCCATTTTTTAAAAAGTTGGGCTTTTGGAAAACGCGGAAAGCCATTTTTTTAAAAGTGAGGCTTTTGGAAAACGCCGAAGAAAAAATACACCGCGCGGAAACTAATTCAAAAAGAGATATTCGCTAAAATAAATCGCGCTGAATTTTCCCGAAATGAGCATTCCGTTGATTTCGCCGAGCAAGTCTGATTTTACGGTGTTTTCGCCTGCACTGAGGAGTTGCTGTTTGGTGTGTGTGCGAAAATACGACGTGATTGCGATTTTGATGGCGCGCTTTTTTGACGAGATTTCTTCTATAAAATCGGTGTCGTTTTGCTGATACGGAAACCACGGCTCAAGAATGAGCACCACGTTTTCATCTGCGGTCTGCAAGCGAAGCCGCCCCAAATCCATATACGAAGCATTTTTTGCGTTTGCCGTTGCGGAGGGCTTGGGGTCCGCTCTCCGAAGTCCAGCGGCGAACTGCGCCTTTTTGGTGGCGAACGCCGCCGCCGTGCCGAAAATGAGGGCAAGAACGATACAAACGGCGATGAGAGCCAAAATCTGAGGAACAACCCCGCTGTGTTTTTTGGGGGAAACGGGGGAAGCCGAGCGAGAAGGCGTGTCTTCAAAATCGGTGTCCATATAATGTGAATCCCAAAACTTTTTCATTGCGTATCTCCCGTTTTTTTGTATTTTGAAAGCAGCGCAATCGCTTTTTGTCCGCTGCTTGAGCCGCTACTGATGCGTGCTTTGAGGTGAACGCCGTCCTCAAGCCAGTTTTCTTCAATGATAAATCCGCTTTGGCGCACCAGCGAAATCAAGCCCTGCTCGCTCATCGGCACGATGTATTCTTCCACGCCGCCGGAAAGCCGCTCGACCAATGTTTCGATGAGCGGTGTGAGCGTTTCCGCGTTTTTTGTGCTGATTTTGACGGCTGACGGGAACTTTTGGTCAAGGCGCAAAAACAGCGAATCGTCGGCAGACACTTTGTCCATCTTGTTCAAAATCACGAGTTTTTCGTTTGCGCCCGCGCCGATTTCGTCCAAAACGTGCAGCACGGTGTCGTATTGCATTTCGGCGTTTTCATCGCTTGCATCGATGACTAGCAGCAGTAAATCCGCGTGGATAGCCTCTTCGAGTGTGGATTTGAACGCATTGACGAGATTGTGCGGAAGATTGGAGATAAAGCCGACTGTGTCGGTGATGAGAATATCGCGCCCGTTTTTCACCGGCAGTTTCCGCGTGGTCGGGTCAAGCGTGGCAAAGAGCTTGTCTTCCGCCAAAACGCCCGCGTCGGTGAGCGCGTTGAGCAGACTCGATTTTCCTGCGTTGGTGTATCCCACGAGGGCGCAGGACGGTTCTGCAAGGCGGTCTCTGCGCTTTCTCTGCGTTTCTCGCTCGCGAACGACTTTTGCCAAGTCGCGTTTTACTTGGTCGATTTTGGTTTCAACCTGCCGTCTGTCCAGCTCCAGTTGAGTTTCGCCCGAGCCTTTCGCGCCGTAGCTTCCGCCTCTTTGGCGTGCCATATCGCCGTAGGAATGTGCCAGACGCGGCAGAGAATACTGCAATTTGGCAAGTTCCACCTGCAAACTCGCTTCTTTGGTGCGCGCGCGGGAATCAAAAATGCGCAAAATCACTTCTTGGCGGTCAAAACACGGAACGCCTGAGAGTTTTTCCCAGTTGCGCTGTTTGGTGGGGTCTATTTCAAAATCAAAAATGATGCAATCGGCATCAAGATTTTTTGCGTGTGCGGCAATTTCGCTGGCTTTTCCCGTGCCGAGCCCATAAGACGGCGTAACTTCAAGGCGCGGAAGCACGAGCGTATCTGCGATTTCCATACCGAGCGTTTTTACCAGCCCCTGCAATTCGCGCGGAATGCCGTCCGAGCCTTTTTTTGCGGGCGGCGCAATGAGCAATGCGCGTGCTTTTCGTGAATTTTCTTCTTCGATTTCAATCATAGTGTTTTCCCGCGCATATCCTACACTATTTCTAATATTTTTGCTATCAAAAAAAATGCGATTCACAGCGAACGCACCCATTTTCTGAGCGTCGGCATATTGAGTTTTTCGCCGTTTTAAGAGATAATGCGCTTATGGAAACACGTAATATTTTCGAGAACATTTCTTCTCTTGACCACCGCTATTCACTTTCGGAAAAAGCGGTTTTTGACGGACTTTCTAAGTATATTTCTGAAGCAGCCTCGGTTCGCTCTTGTGCGAAATGCGAGGCTGCACTCGTAAAGGCGCATTTATCCGTGCGCGGGACGTTGAGCGACGAGATTGCAAAGGCGCTTGACGACGCGGCGGAGCATATCGACCCGAACGAAGTGTATCAAGAAGAGGAAAAAACTCAGCACAATATTCGTGCGCTCGTCAACGTGATGAAGAAAAAAGTGAGTGCCGACGTCGCGCCGCTTGTGCATTTGGGTGCGACAAGCGTGGACATTCTGGATACCGCGTTGAGTATGCGTATGAGAGATGCAGTGCAGAACGTGGTTCTTCCCGAATTGAAGGAGCTGGAGAAATCTTTGTGCGCCATTGCCGAGCGCGAGTGTGCCACGCCGCAGGTGGGACGCACGCACGGACAGCACGCCGTTCCGATTACGTTCGGCTGGTCAATCGCGGAGTTCGTTTCCCGCCTCGGAAAATCAATCCTGAAAATCGAAGAGCTTTCCAAAGACCTCCGCGGCAAACTCGCCGGTCCAGTCGGTTCGTACAATGGTCCGTCGATGATTGTGCGCGACCCTGAAGATTTGGAGAAGCGCTATTTGGCGTTTGTGGGCTTGAAACCGTCTGAGTATTCAAACCAGCTGGTTGAGCCTGAGTATTTGTTGCGCTTGCTCTTGGAGCTTAACGTTGCGTTCGGCATTATCGCAAACCTTGCCGACGACCTGCGCAATTTGCAGCGCAGCGAAATCGGTGAAGTCTTCGAGTATTTCTCTTCCACACAGGTCGGTTCTTCCACTATGCCGCAAAAACGAAACCCGTGGAACAGCGAGCACGTTAAGTCTCTTTGGAAAGCATTTGCGCCGCGCGTTCTCACGTTCTATATGGACCAAATCAGCGAGCACCAGCGCGACCTCACCAACAGCGCAAGCCAGCGTTTCATCGCCGACTACGTTACGGGCTTTACTATGGCGGTCTCTCGAATGAAAAAGGTCGTCTCGGGCTTGCAGGCAGACAGAGAAAATATGGCGAAGAACCTTGCAGGCGCGGGCGGCAAGGTCAAGGGCGGCGTTCTTGCAGAGCCTGCCTATATTTTGCTCGGCGAAGCGGGCGTGTCTGACGGGCACGAGGTTATCCGCAAAATCACTTTGGAAGCGGAAAAGAGCGGCAAGACTTTCTTTGAAGTGCTCAAGACGCACGAAGACGCGTTCCAAAAGATTACCGCACAGCTCGAAAAACTCGGCGTGGAAAATCCTGCCGCGTTCTTTGAGAAACCCGAAAATTACTGCGGACTTGCGGCAGTGAAATCCAAGCGTCTTGCCGAAAAATATGCTGCGCTGATGAAATAGTTCACATCGAAAAGAGTTGCGTTACGGAATGCTTACTTTTCTGACATTGCAGTGAACTCCTTTTTGTTATTCCCGTGCTTGACACGGGAATCTCTTTTGTCACGGGCTTTTGAGGGTGGAAATGGAAATGAAAAACGATTTTGACGAGGTGAAGATTCTTCAGCCGCCGCTGGTGCAGCTCAATTCGCCGTATCCTGCGGGTGCGTATTTGTCGGCGTTTTTTCGGGGGCAGGGGCTAAAAACGCAGTGGCTCGATTTGTCGCTTGAATTGTTTTTGTCGCTGTTTTCGCGCTCGGGGCTGATGACGCTGTTTGCGCTATCGGAGAATGCGGCGCTCAAAAAAGCCGCGCGCGCCGAAAAAGCGGGGGACGAGGCGACGGCGTTTAATCTGAGGCGATATATCAGCCAAAAAGATGCGTGGATTGATTGGATTGACGATATTCGCTCGATTCTCAATTCGGGCGCGGGGGGCGGCACGGCGGTGTCGGGGCGGGAATTGTGCCACCGATTTATTTTTTCGCCGTATGCACCGCGGGGATTTCGTATGCAGCAGTTCCTTGATTCGCTGGAGCGTGAGCCGACGAGCGACGATGCGCGTGCTTTGGCTTCGTTTGCGCTGGCTGACCTCGCGGATTATATCGCGGCGGCGTTCGACGACAATTTTGCGCTCATTCGCTACGCAGAATCGCTGACGATAAACGAAAGCCATTTTTCCCGCATTGAAAAGGCGGTTGATTCTCCCGTGCTCAATGCGTTCTATCGCCCGATTCTTGACGGCGTGGAAATCCACGGAAAAACGCTGGTGTGCATTTCGGCGGCATTTCCCGGGACGTTCACGGCGGCGCTCTACACGGGAAAATATTTCAAAGAGAAATACGGCGAGAATGTTTTTGTGGTGCTCGGCGGCGGTTTTGTGAACACTGAACTGCGCGGTGCTCGTGACGCGGCACTCGCAACGTATTTTGACGCGATAAGTTTTGACCGCGGCTACGGCTCTTATTTTGCGCTGTTTCACCAAGAGCCGCCGCTGTACAAAATGCGATTGTTCAAAAAGAACGGCGATGCGGTTACGGTGGTCGAGCCGTGCGATAATGCGGAGGCAAAACAATTCGAGGAAGAGCAGACCACGCGCATTGTGCCCGATTATTCCGACATCGATTTTTCTCGCTATCCGCGATTGGTGGACGACGCAAACGCTATGCACCGTCTTTGGAGCGACGGCGCGTGGCTCAAGGCGTATTTGGCGCACGGTTGTTATTGGCACAAATGTGCGTTCTGCGATGTTACGCTTGATTATGTTTGCGCGTACCGAATGACCGACGCAAAAAATCTCTTCGCCGCGCTGTATGCGCAATCGCAAAAAAACGGCGTGCGCGGGGTGCATTTTGTGGACGAAGCCTGTCCGCCAGTTGCCCTTGCGTCTTTCGCGGCAGAAAATGCGCGGTGCGGCACGCCTCTTTCGTGCTGGGGGAATGTGCGTTTTGAGAAGACGTTTACCAGAGACCTTTCGGATTTTATTGCGGCGGGCGGCGTTATCGGCGTGTCTGGCGGCATAGAAATCGCGACGGGCGGCGGGCTGGACGACATTCACAAGGGCACGGACATCGATTCTATCGTCGGTTCCTGCGCGGCGTTCAAAGAAGCGGGGATTTTGGTGCACGCGTATATGATTTACGGCTACTGGGAAGAAACGCCCGAAATGCTCATTGATTCGCTGGAAACGCTGCGCCAGTTTTTTGCGCTCGGTCTTATCGACAGCGCGTTTTATCACAAATTTGTGCTCACCCGCCACAGCCGCATTTACAAAGAATGGCAGGAGGGAAAATATCCGCGTCTCAAGCCGATTATCCCAAGCGACGCAGGCATTTTTGCGCAAAACGGGTTGCATTTTGAGGGCGAAGAAAAAAGCGCGCGCTATGAGCAGGGATTAAACGCCGCTATCGATTCGTGGATGCACGGCAATCGGCTCGACGAGAATGTGCGGCATTTCTTTCCGTTCAAAATGCCCTCTCCGTCGATTTCCCCCGATTATGTTGCCCAAGCCATTGAGCGCTACGAAAAGCGCACTGCTGCCGAGCGGAAATCCCAGATTTCTGAACGGAATGCGATGTATTGGCTTGGCGGAAAACCAATTCTGGTTGCAGGTGGAGACGGAAGCCGAAAAAAAATCATCTGGACGTTTATGCAAAGTGAAGAACAGATTTTTCTCCCGAGCGCTCTTGACGGCGAACAGTTGTGTTCTTTGTTGTATGCGCTTCGTCCGCAAACGGTGGACGCAAAGGCTCGCAAAGCCGTTCTTGATTGCATTCCGCACAAAATTTTGCAGAATTTTCGGGGACGCGGTCTTTGTGTTTTGCCTGCGTGGTCTGGGGTGCGATAAAAAAGGAGCTGTTTTTTAGGAAAAATAAGAGAGATTTTTGGAAAAAAAAGGAGAAAAAATGCACAAAAAAACGTTAAAAATACGCTAGATGTAATTTTTTTTCTTGACTTTTGTTTTGCCTAAACATACAATTTATCTATGGACTTACGAACAGTATTAACACCAGAAACAGTAGATTTGCATCTCAAGGGAACATCTAAAGAAGAAATCATAGATGAGATGTTGGAAATCCTTATTAAAGCTGGCAAAGTTACAGACAAGGCTGCTGCTCGCGAATGTGTATTAGAGCGCGAGCGCAATATGTCTACGGGTATGAAGCACGGAATCGCAATTCCTCACGGAAAAACAGACACCGTTTCTGACCTCGTGGCGTGTATCGGTATTTCTGATAACCCTGTCGACTTTGATTCTCTTGACCAAGAGCCGTGCCGTATTTTTATTATGACACTGTCTCCTGTGAGCAAAACAGGTCCTCACTTGCAGTTCCTTGCAGAAGTGAGCCTTTTGTTCAAAAGCGCAGAAAAGCGACAGCAAATCCTTAATACACAGGATAAAGCAGAAGTTATCAAGATTCTTACTGCTTAAAACAGAAAATCTTAACACTGTATGCTTTTTGATTGACAGACCTCTTTCTTTGGGAAGGAGGTCTTATTTTTGCTGTTTTGAACAATTCTGCTAATCATCGCCTACCACAATGCGAATGATTGCGCTGCCGTACCGCTCGGATTTTGCTTTTCCAAGCCCGAACACGTCCAAGAGCGCGTCGTGGGTGCGGGGCTTTTTTGCCGCGATGTCCGCAATCGTTTTGTCGTTAAAAATGATGTATGGCGGAATATTTTCTTCTTCGGCAACTTTTTTGCGCCATTCTTTTAAATCGCTGGCAATCCGAACCGCGCGTTCATCGTTTTGGTCAAATGTGGTTGCCACGATTTTTTTTGCTTTTTCTCCGCGTTTTTTCAGGCGGTTCAGCGGCGAAATTTCAAGCGATGTATCGAGCATTTTTGCTTCTTTTTCTTCCTCCAAAAAAAGAGGAAGTTCAATTTTTGATTTCGTAACAAGCGCGTCGTGCGCTTTTTTGCTAATCAAAAGCACGTTGTATTCGCCCGATTTTATCAAATAACCTTCGTCCACAAGAACGTTTGCGAGTTCCAGCCACGAAGTTCTGCTAATTCCCTTGCCGATGCCGTATGTGGAAAGCTGGTTATGTGCGTTGTCCAAAATGCGCTGCGCCTTTGAGCCCAAAAGCACATCGGTAACGTATCCCGCGCCGAATCGTTGCTTTGTGCGAATTACGCAGGACAAAAATTTTTGCGCAGGAATGGTAACATCGGTCATCAGCGCGTCTCCTGCGTCGCAAATATCGCAGCACGAGCCGTCGGATTTTTTCTCGCACGCAAAATCTTCGCCAAAATATCGTAAAATCTGACTTCGGCGGCACGAACGGCTTTCGGCGTAGTGAACCATTCCTTGCAAAAGTTTTTCCGCGCGTTTTTTTTCGTTTGGCTCAAGTTCTTCAAAAAAGTATCGGATTTTGCGAATGTCCGCCGCCGAATACAGCAAAATTGCGTGAGACGGAAGCCCATCGCGTCCTGCCCGCCCGATTTCTTGATAATATTGCTCGATAGATTTCGGCAAATCGCAGTGAATCACAAAGCGCACATTCGGCTTGTTGATGCCCATTCCGAATGCCACGGTTGCCACCATAATCTGCTTTTTGTCGCGCAAAAACGCTTCTTGGTGTTTTGAGCGCTCCGTATCAGATAGCCCCGCGTGGTAATTCACCGCGCTGAAACTTTGCTCTGAAAGCCGCTCTGCAAGGTCATCAACCAATTTTCGCGACATACAATAAATAATGCCCGATTCATCTTTGTGCTGGTTCAAAAATGCGGTGATTTGCGAAAAATAATCGCGTTTTGGGCGCACCTCAAGATAAATATTTTCGCGGTTGAAACTGGAAACCATCTCTTCGGGATTTTTCATACCGAGATTTTTTGCGATGTCCGCACGAACCGTTTTGGTTGCCGTTGCCGTGAGCGCAAGACAGACCGCATTTGGAAAGCGCCTTCTGATGTTCGCAATTTCGAGATAATCCGGGCGGAAATCGTGCCCCCATTCCGAGACGCAATGCGCTTCGTCAATCGTGATGCACGAAATATTGATGTCGCTACTCGAAAAAAGGTCGAGTTTGTTTTTGGAGTTTAGCCCCTCCGGCGAAAGATACACCAGCTTTGCTTTTCCGCTAAAAATGCTTGAAAGCGCGGCTTTGTATTGCTCTGCCGTCAGCGTGCTGTTGAGAAAAACTGCCTCCACCCCCGCCGACTTGAGCGCACTCACTTGGTCTTGCATAAGCGCAATGAGCGGAGAAATCACGAGGGTTATGCCCTTAAAAAGCAACGCAGGCACTTGGTAGCAGATTGATTTTCCGCCGCCCGTCGGCATAATGGCGATGGTGTCGCGCCCAGAAAGTACGTTGTCGATAATTTTTTTCTGTAAAAGCCTAAAAGAATCGTATCCAAACACATTTTTTAAGATTTCTTCCGGCGTTTGCTCCGTTTCGATTTCTAATTTTGCAGGTTCGGATTTTTTTTCTTTTTTCACTGATTCTTTTTTTGTTGTCCCAAAAATTTCTTTTGGCATTGGTTTTGTTCCACCGTTTAAAAAATCTTGGGCAAATTGAGAGAGCATTTGGTTCATATGTGCAAAGTATAACGGATTTTCATTTCCTTAGTCAAAAAAAATTGCATTTTTTTTCAATAAGCTATTGCATAAAAAAACGCAATCTGTTATAGTTCTAATCGCAACGCCGGAATGGTGGAATGGTAGACACGAAGGACTCAAAATCCTTTGCTAGCAATAGTGTGAGAGTTCAAGTCTCTCTTCCGGCAATCTTTTATGAAAGGTTCTGCAAAGTGCAGAGCCTTTTTTTTGTGCTTACAGCATTTCGCTGATTCCACCCAAACCGACTTCGGTTTTGCGATAGCTGATTGCTTCGGCGGCGTGTTTTTCCGCGATGATTTCTTTTCCGTCCATATCGGCAATCGTTCGCGCGAGTTTTACACAGCCGTTTGCGGCGCGCTGGCTCATTCCGAAGCGTTCCTGTGCGTCATCAATGAGTTTTTTTGCGCTTTCTTCCATCATTCCTGATTCTGCCGAGCAAAATTGCAGCACTTCTTGCGGCGAAAGCAGTGCGTTGCGCTTGCCCTGCCGTTTGCGCTGAGCCAAAACTGCGCGGGCAATCTCGCGGCGCAGGTCGTTCAGCACGGGATTTTCTGCGCTCATATCGGGCAAATCCACGTGAACGCGCAGGTCAATGCGGTCGAGCAATGGGGCGGAAAATTTTTTCCAAAATTGTTCTATCGAATGGGCACTGCACAGGCACAGTTTGTCTTGTGAACCGAGATTTCCGCACGGGCACGGGTTTGTGGCAATCAAAAGCTGGAAACGCGCGGGATACACCGTGGAGCGTCCCGCACGAGAGAGCGTAATGCACCCGCTTTCGAGCGGCACGCGGAGCATTTGCAGCACCGATGATTTGAACTGTGAGGCTTCGTCCAAAAACAGCGCGCCGCCGTGTGCAAGCGAAATCTCGCCGGGCGAACATCGTGGACCGCCTCCGCAAATGCCTTCGATGCTTGCCGTTTGATGCGGCATTCTAAACGGCGCAATTCGCACGGAAGCCGCGCCGGACGGGAGCAGACCTGCAAGCGAATGAATGCGCGTAACGATTTGGCTTTCCTCCTCGGTGAGCACGGGCACGAGCGACGCAAATCTCTGGAGCGCAAGCGTTTTGCCGCACCCGGGCGTGCCGTAAGCAAGCACATTGTGCGCACCCGCCGCCGCAATCTGAAGCGCGCGAATGAGCCGCGGCTGTCCGCGCACCGCAGAAATATCGTCGTCCGTTTCCGCGTCAGGAAACACCACGCCGTCAATTTCCGAAAATCCGTCGCCGAACGTTTCTTCTTCTGCCGCGCCCTCTTCAAAGCCTTGTCCCGTTTGGAGCGCATTCACCGCGTCGAGCAACGTTGCCGCCGAAAATACCGACGAGTCTTTTACCTTTCGCGCCTCGCCCGCATTTCCTGCTGGAACAATGCACCGCGTAATGCCGCCTACCGCCGCCGTGGAAATCGCCGCCTGAATTCCGCGCACATTCCGCACGTTCCCGCTCAAATCCAGTTCGCCGATGACGAGGATTTTTTCCTCTTCGGTGTCGAGCGGCAATTCTCCGCGCTCCAAGCGAAATTTTGCGTCGAGCACGGCAAGCGCAATCGCTAAATCGAAACCCGCGCCTTCTTTTTTCAAATCTGCGGGCGACAAGCTGATTAAAACGCGCTCCATCGGGAATTCCAAGCCTGAATTGCGGATTGCCGAGCGGATTCTTTCGCGGCTTTCTTTTACAGCGCCGTCCGCAAGCCCCACCATATCGACCGCGGGAATCCCCTTTCGTAAATCGACTTCCACCGAAACCAATGCGCCTTCGTACCCGAACGGCGAAAAACTATAAATGTGCATAAAAACCTCTTGCATAAGATATATACATACATAGGGAGCGATTTTTTATTTTTGACATTCTTTTTCGCCTTTTTTTCAAAAATTTTTTTTCTCAACATCTGGACGTGTTACAAAAGTTTTGCTGATTTGCCCCCTTTTGTCATTGCCGTTACTTGATACAGCAATCTTTTTGCTGCAGCAGTTTGTTTTTTGGCGCGGGAGAAAATCTTTTTGTTAAGAGCGACCGCGTGGCTTCGGGCTTGGAAGATGCGCTCGGCTCGCTTGCAGTAAATGCGAAAAAAATGTGATAAGAAAACGGCAAAAAAGGCAAAAAAAAATTTGCCGTTGCCGTTTTTTTTTTTTATCTTAGAAGATGTAGAAAGAAAAATTGTTCGCGCGGTGTTTGCCGCCGACATTCTAGGAGTAAATAAATGGCTAAACAGTTGATGTTTAATGAAGAAGCTCGCAAGAAGCT
>ERZ842401.5329-NODE-5329-length-14336-cov-3.567397_pt1 | contig 14336 bp, 15 predicted proteins | sample MGYA00521270_ERZ842401 | MGnify/ENA primary metagenome ERZ842401 (study PRJEB31892, sample SAMEA3878208) | bioreactor metagenome | biome: Moose rumen | place: Sweden | collected 2011-10 | study: EMG produced TPA metagenomics assembly of the PRJEB12797 data set... | reverse complement strand
GTCATTCGACATGATTAATTTAGTTCCATCTGCGCTTTTTCGATTTCATACGCCTTGAAAAATCTATTTTTTTAAAACTCCTCTTTATTCTCTATACCAGTCGGCATACATTGCATAATTGTCAACAATTCTGTTAATTGTATCTTTTTGCAATTTTTCGTCCACATTTTTTATTTTTTTTGCAGGACAACCAGCATAAACGCCACCGGGTTCGGTTATTGTACCCTTTGTAACCACTGCCCCAGCCGCAACAATGCAATTTTCCTCAATAACAGCATCGTCCATAACAATTGCACCCATGCCAATTAGCACATTATCTTTGATAGTGCAACCATGTACAATGGCATTGTGAGCAATGCTTACATTGTTGCCAATAATTGTAGGCGATGTTTTATATGTGCAGTGAATAACAGCATTGTCTTGAATATTAACACGGTTGCCACAACGAATAAAATGAACATCACCGCGCAAAACTGCTCCAAACCAAATATTACAATCATCTCCCATTACAACATCACCAATAACTGTACAATTATCGGCAAGCCAAATATTTTTTCCAAAAGCAGGAGTTTTTCCTTTTAGTGTCTTTATTAATGCCATTTTATTATTAATTAGTCAAAAAACATACTATCAAAACAATTTGAGCAACCAAGATAAGGGGAACTCCGATTTTAAATTTGTTTTTTTGGGTTTTATGTCTAAAAAAATACATTCCTAACAATGCCCCAATACTGCCACCAATAACAGCCCAAATAAGCAATGCCGATTCTGATATACGCCACTTTTCTTTTTTGGCTTTCCATTTATCAATTCCATAAACAAAAAAAGCCAAAATATTGATTATAAACAGATAAACAACCAAATAGTTCATTTTGTATTTAATCTAAATCCAATTCGGCACGCGCCTCTTCGCTCATCATGTCCATTGTCCAAACTGGCTCAAACACAATATTAATTTTCGCGCTTTTAACTTCTTTTATTCCCTCTATTTTTGTTTTTACGTCAAGTACAATTTCATCGGCAATTGGACAACCCGGTGCAGTAAATGTCATATCGATTTCTACATTTTTGTTGTCGTCAACATCAATGCGATAAATAAGACCCATATCATAAATGTTTACAGGAATTTCGGGATCAAAAACCGTACGCAAAACTTCTATTATTTTGGTTTCAAGAGCCATCAAATCTCCTGGTTGTATTGTCTGTGCCATTTATTTGTTTTCTTTTTTTTGTAATGCACTGTATGCCAGCGCATAATATTTTATTTGTTTTATCATAGCATTAAGCCCGTTTGCACGTGTAGGCGAAAGGTTGGCACTAAGACCTATCTTGTCGATAAAATACAAATCGGCATTAACAATATCTTGCGGTGTCTGATTGTCAAACACTCTAACCAACAAGGCTATTATTCCCTTAGTTATTATTGCATCACTATCAGCCTCAAAGCGTAATTTTCCATCAGGTGGTAACACTGCATTAAGCCAAACCTTACTTTGACAGCCCTGAATAATATTGTCGGGAGTTTTTTTTGAATCGTCCAACTTGTCGAGATTTTTGGCCAACTCTATCAGATACTCATACTTATCAAGCCACTCGTCAAACTGCGAAAACTCTTCGATTATTTCGTCCTGAATTTCATTAATTGTCATGTTTTTTCTTTTTATAAAAAGAATTTATATGTTACCGTTATTAATTAACCAACATTTTTTTAGCCTTTTTGATACCTTCTACCAATACATCAATCTCTTCAAAAGTGTTGTACATGGCAAAACTTGCTCTTACTGTGCCAGTTATGCTGTAATGTTTCATTATTGGCTCTGTACAATGCGTACCAGTACGAACAGCAATTCCAAGTTTATCGAGCACCATACCAACATCATAATGATGTGCTCCATTTATGTTAAAAGATATTATCGAAGCTTTTTTTGACGCATTGCCATAGATAGTTATACCATCAATAGACGAAATTTTTTGGCTAGCATAATCCAAAAGTTGTTTTTCGTATTCGGCAATGTTGCTAAGTCCAATAGTTTCAACATAATCGAGAGCGGCATGCAACGATCCTGCTCCAACAAAATTTGATGTTCCCGCTTCAAATTTCAATGGCAACTCTGCCCATGTACTGCCATCAAAACTAACGTTCTTTATCATGTCTCCACCGCCTTGATAGGGTGGCATTTTATCTAAATAATCTTCCTTGGCATACAATACACCAATTCCCGTTTCTGCATATATTTTATGACCCGATAATGCAAGAAAATCACAATCAAGTTTTTGTACATCTATCTTAACATGCTGTATTGCTTGGGCAGCATCAACAAGCACTGGAATACCATGTAGATGTGCTTGATAAATTATTCCCTGAACTGGATTAATAGTTCCTAAAGTATTGGAAACGTACGTTACACAAATAAGTTTTGTTTTTGGCGTAATAATTTTTCCAAGTTCGGCTGTAAGCAACTCACCTTTGTCATTAAACGGCAAAACTTTTAACTTCGCACCTTTTCTTCCACACATCAATTGCCACGGAACAATGTTTGAATGGTGTTCCATTTCACTAACAATTATTTCGTCGCCAGTCTGTACATACGCTTCTCCAAACGAATACGCGAGCATATTAATTGCCTCGGTACTTCCCTTGGTAAAAACAATTTCGGTACGTGATTTTGCATTGATAAAATCTTTTACCTTTAGACGTGCTGCCTCATAAATTTCTGTTGCTTTTTCACTCAAATAATGTACTCCACGATGAATATTGCTGTTATATTGTGTATAAAACTTCATTATGCTATCGAGTACACAGTGTGGTTTTTGCGTTGTGGCGGCATTATCTAAATATACCAAATCATGTCCATATATTTTTTGCGATAAAATAGGAAAATCTTTTCTAATATTCTGCACATCCATATTTTATATGTTTTTAGAAACAAAGTTAAAACTATTTTCTGTTTATGGTAATTAAAAATATAAACATCTAATATAATTACCATTTTTTATAAACACTCAAAATTAACTTTTTTAATAAATTATCTCAAACTTGAAGTTTTTATTTATCGCTGCTATACGTAAAAAAATTAGCTCAACTTTACAGCAATTTGTCCTTTTAGGTAATTTCTATAATCTTCTGCTTCAATAGAATCAGCAATTTCTCCAACAAAAGCATCCAAAAGCAGATTCTGTGCGGTCTTCTCGCTTATACCACGGCTACGCATATAAAACAAAGCCTCCTTGTCCAACATACCAGTTGTACTGCCATGCGAACATTTTACATCATCGGCGTATATTTCCAATTGAGGTTTGCTCAACGCTCGCGACTCATCACTAAGCAAAATATTGTTATTTACTTGCTCTGTTTCAGTTTTTTGTGCGTTTTGAGCAACCTTAACAAGACCATAAAAATCAGAAACTCCATTGTCTGCCACCACCGACCTAACTATTTGTTTAGAATTACAACAACCAACATTGTGATTTACAATAGTTTGAAAATCAAAACTTTCGTCTTTTGACGGCATTAATATTACTGGCAAAGATAGCGATGAATTTTCACCGTTGAAATCAACGTTTATTTTAGTTTTGAAACTTTTGCCAGCCAACACTGCAAACGACATTTTTACATCTGAATTTTTGCCAATTTTTACATTAACATTATGTGTAGTGTCAGCATTTTCTGTTCCAGCACAAAAAACATTAAGTTCAAGACTACTATCATCGCCAACAACAATTTCTGTATCAACATTTTGATTAATTACATTGTTATCGTCACCATAAAGCATTATATATGCAAATTGCGAATGACTATTGTTGGCGAGATGTAGCGAATTATTACGACTAACATTATGTGTAGTTAGGTTTAAGTATGCCCTCGTTATCCCATCGCCTTCACCAGCCGAAAAATGGAAATCGTCTTCCGATGTTTGTGTAATTATGTGATTTGGAAACGCTAAAAAATCGTCTTTTCTTAATCCGAACAGCATAATCTTGTTGTTTTTTAGTTGTACAATTCGTCGGCTTGCTTTTTAAGTTCGTCGTAGCCAGATTTTTCAAGTTCCAACGCGAGATTTTTGTCGCCAGTTTTTATTATACGACCATTGTATAACACATGCACCACATCAGGCTCAATGTAATCCAAAAGTCGTTGATAATGAGTAATTATGATAAACGAATTTTCGGAATTTCTTAGTTTATTTACACCCTCAGCAACAATTCTAAGCGCATCTATATCAAGCCCAGAATCTGTTTCGTCAAGAACAGCGATTTTTGGATTAAGAACAGCCATCTGAAATACTTCAAGTTTTTTCTTTTCTCCACCAGAAAATCCCTGATTTACAGAGCGTCCATCAAGTTTTTTATCTAATGCAACAAACTCTTTTTTCTCTTTTATAAGTTTAAGAAACTCAGGAGCAGGCATAGGCTCAAGCCCATGATATTTACGTTGCTCGTTAATAGCCGCTTTCATAAAATTATTTATGCTTACACCTGGTATTTCCACTGGATATTGAAACGCTAAAAATACGCCTTCGGCAGCTCGTTCTTCGGGTTTGAGTTGTAGTAAATCCTTACCATCCAGCGTAATAGAGCCGTTAGTAACCTCGAATATCTCGTTGCCCGCCAATACAGAAGCCAACGTACTTTTTCCTGAACCATTGGGTCCCATAATGGCATATACTTTACCTTTTTCGATATTTAGATTAATGCCTTTGAGGATTTCTTTTCCGTCAATGGAGGCATGTAGATTTTTGATTTCCAACATGATTTTTTACAAAAATTTTCGCAAATGTAAGCATAACGCTGCCAAATAAAAAGTTTTTTTTCAAAAAATGTAGTTATACAGATTCTGCATATATGCAAAAAAAGCAAAATCTTTTTATAACTTGGCACGTTTTATACATAATAATCCTCAGCGTCAGTGGGGAAGTTTTCGTCTGTGGATATTGTTTCAAAATCCATGTCCAACAACTTGGCATATCTATTGCCTGCCTTGAGCATATCTAAATCATCTCTTTGATAAAACCAAACTATTTTAACGATATTGTTTGCCGAATATTTTTTTATAACACTCAACAACTTAGCAAATTGCTTTGCACTCGAAGTGTTAAAATAATTCATCTTAAACTCAAAAATTGTTACAGGGTTGGGCTTTTTGAAATATTCTTCTACCCAACTGATTATAGGAGAATAAAATTTTACAGCATCTTGCGGCCACGACGTATCGCTGAACGCAAAAATATTATTTTGAGCGTCCAAAACAACCGAGGGTGTTTCTTTTGTGCTTGACAATATCAGCGGCTGCAACATTACAACTATATTTTTTATTTGGTTTCCAAACAGAGTGTCAATTTAAATAACGAATATTCATTGTTGAGCGGATAAAATTGATAATAAATAGGATTACGACTTTTTATTCTCATCTCTATCAACCCCAATCCTGCTCCTGTAGGCGAATTTATTTCAAAATCAAATAGCCTTTCGTTATAAAAATTTTCTCTTGTTTCGTCTGTCAAATCGTTTATATGGTCTATTTTGTTTTTTAGAATATCTACAGAACTATTTTTTATGTAATTTATTGTTGTTAAATAATATTTCTCCTTTTTTATACTAATATAAAAAATTCCTTGCGAACCTTTAATCTCGTCCATTTCCACACCTCCATGATGGATTATATTTTGCAACATTTCCACCATAAGACTAATGATTTTTTTCTTAAAATTTAGGGTATCGTTACCCCTATTTTTCATTATGGAAATAAGACTCAATAAATTTTCTTGATCGAATACCGCACTGTAAATCAAAACAATATCATGCTCATTAATATATTGATGAAGTTTTGTCATATATTTTAATGAGATAACCGAATTTTCTGGTGGTTCTGGTGCCTCTCCAAGACTTATAGTATTGATGTTGGAATGCATATAAAAATACGATGTAGTCCCATTTATCTGTCTCAAATCGTATGAAAGTTTGTTTCCTGACTTGCGCGCCATTTCTATAAGCCCAAGCCCTGCACCACCTTTGGTTGACAATTTCCCATTGCTAAGCACCTCTCTATAAAACAAATCCAATTCTGCCGAATCAAGATTGTTAATTTTATCCAACTTTGCACGTAATGGCTCAACCTTTTCTTGTTCAATAACATTCCCAGTGGTTATGTAATACCATTCTTTCTGTTTTTGAATAGAAAACATGGCATCTTCTTCTGGCTGAACAGGCGAATCTCCATGTCGAGAAATATTCTGAATTCTCTCTACCATTATATGGAAAACGCGTTTTTTTATTTTGTGCGATATTCTGTTACGATCAATATTTTTTTCGGCCAAAGACAAAATATGCTGCGACAAATTTTGCGTAAACTCGCCTTTATAAATATAGTTTAGGTCATCCTTTTTAGTAGACATCATCAAATCTACCAAATAGTCATTCCTTATATCATTGGTGCTTTCCATACCTATGCTAAAATTTTTGGGATTAAAAATACAAACAATTTTATATTCCACAAACTTTATTAAAAAAAATTGCAAAATTCTTGCCTTTTTTTCAAAAATAAACCTTTTTTCTAAAAACTACAATAATTATTTTTACAATTTATATTTTTTAAAAGGAATTATAACTTTACATTTAAGCAACCTTAATTTTAAACAAAAAATAATATTTTTGCAAAAAATTAAAGTTAGAAATGAGCCAAAATTTCATAAACCTTGCAAAACGCTACACACTATTTATTGCAAGTCTATTTATATTAGCATTTGGATGTGCATTATCAATTCGCGCCAACCTTGGTTGTACACCAATATCATCTCCGCCATACGTGCTTAGTCTTATACCAGGTACAAGGTTTTCATTCGGTGTATATACAATTTTTATGCACATAATTTTTATTGCAGTGCAAATAGCCTTGGCTGGTAAAAATTTCAACAAAATACAACTTTTACAAATTCCCGTAGGTCTTATTTTTGGACTTTTTACCGATATTACCATGTGGCTAACTCAAGGACTACAATTTGGAGAAAACTCAATAGTATATTTTTTTATACGTTTTTTTCAACTATTTTGTGGTAGTACCATCGTGGCATTGGGCGTTTCGTTAGAAATAAAATGCAACGTTCTATTGTTGGCTGGTGAAGGTTTTACATCATCGATAGCTAAAGCATTTAAAATAGATTTTGGTAAAGTAAAAATATTAACCGATAGTAGTTTAACAGCCATAGCAATTTTATTTTCGTTTTTATTTTTTGGTTGTTGGAGATTTGACATCATCGGTATAGGCACATTATTTTCGGCAATATACGTTGGTGTGGCTGCCCATTTTTTTTCAATTCACACAAAGTTTATCGACAGATATTTTGATATAAAAAACTATAATATACCCAACAAAAAATTATCTGCCGACCAAAACCTACCTGTGGTAATAACCATTGCACGTATGTGCGGAAGCGGTGGTCACGAAGTGGGCAAAATAGTGTCAGAAAAACTTAACATAAAATTTTGGGATCAAGACATTATCAGCCATACAGCAAGACAACTCGGTGTATCGCCTGAATATGTAGAAAAAAACGAGCAACATGTTTCCAACGCTAAACTACTCGAATACGCTATTACCGATCAAGGTCTTCCTCGCGAAATGCAACCAACAAAAAGCAACGACATTTTTACAGAAGAAAGCAGAATTATATGCCAAGCAGCAACAGAAAGTTGTGTAATAATTGGTAGATTGGCCGACTATGTGCTAAAAGATAGACCATGTTGCCTTAACGTATTTATACGTAGCGATGATGATTTTGCTGTGGAAAAAATTACCAAAAGATTGAAAATGAACCCTAATGACGCAAGGCAAAAAATTAAAGAGATAAACAGAAGCCGTGCAAACCACTATTTTAAATACACTGGTCTGCATTGGACATCACCAAATCATTACGACTTGATTATTAACACGGCAAAAGTAGGAATACAAGCAGCCGCCGACATAATTTGTAACACAGTAAACTCACTTCTACCAATTAACACAAATCAATCAAACAACCTTCACGTTTAATAAAAACAGCCAAAAATGAACAAAAATTTAAACGAATTTTACACATCAAGAGCAAACAATTATAAAATTGAAAATCAAAAATATACGACTAAAACAAAGAATATAAACATTTGGCGTGGAATAACATTTTTTGCAACCGTTGGTGGTGCTATGATAATGGCCAACTTTTCTATTCTTGCAATGACTACAATTATAATTGTAGGAATAATAATATTTGCAAAACTCGTTTTGCTCAACGCTAAATATACCCAATTGCAACAATATTTTTCTGCAATGCAAACCATTAACGAAAACGAACTTAAAGCAATTGAAAACGACAACTCCCCATTCGACTGCGGCATTGAGTATATAGACCCAAAGCACGACTACACTTACGACCTTGACATATTCGGGAAAAACTCAATTTTCCAAAAATTAAACCGCTGCGCCACAGGATTGGGCAAAAACTTATTGGCTCATAGATTAAAAAATCCTTTTCTTGACGCTAACGAAATAATAAAAATTCAACAAACAACACAGCAACTTGAAAACGAAGTAGATACTCGTCAAAATTTTTTAGCAGAAAGCATTATACAAAAAGCAGATATTACTCCTTCTGAAATAGACAATATTTCTAAATCTCAATTGTTTTTTTCTAACAAAAAATGGCTTAAAGTTATTTCTATAATAATAATTTTGATAACAAACACTTTGGTATTACTATCTTTTCTTGGCAAAATAAGTTTTATATTTCCTGCAATATGCTATGCTGTACAATTTTTTATAGTGTCGGCATACAGCAAACACACCAACGCTTTGAGCGAAGGTATATCACAACGCGAAAAAATATTCGCTAAATACCAAAACTTGTTTAAAATTATAGAAGAAACCACACAAAAATCCGAATACATAAAAAAAATCAACGACAAAGCTAACAACGGAAAAAAAATAAGCCTTATACTAAAAGAACTTCAACAAATATCCAAACTATATAGTTACAGACTCAATCTTGTATTCACGCTCATAGCCCAAGGATTTTTTATGTACGACATATTTATTAATCTTAAATTTGAAAACTGGTTAAAAAAATATGCCACACAAATTCCAAAATGGTTTGAACTTACTGCTCAATGCGACTTTTTGTTCAGTTTGGCAACATTAAAATTCAACAACAAAGATTGGTGTTTCCCTGTACCCAAGAATCAAGAATTTCTATTCAACGCACAAAATGCTGGTCATCCTCTCATCAACAACCAAAAATGTGTAAAAAACAACATTAATTTTAGTAATAAAACTTATCTTCAAATTATTACTGGTGCTAACATGGCAGGCAAAAGTACCTACCTTAGAACCGTAGGCGTGAACTTAGTACTTGCTCAAATTGGCGCAGCTGTATGCGCACAAAGTTTTGAGTGGAAACCTGTTGCTATCTGTACAAGCATACGCACAAGCGACAGTGTACAAGACAACGAATCTTACTTTTTTGCCGAACTTAAACGCCTTCAACGAATAGTAAATAGGCTTGAAACTGGAGAAACACTTTTTGTAATAGTTGACGAAATGCTACGCGGAACCAACAGCAAAGACAAACACGATGGTTCACAAAAATTCTTACTTAAACTACTGAAATTCAATTGTATAGGGTTGTTCGCAACTCACGACATCGACATCGGTAACATGAAAAAAGATTTTCCTAACAATATAGGTACAAAATGTTTTGAAATTTCATTTGAAGGCGATAAATTAATTTTTGACTACACCTTAAAAGAAGGTATTTCAAAAAATCTTAACGCATCGTTTTTAATGAAAAAAATGGGAATTACCGACTAACGACGATAAAAATTCATCTCATCAATGTATTTCCAAACGCTCTCTGGCATAAAAAACCTTACATCTTTGCCATCAGCAATACATTGCCTTATAAATGTACCAGACACTTCTATCAATGGAGTATCAACAATGGTTACAGAAGGATGAGTTTTAAGGCTTCCACCATCAGAACCTTCGCGAGGAAAAACTATAATGTGATAATTTTTTAGTATCATTTCGTAGTTTTTCCAATTATCAAGCCTTTCTAAATTGTCGCTACCCATTATAAGAGAAAACTCTTTATCTGGATATTTTTCGTGTAAATAAGTAAGTGTATCAATTGTATATGAAGGCTTTGGCATGTTAAACTCAATATCCGATGCTCTAAAAAAAGAAATACCTTCTATTGCCCGATTAATAAGTTCAAAACGTTGATAATCAGGCAATAGAGAGTTTTTCTTTTTAAAAGGATTTTGAGGGCTTACCACAAACCAAACTTGATCTAAACCGCCAAACATTGCAAGATAATTTGCCAACATCAAATGTCCATTGTGTATAGGGTTAAACGACCCAAAATATAAGCCCACCTTCATAACCTAAAAGAATAACAAATTATTCGTTTTGACGATAAATAGATTTGGCTTCCTCTGCACGTGTATAATCCCAAAACGGACCAACAGACAAGCGAGAAAACGACATACCTTCGTAAAGTGCATCAACAAATTGACTTGTTGAACCAGATGTAACAGCAGCAGGGCTACGTACAAACTCGTATGTTCCCATACGCTTAAGTTCACGAAACGAAACCTCAAACCATGCCATATTTCTCGGAGCGTCAGCAAAAGGCATTTCTACCACTTTATCCTTAGATTTTCGGTAATACTGCTTGCTACAATTAGCCTCCGCCTCACTATAAAACGGTCCTATTGCCACTTGACGACGTGATATACCCCACCAAACAGCCTTAGAAAAACTACGAACAGTACCCATCATAAGTTTTGTACCTGTACCTACTATCTCAAAATCCTTCTTCTTACTGTCTATTCTAATACGAATATAATACCAATAAACATTAGGCTCTGGATCACCGGGTCCGAAACTATTTTCGGGGACATCAGCTCGCAAAATGCCACAACTAAGTAACAATACCATTGCGAACATAAATATTCTTGAAGTTGCTTTCATATTTTTTTTATATAATGTTTATTACCAAACTTTACAAAATCCATACCTTTTTTTTATGGAAAAATGTAAGTTTAAACTATATTTTAATGCAAATTTAAAAAAAAATTTTTAACTTTGCATTAAATCATAAAAACTATAAAAATATGAAAAATATCACGTATTTATTGATTGCGGGAGCATTGTGTTTGCTTACATCATGCGATTTTTCATCAAAATCAAAAAATAGTAGCAAATCAACAACTAAAACACAAGACCAAACAGAACAAAACGACTCTTCTGTTGATAATAATAACAACAATGGGTCTGATACTAAGGACAACGACAAAAAAAACGAAGATGTTGATAACAACACTTTTAAATCTGCAAAAGGTTATTTTTCTATCAATTTTCCAATGCCACCTGCCACAGACACCACCTACAAAGAAACCTCTAAAGCAGGTACATTATACGGCTGTCAATACACCTACAAAAAAAGTGCTAACGGATATTACATTGCCAATTACATAGACTATAACGAAGGTATGGTTACAGACAAAAACAAAGAAGCTCTGTTAAATACTCGTGCTGATGCTTTTGTAACAAGATTAGGCGGAAAACTTACCAATGCAACCAAAGGAAAACTAAACGATTATCCTACTCTAACTTGGTCGAGCAAAATAAATGACTCACTCAACATTCAAATGAAAAGTTTATTTGTAGGCAGACGCTACTACCAATTTGGCACAATGGCTTACAATTCTGAAATATCTGAAAAAGAAGCCAAAGCATTTATTGAGTCTTTTAAAATAAAAAAATAACTTTTGACCAACATTACAAAAAAATGCCGTTGATATTTTCAACGGCATTTTTTATTTAAGTAATATACTTTTCTATTTTTTTATTATTTCTTAGAAAAACCACCTGGGCTACCTACGCGAATCATAGCGCAACGAAAACCTAAATCATCAGACGATTTGTCATCTTGTAAAAACCGACGTGTTCCAGGAACCATCCAATAAGCTCTGTCTCGCCAGCCTCCTCCTTTGTAAACATGTACACGGTCGTTAACAAGTGAAGTCATAGCATTATCTTTTGAATGTTTGTTATGATACATACGTTCGGAACCACCACCTTCTATTTCTGCGCTTAACCAATCACCAGGATCAATATTTGATGCCATATCACCATCGCGGTAGTTGATATTATCAGCTTTTTTATAGTTGACACGATTAATACTTTCTTCAATAGTCATTTCACGTTCCATCAAACGTCCTGTTGTATCGTTAAGGATATAGTCGTTGTTAGCATCACGGTCAAGTACTCTAAAAACGTTACCCCTAAATGGGTTAAAATCTTCAACATCAAGGTTTGACGATACACGATAAACATCAAGCACCCATTCGTTAACATTTCCTGCCATACAATACAAACCATAATCGTTTGGCCAATAACTATCAACAGGAGCTGTAGGTGCTGCATTATCGTTAAGATAACCAGCTACACCCATAAGGTCGCCTCGTCCACGTTGCATATTTGCACGGAACAATCCCCTATTAGCTTTTTCATCATTACGAAGATAATGTCCGTTCCATGGATAAAGTCTTTGATTTACAATACGTTCTGGTGATGTCTGCGAATTTCCTATCAAAGCGAGAGCTGCATATTCCCACTCTGCCTCAGTTGGCAAACGATAGGACGGCAACATTATACCATCTTCCATTTTTGCAGGACGCTCACCATCTGCACTATTTGGACTTGAAATGTTTTTCTTAACAGTTCCAATGTATTTTCCTGCAATATAGGCTTCAGTATTAAAGTTATTGGAACCTTTTTGTTCTGCGTCATATTCCAAAATACCATAATCAATCAACGCCTTTTCGTTAACACGGTCGGTACGCCAAAGGCAATAATCTCGAGCTTGATTCCAGTTTACACCAACAACTGGATAGTCGTTATAGGCTGGATGGCGAAAATAAAATTGTACATACGGTTCATTATAAGCCAATCTTCTGCGCCAACACAAAGTATCTGGCAAAGCCTGATAGTAAAGTTCTGGGTATTCATCATAAAAAACCTGATACTTCCAATGGAGATATTCACGATAGTCAACATTGCTAATCTCGGTTTCGTCCATATAAAACGACGAAACTGTTACACGTTTACGCATGGAGTTCCAATCGTACATAACATCTTGTTCTACGCTACCCATGGTAAAAGTACCACCTTCTATTAATACCAACCCAGGTCCAGCCTCCTGTTCTACATATTCGGCCACTTCAAAACCACCCATTTTTGGGTCGTTGTAATTCCAGCCGGTTTTTCCCGATGCTCCACTCCTAAGGCTTACTTTCGGTCCACACGATACTATCAACATCGCGCTGCCGATAAAACCATAAAGCAGAAGCTTTTTCAATCGCACTTTCATATTATAATGAGTTTTTAAGATTTTTTGTTTTATACTTACATTATATAACTAAAAAGCGGGACATAATATTGTTTTGCCACCGTTATTTTTTTTGTTAGAAAACAATTTATATTTAACACCCACCTCATGGCTACCAACTGCTTGGCTTTGCAAAGGTGTGGTTTCGTAATCATAGGCATAGCCAATCTTATAGTTTCCAACATTAAAACTTAATCCAATTGTAACCGCACCACTATTATAACTACCCTTTTGCCACTTATAAGCAATAGACGCGCCAAATATCACACCAGAAAAATAAATTCCAGGTACAAACATGTTTTCTTCTCCAATATGCCTATATATTATACTTGGAACAACATAAATTGTTTCTGCTTTAGCATTAATTTTACGTTTTCCTACTGCAATTTTTCTGTTAGCAAGCGCACTTAAATAAACTGGCGACGAACATTTTTCTCCTGCAAGTTTTACACATGCCAACCCATGCGCCGAAACGCCGAGCATAGTGTTTTGATTGTAAACCAACCCTCCTACCGAAAAAAAAAGTTGCGATGCTTTTTGTGTTACAAAACTTGCGTCTGCACCAGAAATAGTACCGAAAGCTGGATCTATCATGCTGTAAAACACAAGCTTTGATGCGTCAATTTTTTGTATACTTAAATTTCCTTGCAAAGCAAGGCTACATTTCCACCGCAAAGATAAATCTATTTTACGAGCATAGCAAACAGAAAATCCATTTGTTGCAAATGCACCTCCACCTTTTAAGTTTCCTACAACTTTAACACCAATGCCAGTTTGCGACGCTTCAAATTTTTGCTGATACTCAGCCATATATATTTTATAACCGCCTGATACACCTGGCCACTGGTTGCGAACCAATACGCCTAATTCGCAATTGTCGCCCACTGCTGCATAGGCAGGGTTTAACGATAATTT
>ERZ842401.5328-NODE-5328-length-14336-cov-3.751558_pt1 | contig 14336 bp, 9 predicted proteins | sample MGYA00521270_ERZ842401 | MGnify/ENA primary metagenome ERZ842401 (study PRJEB31892, sample SAMEA3878208) | bioreactor metagenome | biome: Moose rumen | place: Sweden | collected 2011-10 | study: EMG produced TPA metagenomics assembly of the PRJEB12797 data set... | reverse complement strand
CACTCTTTCCCTACACGACGCTCTTCCGATCTACAAACGTCGGGGTGCAGTTTTAAAAAATAAATTTTCCGAGTAGTAAGATTTTCTGCTTTTTTTGTGTTTTTAACCGAAACAAAGCATAACTCTGTTTCGCAGATTGTTAAAGTTACGATATCCGTAAGCGATACGCTTTAAGACCTTAATATTATTATTCATACCCTCGGTGTATGTTCTCTCGCAATATCTTTTAACGATGATTTTTCAGCAAAGCGAGGTGGCAGCCATGATCGAAAGTGATGAACTGATATACAGCCGCTATCTCGCGGAACACAATGAGGAAGACTTCCGCGTCCTGCTGGAGCGCCACAAGGAGAACCTCATGCTCTTTCTCTACAGCTTCGTCCACAATATGGAGGACGCGGAGGAGCTGATGCTGGACGCCTATGCGGAAGCCGCCGCAGGCGCGGATTATTCCGGAAAAAGCAGTTTCAAGACCTGGCTCTTTTCCATCGGAAAGAAAATGGCGTTGATGCGCCTGAGAAAACAACGCTTCACCGCCGGGGAGCCTTTTGAACAGACAGATGAAATCGCCGCACCGCCGGAGTTGGACATACTCCGGGAGGAACGGAACCGGCAGCTGTACGAAGCCCTCAGCCAGCTCAAGGAGGAATACAGGCAAATTCTGATCCTGCTGTATTTTGAGGATATGTCTCACGAAGAAGCAGGACGCATCATGGGAAAGAGCAGAAAACAGATTTACAATCTCGCTGAGCGTGGCCGGGCGGCGCTGAGGGAGCAGTTGGAAAGGATGGGTTTCGACTATGCGCAGTACTGATGAACAGCTTCAGGAAATCATGCGGCGTGCGGAGATCGTAAAGGAAAAGCGGAGCATACGGAAACGCCTTCACGCCAGCGTATTAGCTTCCTGTGCCTGTGTTGCCCTGCTGATTGCGGTCTGCTTATGCCTTCCACGGCTCACATTCATGACGGAAAGCACCGGTATGCAACAATACGGCAGTCTGCTTCTGGCCGCTCCTTATACGGGCTATGTCGTTGTGGGTGTGATTGCCTTTGCGCTGGGCGTCTGCGTGACGCTGCTGTGCATCCACTGGAAGGCGCTGAAACAAAAGGAGCAGGACCGAAAATGAGCATGGAAGTCATTCTGAATCTAATCCAGACTGCTGCGCTGCTCCTTGTGTTCCTCGGGACATTTCGGCTTCTGGGAACGGGACGGCGCGAGGTGCACATAGTGTTCTTTGCCTTTGCTGTGGCCAGCGCCCTTCTTAGCAATCTGTATTGGCTGGCCTACGATATCCTGCGCCCGGGAACACGGATGCCCTTTGCCGCCAACGAGATCGGCGAATGGGCGATGTTCCTGCTGCTGGGTGCTGCGCTTAATACGCAGTCAGAACGCCTGAACGCAAAACGGGAAATGCTTGCTGCCGCTTTGTTTACTGCTGCCAACGTCGCCCTGTGGATCGCCTGGTCCGGCGAGTGGGTAGAGGATATTCTCACGGGCGCGGCTTTCGGATACTTTCTCTGTTCTCTGGTTGCGCGGATTAAACTGGAGGAGGTATTCCCGGTATGGGAATGGCGGCTCTTTGGCGCCTCCTGCCCTGTGATTGTTGCCGTGCAGACGACGATCTTTTTCGTCCCGGAGCCGATCAAACAGCCGTTTGATCTGTTCTGCTACTGCCTTCTGTTTGCTGTGGCAGCGGTCCTGCTGATTCAGGCTATTCGTTCGCTCACAAGCGGCGGGCAATCCGCATCGGCTGTGCCCCACACCTTTGCTGCCTATGCGTGGGCAACGATCACCCTGTATATGAGCTCCGGCGGTTTTTATATCGCGGCCCTGCTGCTGGCTACTCTCTGCTTCCCGCTGATGCTGCTGTCGCTGAAAAAGGAGGTGGCTAAGGGTTGATCTACGCAGAAAACATCCTCCTGTGCATCGCGGTGCCGCTTCTGATCTCCCTGCTGTTCATCCGGGGCGACGCAAGGCGGTATGTTTCGGCGTTTCTGCTCGGCATGGGCGTATGCCTGATCGCGGCGTATGTCAGCAGCTTCTTCGGCCTCGTCGCCGGTATGGACGAAAACGACACGTCGGTCTTTCTGTCCCCGGTGGTGGAGGAGCTGATGAAGCTTCTGCCGCTGCTGTTTTTCCTTGTGCTGTTCTCTCCGGAGGATCGGCAGCTCTCCATGCTCGCCGTAGCGATCGGAGCGGGCTTTGCCACCTTTGAAAACTGCTGCTATATCTTGACTGCCGGCGCGGGCAGCCTGCCCTACATCCTTGTGCGCGGGCTTGCGGTGGGCGTAATGCACATCGTCAGCATCCTCGCGCTGTCCGTCTGGCTGATCGTTGCGAAGCGTCTCAAAGCGTTTTCGTTCCCGGCGATCGCGGGAGGCCTGTCGCTTGCAATGATCTTCCATGCGCTGTATAACCTGTTGGTCTCCGCGCCCGGCGTCTCCATGTGGATCGGCTATCTGCTGCCGCTGCTGACCGCCGCCGCGCTCTTCCTCCTGTACCGAAAACTTCCGCTGCTGAAGCAGTAGGATTTTCTGTTACTACCCCTCAGTCACCTAACGGTGACAGCTCCCCTGACAAGGGGCGCTCGACGTTTACACATTCTTGCCTCCCCTGTGCAAGGGGGTGCGGAGCTGAGCGCCCGCAGCGCGGGATGAAGCGAAGCGGAAGCACGGATCGAACAGGGAGCAGAAGGAAGCGTTGAGCGACGCGCTGCGACCATGTGAGACCATCGGTGGATCGCGAAGCGAGACGGAAGGGTTGTCACACCCGCGAACAACCGAATAACGATCCCACATCCACACCGCTGTCCTTTCGGGCAGCGGTGTCCTTTTGCAAAAAAATGGAAAAATCTTTGAAAACAGGTGAGTAAAATCCCGAAAAAAAGCTACTAAGAAGTGAAGGGAAAAAAGACGCCGATTTCATTCCGGGAGGTGAAGCACATGAAATACACATCGGAAGAAGCGTTATCCGCGATCCTAAAGCGCAAAGACGCGCTCGTCCTTCGCCGCAGCCGCCGATCTCAAAGACTGCTGTCGGGCGCAAGCGCGCTGCTTGCTGCAGCCTTGCTTTTTGTGATCGTGGCGGTTTCCGGCAGGGCGAACAGCTCTCTTGCCGGCACGGTCTACGGCTCGTTTCTGCTCTCGGCGGAAGCGGGCGGCTATGTCCTTGCGGCGGTGATCGCCTTTGCCTTGGGCGTTGCGGTCACGCTCGTATGTCTCAAACGTAAGAAAACACATGCAAAAGGGGAACAGAATCAGGAGGAACAAGTATGAAAAAACGCATCCTTTCCGCCTTGCTTGCGCTGATCTTGGTGCTTGCAGGGTTGCCCGCGACAGCGTTTGCGGACAGCTACACGGCTTATACGGTCACGCTTGATCCGGGCGACGGCACGGGTGAGCCGATTGTGTATTCCTGCTCCTTTGACGAGTATGACAGCTTGCCGACGGCTGAAGAAGCAGGTCATCTTGGATTTTATAAAATCAAGGACTATGTAGTCGGCTTCAAACTGAACGCCGATTACTGCCCCGACAGCTTCACGCCTCCGGAAAAGTATTGTTTTGACTGTTGGGAAGGCTTGAGCGGGGTTATCCTGCTTGCACGAGGCAATCCGAATCAGACCTTCACCGCCAAATGGAAGGTCGATCAGCTAAAGACCTACGGCCCGATCAACGACATCCCGAAAGCGGACGGCGGGAACCTCTGGCTCGGCGGCGTCAAATGGAGCGTGATCGGTCAAAGCAATTCCGAATGGCTTCTGTTTTCAACGGAGCTGCTGGGCGGCGAGATCTATTGGAACGACGCGATGGCGTACGGCGATACGCTTTACAACAGCTTCACCGCGCTGGAAAAAGCGACAGTACTGTCCACCTCCAAAACAGACGGCGATTATACCAGCAGATCCACGGACAACTACGGCAATCCGTTCCGCTACCTTGCCGCTGATCTGAACGACGCAAAACTGTTTCTTCCCTCGGCGGCTGAGATGGATTTCTATTTCGACAACGACGAGGATATGCTGCCCGGCTGGAGCTGGCTGCGCTCACCTTCTGCAGACGGTGAAAACAACATGGGCGTCATTTCAGGCGGTGGCGGCTTGTTTGGCGGGGACATAAACTACCCGATGAACGGCGCGCGTCCCATGTTCCGGTTCGATCCGTCGACCGTGCTGTTTGAATCCGCAGCAACAGATGGCAAGCCTTCCGGCAGCACCTTCAAGTCGTACACCGTTCCGACAACAGCCACGGATCGTAAGCTTACGCTTTTGGACAGCTCTCGAACCGGCTTTACGGTTTCCGCACCGCATGACGTTTGCAGAGGATCCAGACTCGATCTGCACTATTCCGGCGCACAAACCGGAGAAAATGAATACGTTACGGCGATGATCTGCGACAAATTGACTGGTGAACCGCTATATTGCGCAAGCATTCCTTCCGAAGGCGACGGTGATCTTGTGCTGTATCTGCCAAGCGATATTGATTTCGGTGATCCCTCGTATAAGTACTATACGCTCAAGGTATTCAACGAGCAGCGGAACGGAGATAACAAAACGGATTATGCCGGCGCTCCGGTTTCTCAGGATCTGCGTGTGACAGGGCACTGGGTTGTCAGGTTCAAGAATTATGACGGCACAGTGCTGCAGACGCTTCATTGTTCGTACGGAGTAACCCCGATTTATGAGGGCAAAACACCGCAAAAGCCATCCGACGATCCGCGCATTGATTTCATCTTTGACGGCTGGGATCCGGAGGTTGGCCCTTTGACCGGTGATACAACCTATACGGCGCAGTTCCGTGAAGAGTATAAGTATTTCGTGACCTTTGATGCTAATGGTGGCACGGGTACAATGGACTACGGTACATTCTATGCTTCCGAAGGAATCTACACGCTCCCGCCGTGCGGCTTTACCGCGCCGGACGGACAGGCGTTTAAGCGCTGGGTCATTGAGACGGACAACGGAGACGGCACATCAACGGTCGCGTACCATATGCCCGGCGCAAGACTGACCGGGCTGACCGGCGACTTTACAGTGAAAGCGGAATGGCAGCCGCTTACGGTTCGGGTTTCTCCTGCAAACGCGGGTACCGCCGTCTATGAAAACGGAATGTTCACAGCGACGGCAAACGAAGGCTATACCTTCAAGGAATGGGACTATTATCCTGACGACAGCGGGACGTCGCCGATCGGGTATGAGCCGCTGCTTTCGACCGACAATCCCTATACCCCTGAATCGGTTCAGGAAGGCGTCTACTACGCCATTTTCACGGCGAACGAGTACAATCTCACCGTGCAGGCAAACAATGCCGAATGGGGTACGGTAACCTACAAGGGGACGCCGAAAACAAATAATACGATCACGTTGACCGCAACGCCGAACGACGGATATCTCTTTAAGGAATGGCAAACCGAACCCGAAGGGATAGCGATTGATGCAAATAATAAGTTCAAGATGCCGGCAAGTGATGTGACCGTCACGGCGGTCTTCATTTCGGAATGGGGCGACGTCATCATTTCGGATGAAATCGAACACGGTACAGTCACAGCGGACGCGGATCGGGCAAAGAAGGGCGATACGGTCACACTGACAGTCACTCCCGATCAAGGCGCGGTGTTGACGTCGCTCTCCTATGTGGATGAAAACAACAACGAGACCCCGATCACCGGCAATACCTTTGAAATGCCGGAAGGTAGCGTTACGATCACAGCAACGTTCGGCCCGCTGTATACAGTTACGCTTGATCCGGGCGAAGCGGGCGGCGATTCCGTTCTGATTACCAGTGTCGACACCGGCGTGTGGGCAACAGACTGGAGATCCGCATCAAGCGGTCAGTTCTATTTCGATTCCATTACGAACGTGGACGGCTTCCGCTATCCCGACAACCCGTTTGCATGGAGCAATCATTCCTTTGCAGGATGGTTGCGCGATGGCAACAACGAAACGGACGACCCGGGATTATACTACGAAGCGGGTAACTACACACTGACCGCGCAATGGACAAGGAATCCAATCGCGGACGGCTACTACCTGATCGGACCGGACTGGACGATAGACGCGATCGGCGGTGCGTTCGAGGTCAATCCGGGAAATGAAAACGAATACATGCTCAAAGCTACGCTTACGCAGGGCGCCGAAATCAAGGTTGTCCGTATCACAAACGATGCAATTGCAGCGTGGTATCCGGACGGTCTCGACAATCAGTATCATGTTGACGCCGCGCATGCAGGCAATGTTACGATCTATTTCCAGACGACCTATAACAACGCTTGGAGCGAATTCGGCGGATACTTCTATATCGAAAAGGCTGCCGAACCGTCCTTCGCCTCGCACAGCCTTGTGCTCTCCGGCGAAATCGGCGTGAACTTCTTTATGGATCTGTCCGGGCTTTCCGATGCAGAAAAAGAAGCAAGCTATATGACGCTTGCGATCTCCGGCAAGGGCACGGTGCCGAGTGGGAATGTTCCGTACAATGCGGAGTTCATGAGTAAGACCGGCGGCTATTACGGATTCTCCTGCTACGTGAACTCGATCCAGATGGCTGACACGATCACCGCGACGTTCCACTACGGCGATCATCAGATCGTTTCCGAGACGTATTCCGTCAAGCAGTACATTGAGAGCTTCGATGCGGCAATGAAAGCGGCAAGGGATAAAGGAGAGACGCCGCCGTATGATGAAACCACCGAGAACCTTGTCCATGCGCTTGCGGACTACGGCCATTATGTGCAGCCGTTCCTTTCGGCAGCGCGCGGCTGGACGATCGGCGACGGCGACGATCAGTATGCGGAGATGGACGCGGTTTACGCAAAGAGCTATGACGTCGACGTGATCAAGACCGCCGTTGCGGACGATGCGATCGACCGTGCATTGTGCGACGATATCGAGAAGGTGACCTACAGCCTGCTGATGGACAGCGACACGGCGATCTACCTGTACTTCAAGCCGGTATCGACATACGAAGGAGATTTCAGCGTCACGGTCGACGGCGAAACGGCAACAGCAACGAAGAAGGGCGACAGATACCTTGTGGTCATCCCGAACATCGGCGCGCACAAGTTAGGCGACGCTTACATGGTTGTTGCAACGACCGCAAACGGCGAATCAACGGTAACGGTTTCCGCACTGTCGTATGTAAACGGCATCCTGAATGCGGATGCATACGCGGACAACCAAACGGCGCAGTACGCCGTCGCCGCGATCTATGCCTACTATGACGCGGCGATCAAGTACCAAGCCACGCATTGAAGGGAGGACAGGCACAGGGAACAATACGAATCCCCGAAAATCGAAATCATCCTCTTTGACGGCGCCGACGTCATCGCGACCAGCGGAGACGACACGCTCGGCCCGGAAATCGGTTGAATCTTCAAAAGACGATTCAAATGAACTGCGGCGGGAACAGAAGTGTTCCTGCCGCATTGTTGTTTACCGATTTATCAACTTATCAGTTTTTATTTGAAAAACCCTCTTGATAAATCTCCTTTTATGAACTGTTGTTTGCTTTTGGCATCTGTTATGGGGAAAACGGATGAATGGTACGGAACGCCCCCAAAAATCCTTATTTTGACTTACATTTTTGTAAGTCTCATTCCCTTTTGCAGATTTTGCTGTATAATAAACATGACGAAAACGAAAGAGGTGCGGCGTATGCGGGAAAAGAAGATTCTGAAAGCGGTACGGGGCTATGCGCTGCCGGTTTTGGTGGTGGCGCTGATCGCCGCATTCTTCCTGTTTGCGCGTACCCGCACGCAGACCGATTTCCCCGTTCTGCATCCTGCGGACGGTGTGCTCGATGTGCGCGGCGTCGACTTTTCCGACGAGGTCTACCATCTCGTCAACAATTGGGACTATTACCCCGGAAAGCTCTATACGCCTGCGGACTTTGCCGCGCCGGACGTGCCGCAAAAGGACAACGACGCGGCGCTCGATGTGAACCTCGGCACATGGCGGCTGAAAATGCTCGGTGAGCCGGACACCTATCTGTCCCTTTGCTCTTTCTCCATTGATTACAGCACCCGCATCTTCGTAAACGGCAATGAGGTTCGAAACGTCGGCTTCGTGTCGGACGATCCCCAAAAAGCCGTGCCCAAGGTGCGGTTTGTGACCCTGCCGCTGTACTTCGGTGAGAACGGCGAGGTCGAGATCGTCTATCAATACGCGAACTTCGTCCACAACGACGCGGGCTTCATTCAGAATACACATCTGTCCACGCCGGAGAACATCGACGAATATCAGCGCGGGCTTGCCTTAAACGCCATGGTCGTCAGCGGCGGGCTTATGATGCTGTTCTTCTATTTTCTGCTGTGCGCCGCGTTCCAAAAGAACCGCGAATACGCCGCGCTTGCGCTGTGCTGTCTTGTGATCGCGCTCCGCAACCAATTCTTCTTTGCCGAGCATCTGCTTTCGCCGTCCTATGACTTCTATCTCGAATACCGCCTGATCGTGCTCGATGTGAGCTTAATCCCCATGGCGACGGTCTTTTTGCTCGCGGCGTTCTTCCCGAAGTCTGCGCCGAAATGGCGTGTGCCGGTGTTCGCCGGGCTTTGCGTCATCCTGTCCGCGCTGCACTTTGTTGTGGATACGCACGACCTCGTGCTGCTCTGCCACATCTGCTATTACGCATCCATTCCGTTTATGGTGTGGTTCTTGGTGCGGCTCATACTCTCGTTTATCAAACAAAAGCCGAACGCCTTTGACATTGTCACGCTCGTCGCCATTCTATTTTTCACCGCCATGCTGATTCGCGAGGGCGTGGCCACCGGCAGCGATTCCTCGGTCAATCACTTCGGCGTGACGCCGCTTGCGATGGTCGTGTGTATTCTGCTGCTCGCCATCGTCAATAACGAGAAGATCAACCGGCAGAAGATCCAGCTGGAGGAGGAGCGGCAGCGCAACGAACTGCTCTTGCAGATCAACGCGACCAACAACGACTTCCTCCGCACCGTCGCGCACGAGCTGAAAACGCCGCTGACCGTCATTTCCGGCTACGCGCAGCTGATCGGGTTCCAGATGGAAAGCGGCGAGCTGTCGGGCAAAACGCCGGAGCGTTTGACGACGATCCAAAGTGAAGCGGATCGCCTTGCGGACATGGTGACGCAGCTTATGGACTACACCTACGGACAGGCGAAAAACGCCAAGATGACCGCGGTGCGGATCGACGGGCTGTTCAGGAGCGCGTCCGCGATCATGACGCCGGTCTGTGCAAAGAAGAAAAACACGCTGACCTTCCAAAACGACAACACATCGGCGATCCACGGCAATGCGGAGCTGCTTTTGCAGGTCTTAATCAATCTGATCGTCAACGCAAGCCGCCATACCGAGCAGGGGCAAATCACGGTTCGCGCCGAAAACGGCGAGGGCTTTGTCCGCTTCTCCGTGTCCGACACCGGGGACGGCATTGCGCCGGACGCTGTGCCGCACATCTTTGAAAAGGGCTTTTCCACCGACGACAGCAAGGGCTACGGGCTATCAATCTGCATGGACACGGTCAAGATGCACGGCGGCACGCTCGAACTGGTCGAAACCGGAGCAAGCGGGACGACCTTTACATTCACAGTACCAAATGAAATGTAGAATGTAGAACGCAGAATGTAGAATGAGGGAAACGAAATGAGTTACACGGTTTTATTGGTTGAAGATAATCCGCATATCATGGAGATCAACCGCGAAGCGCTGACGATGCGCGATTATCGTGTCGTGGAGGCGACGAACAGCAAGGAGTGCATGGCGCGGCTGAAAGATAACACTGTGGACATGATCGTGCTCGACATCATGCTGCCGGACAGCGACGGGCTGACTCTGTGCAAAGCGATCAAGGCGCAGTACGATGTGCCGATCCTGTTCCTTTCGGCGCTCGGCAAGAGCGAGCAGATCGTTGAAGGGCTCACCGTCGGCGGGGACGATTATCTGCCGAAGCCCTACGACATCCGCGTGCTGCTCGCAAGGATCGAGGCGCGTCTGCGCTCCGCGCAGCGCCAAAAGCGGTTCGTTACCTACGCCGGGCTGCGGCTCGATACGATGCTTTTGGTCGCGTACAGCGGGGAAACGGATCTGGCGCTGAGCCAAAAGGAATTTCTGCTGCTTCTTTCCCTGCTTCAAAGCCCCAACCGCCCGATGGAAAAGGAGGAGCTGTACCGCGCCGTCTGGGGCGCGGACGCAATCGACGATCTGAGCCCTCTGCATACCACCGTGTCCCGGCTGAACAAAAAGCTCGACGCTGCGGGGCTGAAGGTCAATTACTGCCGCGGAGAAGGGTACGCACTGGAAGAAATGTAGAACGCAGAACGCAGAATGTAGAATGCGGGCTGCCGAGGTCGTCAGCCCCTACACTTTGTTGGTGTAAGGTTACGTTCCGCATCGCTTTTTCGTTCAATTGTTTCGGAGCGCAAGAATGCGTAAACATTTTGTAGGGGACGTCGACCCCGACGTCCCGCATAGAAACATAACAGCGGAACGGGAAGATGATATCTTCCCCCTACACAATCCTATTTCCTCATTCTACGTTCTACATTCTACATTTTCAAAGTTCTACATTCTACATTTAAAAAAGTTCGCTTACAATTTTGTAAGTCTCGCGCAAGCGGGGCTTTCTTTGTGTTACAGTACAATTGTAGCAAAGTATATGCTGAGACATACTTCATTTCGGAAAGGATGTGCCCTTATGCTGAAAAAACGAACCGTTTCCCTTCTTTTGGCGCTTCTCATGGTGCTCGTGCTGCTGCCGATCACAACGGCGCAGGCGGACGGCGAAATCGAAATTTCCACCTACGAACAACTGAAAGAATTTGCCGCGCGGGTCAACGCGCGCGAAACGGGCTTGAACGCCAAGCTCACGGCGAATATCACCTGCACGGACAAGACATGGACACCGATCGGAGACGATCATTTTCGTTACGACGGCACGTTCGACGGGCAGGGATATAAGATCATCGGTCTCAGCAACGCCGACGTCGACTATTCCGGACTGAGTGATCTTTTCGTGTATATCGGTCTGTTCGGGAAATCCTACGGCACAGTGAAGAACGTCGTGATCGAGGACTGCGATCTCTCGTTCGCTTCCGATGCGGACGGGTACGTCTACATGGGCGCTGTCGTCGGCAGAAACGACGGCACGGTGGAAGCGTGCAGCGTGAGCGGCAAACTGTCTGCAGCGCTGACAAGCTATTCTGTCACCGCAGGCGTCGGCGGCGTCGTCGGCGATAACAAAAATACCGTAAAGACCTGTACGAACAGCGGCGCGGTTTCCGTCTCCGTCAACAACTCTTTCATTTGTGTCGGCGGCGTCGTCGGAAATGACGACAGTTCTGTACAGAACTGCGCAAACACCGGCGCGGTCTCCGGCGCGGGACATGTCACGGTCGGCGGCATCGCGGGATACAGCGAGTCTGTCAAGAACTGCTTTAATACCGGCGCGATCTCCGGCGAAAACGGACCGACCGGCGGAATTGTCGGCTATACCTCCTACGGAACCGTTGAAAACTGCCTGAACGTCGGCACGGTCACCGGCGTCCTTCATACAGGCGGCGTCATCGGGCAAAATAGCTACGGCACCGTAAAGACCTGCCTTTCCGTCGGCGCGGTTTCCGGCAGCGGCAGATACATTGGCGGCGTCGTCGGCATGTGTCCGGACAACGCCTCCGTAAAGTCCTATGTCGAAAACTGCTACTGCCTCGACACGTCGGCGTCCGCCGCGATCGGCAATGCGGGCTCCGCCGTTGTGACGTCCGTTTCCGCGCTGACCGCGGAGCAGCTGAAATCGATCGAAAACTGCGCGGGCTTTTCCACAGAAGGCGGGTGGTACGAAGGATTGTATTATCCGGTGCAGACGTACTACGCCGCAGCGATCCATCTGTACGCGAACAGCAATGAGGACCTTGTGATAGCAAGCTATCTTCCCGCCTTTGTGCCGACGAAGATCGCAAATCCGTTCACCTATGCGGATCACGACTTCACCGGCTGGAACACGGACCCGGACGGCAACGGCGATCCGTACAGCGAGGATGACACATTCACCCTGCAGCCGGGCGAAGCCCTGACGCTGCACGCGCAGTGGAAGGAGGCGGATCCGGTCGAGATCGGTACATGGGCGGACCTCGACGCGGCTTTGAAGGCAGGCGGCAAGTATACGCTGACCGCAGACGTCGCGCCGGAAAATCCCTACTGGGCGGACGCGCTGACCGTGCCCAGCGGCGTCACCGTCACGCTGGACCTGAACGGGCATATCGTGGACAGAGGTTATACGGAGCAGGGTTGGGACGGCAGCATCCTCATCGTCAGCGGAAATCTGACGCTCCTTGACAGTGATCCGACGGCGACGCATGATCCCGCCGTTACCTATACCGATCCCGTTACCGGAAGAGAGATCACGGTAAACGGCGGTATCCTCAAGGGCGGCTGGCCGGATCAGTACGGCGGCGGCGTGCAGGTACAGGGCGGCGCGGTCCGCATGGAGGGCGGCAGCATCGCCTGCAACAGCGTCGGCAAAAACAGCTTCGGCGCGGTCGCAGCGCTCGGCGGCGGCGTGTATATTCAGTCGGGCACGTTCCTGATGTCCGGCGGTGCGATCGTTGGCAACAAGGCGGTAAACAAGAACACCATGATGCCTGATAATCCGCTCGGCAGAGGCGGCGCGGTCTATATCGCAAACGGAGTCTTCACGCTTACGGGCGGCTTGATCCGCGGCAACACCGCGGGCGAAGCTGCAGGCGGCATATACATGGGCGATCACGGCTACTTCGTTATGACGGGCGGAACGATTGTCGGCAACACCGCGCCGGGAATGAACAACTTTGTTGATTACAACGATAACTTCAGCATCGATCTGGCATGGATCACGTTGAACTCCAACGACGGCAACGGATATGTATCCGAACAGACGTTTACTTTAAACGACACGGCGCCGATCGCAACGGATATTTTCGTTCGTGACGGATATGAGTTCACCGGCTGGAACACCAAGGCGGAAGGCAGCGGAACGCCTTACGCAGACGGCGCAGACTTCTATGCAGGAGCCGAAAACATCGGCTTGGCTCTCTACGCACAGTGGAAGCAGATCGTATTCCCGATCACGTTTGTAAACGAGGACGGCACGGAGCTTCAAAGCGGTCCGGTCGCGGTAGGCGAAACGCCGGTCTACGAGGGCGAAACGCCGACCAAAGCTCCGACGGTCGAGCATCTCTATACCTTTGCGGGCTGGAAGCTGCAGGGAACAGAAACAGTCCTGACGGTGCTGCCCGCGGTCACCGGCGAGGCGACATATGTGGCGGCGTTCACGGAATCGGACCGCGTCTACACCGGACCGGTCTGGGCATGGACGGGCTGCACAAAAGCAACGGCGACCTTTACCGCAGCGGACGACACGACCTTTACGCAGACAGTCACGGCGGAGGGCAGCGCGATCACAAACAAAGTGACGACGGACCCGACCTGCACCGAGTCGGGCGAGCGCACCTATACGGCGACGGTGACGTTCCTCAATGAGACGTACACGAACGACAAGACCGAGCCGGTCGACCCGATCGGCCACGACTGGGCCGAGCCGACCTATGAATGGGCGGATGACAACAGCACGGTCACGGCAACGCGCGTGTGCAAAAACGACAGCACACACATCGAGACGGAGACGGTCGAAACGATCTATGCGGTGATCGACGAGCCGCAGCCGTACGTCGACGGTCTCGGACACTATACCTCCGCGGCGTTTGAAAATCCGGCGTTTGCGGTGCAGGAGAAGGACGTTGTGATCCCGATGTTCGTGGTGACATACGTCGGCAGCGAGACGAGCGTGCTCGATTCGTACGGGATCGTCGACGGCGAACGGCTCTTCCGCTTTGACGTCCGGCTCGATCATCTCATTGGCGGCGAGATGGCGATCGACAGCATGCAGATCTTCCTGACGTACGATCACGCAAAGCTCACGTTCAAGGAAGCGGAGGGCGTTGTGGACTGGACGGTCAACGACCGGAAGGAAACGCTTGCGGCGGTCTGGGCAAGCGACGGGGACGTCACGGTGAAAGATGGCGATCTCGTGCTGACGCTGTACTTTGCCGCAGCGGACGGTGCGGAACCGGGCACGTTCGCGACGATCGCGTTCACGGAGAGCGAGCTGCATACGGTCAGCGCGCTGTCCTATGCGGATGAAACCGGCGTTAAGGAGCTGGAAGCGGCGACGGTTGACGGCGGCATTCTTCTCGAGACGCCGCTCTACGGCGATGCAAACTGCGACGGTGCGGTCACTGCGGCGGACGCCGCGCTGATCCTGCGCTCGGTGGTCGGCCTTTCCGCGATCACCCTGCGCGGCGCAGTCAATGCGGACGTCGACGGCGATCTTTCGGTAAC
>ERZ842401.5327-NODE-5327-length-14337-cov-3.825655_pt1 | contig 14337 bp, 9 predicted proteins | sample MGYA00521270_ERZ842401 | MGnify/ENA primary metagenome ERZ842401 (study PRJEB31892, sample SAMEA3878208) | bioreactor metagenome | biome: Moose rumen | place: Sweden | collected 2011-10 | study: EMG produced TPA metagenomics assembly of the PRJEB12797 data set... | reverse complement strand
CTCTGCAGACGGCTTTGATCCGTTCCGCTTTGCGCTGGTGAAGCAGAAGCCGCCCGCGCTCCAGAAATTTTCCGGCACGCGCTTTACGGGCACGGCGCAGGGCACGCTCACGCGCGCGGGCGGCGTTTCCTACGAGGCGGACATGACGGCGGACCGGATCCTGGAGCTTGTCAAGGCGGATCCGACGCTTCGCTATTCCGACGTCGCGATCGTCGTATCCTCGATGGAAACCTATGCGCCGATCCTGCGGCGCGCGTTCCGGCTGCGCAATATTCCGCTGTTTTTTGATGCGTCGCGTCCGATCCTCGGGCACGCGGCGACCGATTTCGTGCTGTCCTCGGTGCGCGCGGCGACGAACGCGCTGAACGCGGACGACGTGCTGCATGTGCTGAAAAGCGGCTATGCGGACGTGGCCTTATACGACGTTGAGTTTTTGGAAAACTACCTCATCCGCTACGGGCTGTACGGCAGTGCTTTGATGCAGCCGTTTGTCGTCGGCGATGTGCCGAAGGAGGCGGAACGTGCCCGCGGCGCAATTGCACCGAAGCTCCTTGCCCTGCATGACGCGCTGCTCAAGGAGACGGCGGGCGAAAAGGTGCGCGGCGTCTATGCGTATCTTCGGACCATGCAGCTCAAGGAACGGCTGCAAAGCGAGGCGGACGAGCTGTTAAAGTCCGGCGACGCGCAGGATGCGCAGACCTATGCGCAGATGTGGAACACGCTCATGACGATGTTCTCGCAGATCGACGCGATCATGGGCGACGTGCCGATGGGGCAGAGGGAGTTTGCCGCGCTTCTCGAAGAGGGGCTTTCGGGCTATTCGATCGGCGTGCTGCCGGGACGGAAGGATCAGGTCGTGCTCGGCGATCTCGTGCGCACGCGGCTGAATCGTTCGAGGATCCTGTTCATTCTCGGCTGCAACGAGGGCGCGTTTCCGCCCGCACGATCGGACGACGCGCTGTTAAACGACGCGGAGCTTCGGCGGATGGAGTCGAGCGGACTGTCCGTGTGGGGCAAGACGGAGCTGCTTTCGGAGGCGGACCGTCTGCAGCTGTACACGCTGCTTTCGAAGGCAACGGACCGTATCTTTTTCTCCTATCCCTGCACGGAGGAGCTGTTCCCCTCGTCGATCCTCAACGGCGTGCGGACGCTGCTTTCGCTGCCGGAGCCGAAGACGGTCATGCGCTCCGACGCGCCGCTTCCCGCATCCGAACCGGTCGGCATGGAATGGATGTCCGCGCTTTTCGAGACCTATCACGCGGAGCATATCGTGCCGATGAAGCTCCCTGCGCTGTATGAGTATTTTTCCAACGCGCCGGCGTATGCCGATGTGACCGACGCACTGCGCAAGGGACGCGCCGGAACGGCGGCAAGCGTGCAGCTCGGAAAGGCGGTTGCCCAAAAGCTTTACGGCGAGACGCCGGCGATGAGCGCAAGCCGCCTCGAACAGTACGCGCGCTGTCCCTTTGCACAGTATCTGACCTACGGGCTCGACGCGCAGGAGCGTCCGCAGTCGGGCGAGCGCGTCGACAACATCGGCACGTTCCTGCACGACGCATTGGATCGGTTCATCAAGACGGCGCAGACGGAGGGAAAGGACCTTCGCACCATGTCGAACGCGGAGGCGGACGAGATCGTCGACCGCGTGCTCGGTCCGCTTGTGCATACGCATAACGACGGCCTGTATGAGCGCAGTCCCAGAAGCCGCGGCGTGCTGCCGCTGCGGACCCGCATGGTCCGCAACTGCGCGTATTCGGTGCTCCGGCAGATCCGCGAGGGCGGCTTTACGATCGCGGCGACCGAGGCGGGCTTCGGACGGGACAAGCTGCTCGATCCGGTGTATCTCTCGCTGCCCGACGGAAAGCGGATCCCCGTCACCGGGTATATCGACCGCATCGACCGGTCCGAGGACGGCACGATGTTCCGCATCGTGGACTACAAGACCGGCCGCGCGCACAAGTTCGATCCGACCAAGTTCAGAAGCGGCGAAACGATCCAGCTCCCGCTGTACCTCGAAGCGGCAAAGCAGCTCGGCGGGGAAGCGGTGGGCATGTATTACATGCCGTTGACGGCGGACGCGCCGGAGAGCGCGGACGAAACGCCGATAAACCCGCTGTCGGGCGTGACGGCGGACGACGAGGCGGCGATTGCGGCAAGCGACGCGCTGCTCGAAAAGAAATCGGCGCTGATCAGCAAGCTCGCAGTCAAAAAGGACGGCGGATACGCGGGCGATCTTGCGACCCGCGCGCAGCTTGAGAACCTGAAAGAGCAGGCATTACGGACTGCGGCGAACGCCGCGGAGCGCATCTTGAACGGCGAAGCGGACGTCTATCCGACAGCGAACGCCTGCACGTGGTGTCCGTACGGCGCGGTGTGCCGGTTCGACCGGCAGCTCGGCTGCCGCATCCGCGCCGTGCAGAAGACGGAGCTGAACGATCTCCTGCAGGAAGGAGGCGGCGATCAATGAGCTTTACGGCGGAACAGCGGCAGGCAATCGAGCTTTCCGGCAACCTGATCGTGTCGGCGGCGGCGGGCGCGGGCAAAACGACCGTGCTCACGGAGCGCGTTTTCCGGCTCGTGACGGAGGGCATGCCGATCGAACGCATGCTGATCCTCACCTTTACGCGCGCAGCGGCGGGCGAAATGAAGGCCCGCATCGGCAGGCGCCTTTCGGAAGCCGCGGCAAAGGAGACGGGCGGAACGGCGGCGCGCTACCGCGAACAGGCGGCGGCAGTCGCCAACGCGAGCATTTCCACGATCGACGCATTCTGCGCAAAGATCGTGTTCCGGCACTTCTTCCGTGTGGGGCTTACGCCGTCGAGCCGGACGCTTGACGAGACCGAAACGGCCGTGCTGCGGGCCGAAACGCGCGATCACGTGCTCGACGCGCTTGCGCACGAGGACAAGGAGGCATACCGGAAGCTGATCGTGGCGTTCGGCAGCGAGCCGGCGCTCCTCGAGGCGATGGAGAGCGCGGAGCGGTTTTTGTCCGCGCAGCCGGACCCGGACGGCTGGCTTATGGAAAACGAGGCGGCGATTTCCGATCCGGAGGCGATGCAGCGGCAGCTTTCATACGCGCTTGCCTACGATAAAACGCATCTGAAGCGGCACGTCGAGGAGCTTGCGGCGGAGGCGGATCAGCTCCCGCCGGCATGCGAAAAGGTGCTTTCGGTCGTGCACGAGCTTATGAGCCACGCGCGCGGCGCGCTGCTGCATGAAGAACGCGAGGCGTATGCGGCGGCGCTTCGGGCGATCGCCGAATCGCGCGATTCGGCGCGGTTCCCGAAGGACTTTCCCGACAGCGAAAAGGCGGGCGTGCAGGACGCGAAGGCGGCGCTGAAAAAGCTCGTCCGCGAGCAGGCCGCGCGAAACGCCGTGCCGTTCGACGAGCTGTTTTTCACGGAGCAGAAGGCCGCGCCGATCCTTTCCGCGTTCTATGCGCTGATGCATCGGTATCTTGCGGCTTTTGCCGAGGCGAAGCGTGCCAAAAACGCGCTCGATTTTACCGATCTCGAGCATATGACGATCGAGATTTTAAAGGACGACGAGATCGCAAGGGAGTACCGAGAGCGGTATCTTGCGATTATCGTCGACGAGTATCAGGACAGTAACCGCGTGCAGGAAACGATCCTGAACCGCATCGCACGGCCCGATTCGCTGTTTTTCGTCGGCGACGTGAAGCAGTCGATCTATCGCTTCCGCATGGCGGAGCCTGCGCTGTTCCTTGAAAAATGCCGCGATTTTCACGGCAGCGCCGGTACGCGCGTCGATCTCGGACACAACTTCCGCTCCGGCAGGGCGGTCATCGACACGGTGAACGCGACGTTCGAAACGATCATGCGCGAATCCGTCGCCGGGATCGAGTACGACGCGCGCGCAAGGCTCAGGCAGGGGACGCAGGAGGGCGCGCCGCTTCCGGACGGAAAGGCGGAGCTGCATCTCTTTGCGCGCGAGAACGATCCGGAGGAAGAGGAATCCTTGGAGGACGCGGAGGCCGAAGCAAGGTTTGCGGCAAAGACGATCCTCGAACGCATGGAGCAGCCGGTTTACGACGGCAGAAACGGACTGCGCGCCTGCCGCTACGACGATTTTGCGGTGCTTCTGCGCGATAAAAAGCATGCGCGCGTGTGGGCGCAGACGCTGTCCGCGGCGGGCATTCCGTGCTATGCGCAGGCGTCGGGCGGGTACTTCGATTCGATCGAGGTCAAGCTTCTGATGAGCCTGCTTGCCGTGCTCGACAACCGCAGACAGGACATTCCGCTCCTTGCCGTGCTGCGCTCGCCGCTGTTCGGCTTTACCGACGAGGCGCTTTCCCGCATCCGCATCACGGATAAAAAAGGCGCGCTTTTAGACTGCCTGCTTGCCCAAAGCGAAACCGACCCGAAGGTGAAAGCGTTTTTCGATACGATCGAACGCTACACGGCGCTGTCGCGGCGGATCCCGCTCGGCGACCTGATCGGGCAGATCCTGGACGAAACGCACTATCGCGAAATGATCGGCGTGCTCACGGGCGGCGATCAGAGGCTCAGTAACCTTGACGCGCTGATCCGCGCGGCGGCCGATTGCGACGCATCCGGCGTTTCCGGCGTGCACGGGTTCTTGCGGTTCATGGAAAACGTCAAAGCGACCGACAAGCTCGGCGCGGCGGCGACCGTGACGGCGAACGTCGTGCGCATCATGAGCGTGCATGCGTCGAAGGGGCTTGAATTCCCGTTCGTCTTCTACGGCGGGCTCGGCGGGCAGTATAACCGCCGGGACGAGATGAAGGCGCTGATTGCGGACGCGGCGCTCGGCGCGGGGCTGCGCTACTTCGACGAGTTCGGCGTGAAGCACGAAACGATTGCGCACGGCAACATCGTTCACACCGTTTCCGACGCGTCATGGGCGGAGGAGCTGCGCGTGCTGTACGTGGGCATGACCCGCGCGAAGCAGGAGCTGTACCTTTTAGGCTCGCTGTCCAATCCGGAAAAGTGCATTGCAGAGCTGAAGACGCCAACGCCGCTGTCGATCCGCAAATGCAATTCCTCGCTGAAGCTTCTGATGCTGGCGCTAAACGGGCGCATGCCGTTTGCCACGCACAAAAAGAGCGAGTTTACCGACGCCGCCGCGCGCGCAAAGACCGCGGCGATCCCCGCGCCGACCGCGGAGGAGCGGGAAGCGCTGAAAAAACAGTTCGGCTGGACGTACCCGCATGAGATGGTCGATACGCTGCCGGATAAGACCTCGGTTACGGGGCTTTGGCGCGACGATGCGCCGACTTTTTCCGAACCCGCGTTCGAGACCGGCTACGACGTCCTTTCCGAGGGCAGCGCGGTGCACAGAGCGCTGGAGCGCATGCCGCTTGACGATGCAAAGCGTGAAGCGTACCTTGTGGAGCTTCCGGGCGTATCCGCGTTTCATGCGGAAGCGATCCGGCACTTTGCCGCCTCGCCGCTGTTTTTGCGCATGGCAAAGGCGGAACGCGTCGAGCGCGAATGGAACTTCCTCTGCCCGACGCCCGCAAGCGAGCTGCTTGCGGAGTTCGATTCCGACGAGCCGGTCCTTTTACAGGGCGTGATCGACGCATGCTTTATCGAGGACGGCGCATGGGTGCTGCTCGATTATAAGACCGACCGCGTCGAGGGCAATCCGAACGAGTACGCAAAGAAGCACACGCGGCAGGTCGCGCTGTACGCAAACGCGCTTTCGAAGCTTTCCGGGCTTCCGGTAAAGGAGCGCCATATCGTGCTGCTCGGCGCAAAAACGGAGGTGCAGGTATGAGCAGGACCTATCCGGCAGCGTTTTTAAAGCGCATGGAAACGCAGCTCGGGCACAATTATCCCGCGTTTTTTACGACACTGAACGAGCCGCCGAAAAAGGCGCTGCGCATCAACACGATCAAGACCGGCCGGGAGGCGCTTTCCGGACTTTTAGGGCTTTCGCTGCCCGTTCTTTCCGAGAATCCGGACGGCGCGCCGGCGCCTTTCGATTTCAACCCGAACGCGACGCCGCTGCACGCCGCGGGGCTCTTTTATATGCAGGAGGCGACCGCGCAGGCGCCGGTCGCACAGCTCGATTTGCCGGAAAACCCGGTCGTGCTCGACCTTTGCGCCGCGCCGGGCGGCAAGAGCGCGCAGCTTGCGGGCAAAGTTCAGGGCGGCGTGCTTTTCAGTAACGAGATCGTGCCCGCGCGCGCGGACGTGCTCGCGGGGAATTTAGAGCGTATGGGCGTGACCGACGCGATCGTTTTAAACGCCGAGCCGCATCCGCTCTGCGAAAAGCTCAAGGACCGCTGCGACGCGGTCGTCGTCGACGCGCCGTGCGCGGGCGAGGCAATGTTCCGAAAGGACGAGCAGGCGGTGCGCGACTGGTCCTTGGAGCACGTGGAGACCTGCGCTGTGCGGCAGCGCGCGATCCTTTCGGACGCGGCGAATGCCGTGAAGCCCGGCGGACAGCTTCTGTACGCGACGTGCTCGTTTTCCCCACAGGAGAACGAGGAGACGGCGCAGTGGTTTTTAGACCGGCATACGGATTTTTCGCTCGTGAAGATGCAAAGGCTTTACCCGCATACGAGCGCGGGGGAGGGACAGTTTTATGCGCTTTTCGTGCGCGAAGGCGTTCGCGTTCCGTCCGTGTTTTCGATCGGCAAGAGCGACAAATGCCCTGCGTTCGAGGCGTTTTCCGGGCAGGTCCGCCTTCCAAAAGGGCAGCTTCGGGTGCTCAAAGACGGCCGCGCCGTTCTGCTGCCGCCAATGCCGTTTGCGCTCGACGGGGTGCGGACCGTGCGCGCAGGGCTCCTTCTGGGCGAGGTCAAAGGCAGTCGGTTCGAGCCCGCGCACGCGCTTGCCGTCGCCGGAAGGGAGACGCCGTTTTATCAAAGATGCGAGCTGTCGTTTGATGAGGCGATGCGCTATTTAAGAGGCGAAACGCTGATGAAGGACGCCCAAAAGGGCTACGGCGCAGTCACGTACGAGGGGCATGCGCTGGGGCTGTATAAGGCCTCCGACGGCATGCTGAAAAATCATTATCCGAAGGGGTTAAGGCTTTTGAAATAGGACGCGGACTACCGTCATATCGCGCGACCTTGCCTCCCTTGTGTAAACGGAGACAGCGATCCGAGCGCCCCCTCAAGGGGAAGGCTTTTTCAGAGGCTTCTCCCCCTTCAGGGTGGAGAAGCTGTCAGCGATAGCTGACGGATGAGGGGGCACAGCCGTCAGGCAATTTCTCCGCAGGGGCGGATCGCATCCGCCCGCCGCATCTGATCGCCGCCGTCCGTTTTTCCCCAAAAACACCAAAGGGGCTGTAAAGAAAGTCCGGATTTGTCATCCTGAACCGCGCAGCGGTGAAGGATCTCCGACCAACTCGACGCATGGAGATCCTTCGGCTTCGCCGCAGGATGACACAACTTTCTTTACAGCCCCTTTGCCGTACGGCGTCAGCCGACGAGGAAGGAGGAAAAGTCCATCGGGGAAGATTCCGTATAATTTGCGGGCGGCTCGACCGTGCCGACGGCGTTGAAATCGGAATAGGTCATATCGAGCGTCAGCAAATCGACGGTCAGCGTTTCGCCGGACTGCGCAATCAACGGTCCGATGAGCCGCTCGACGAGCTTCTGCGCAAACGCCGTGGCCTCTGCACGGAAGAGGACCGGCATGCCGTTTTCGTCGATCGCAAACGTGAGCGCAACCGGCGGCAGCTCTGCCGTGAGCTCATCCGAGAACGTGATCGGCGCATCCCCCGCAAAATCGCCCTGTGCCGCTTCGACAAGCTTCCGGATGCCCTCGCCATCGATCACGCCGTTGAAGAGCGTTACGGGAACGCCGCCGACCGTGTCTTCGCCCGCGCGTTCAAGGTTCAGGATTCCGTCCTTCAGCAGGTCGACGTATTCGACGTATTTGCTGTCCCCGCCCGGCATCGGCGCGCTGCTGCCCCACCATTGACCGCTGCCGTCAGAGGAATACGCGGCCGTCATTTTGCCGTCCTTTTCCCACCAGCAGAACTGTACGGCCAGTTCATCGGAGGATTCGCCGTCGGACTCCTCCATGCCGAGCGTCAGGGTGCCTTTCATGATCATCGGCGACTTTGCATAATCCGCGTCGAGCGTCATGGTCAGGACGACGCGGTTGTCCTCGCCGTCGTTCAGCGTCGCGGCAAGGCGCAGCTCTTCCTTCATATGCACGCTGTCCACGTCCTGCAATGCGGATAGTGCATCCCGCACCGTTTCCTCCGCGGTTGGCTCGTCGGGGATGCTTTTCGCCGGATGCGAGCAGGCGCACAGCGCAAGCAGCGCCGCAAGCAAAATGATTGAAAACCGTTTCATGTTCATTCCTCCACGTTCTTTCGTTTGGGAATATTATTCAAAATAGTCCGAAACCGGTACGCCGTCGATCCGAAGATCGTTTGCGTCGCCGTTCATCGTCACCGTCACGACAAGACCGCCCTCAGTGGAGAGCTTCGCCTCCGTGAACGTATCGAGATAGCTCACAAGATACACGTACGTGCCCGCTTCGAGCAGCCCTTTTTCGCCGTTGAGCGTGCAGGGCATATCGCGTTTAAGCTTCAAAAGCAGATCGCCCTGGATCAGCCATTCGCGGTCCCTCTGTACGCTGACGTCGAAATCGTCGAGCTCGAGCGCGACGCGGGAATGTCCCCACGGCTCGAGCGCGTCGCCGTGCACCGTATAGTAACCGTGCGCGGAGCCGAACGGGGAGGGCTCGCCGATGCACAGATCGTACGGTTCGTCCTCGGTCAGCGTGCCGTCGTCGACGAAGCAATAGCCGTTCAGCGTGACGCCGATCACGATCGCATCGCCCTCGGGATGCAGCGCATAAACGCGCTCGCTTCCGTCCGCCGCTTCGACCGAAAGGATCAGGTTTCCGTAAGGGCTCTTGCTGTCAAGATCGGTATAGAACCCGCGCACCGCTGCGCAGTCAGTAAGCACGAGCGTGCGCTCGCCGTCCGAGATCAGGCATTTCCCGGATTCAGGCAGCTTCAGATACGCAAGATACTCATACACACCGTCCTCGTCCCAATCGGCAAAGAAGAGCGTTTCCGCCGTCGGCTCCGGAACGAGCGGGCCCGCGTCGGCGATCCCTTCATCAAGGAAGCCGTATTCCATCGGCTGCTCGCACAGCGCGAAATGCAGCACGATCGGTTCGCCGTTCTCGGCGGTCAGCTCGGTTTCAAGCCGCAGCGCAGAGGGAGCGTCGCCTTCGGAATGCATTAGCGAGCCCCACGCCTGATTGGAAAGCCCATCGCCGACAGCGGTCAGATAGGAGTGTTTCACCCAGACGAAACCGTCCGTACCTTTTTGCGGATCGGCCTCCGCAAGTTCAAGCCCGTGCGTGTTATCGCGGTATTCTTCCGGGATCGGAACGAGCGTGTCACCCGCCGTCGCGCCGACGCAGAGATAGCGCGAGGAGACCGTGACGCCGCTTGTGTCGATCGAAGCGGGATCCTTGCCGTTCAGGTTCCACGAGCCGTCGCCCCAGTAATCGGTAAACGCCTCGCCGGTCTTCTCATTCGTCCAGACGATTCGCCCGCTTTGGATCGTGACGAGATAAACGTCGCGCTGCGGCTCCTCGGAATCCGCCCATTGCGAGGTGTGCAAAAGCTTCAGCCCCTCGGCGGTCTTTTCAAAGTATAGCTCGCCGTAGTGCAGATTGTACGTGTTCATTGCAAGGAGCTTTCCTTCGCGATAGACCGAGAACGTGACCGTAAAGAGACCGGAGGTCGGGCCGTAGGTCAGCGTGCAAAGCTCCTCGATCCCGTCGCCGTCGAGATCGAACTGCACCGCGTCAAGGTAGGGCAGACCGCCCTTGATCTTCCACGTCACGTAGCTCGTATAGAGCGCGTCGATGGTGTACGCGTAGCTCGAAAGCGGATTGACGTACGGGATAACCTCGATCTTCTCCGAGGGGATATCGTAGCTGATCAGGATGGACAGCATCTCGCCGACCGTCGTGCCGGGCAGCATGGAAATATCCAACAGCGACTTGTCCTTGTCCTTGCCGGAGAGCAGCGTGCATCGGAACGCATCGCACGCGAACTCGCACACGAACACCTTGAGCCCGCTTTCCGTGTCGAGGTCGAAGTATTCCGGATACTTTGCCCGCAGCGCGGCAAGATCCTTGTCCGAGGTCACGATGTTGTCGTCCGTCTTTTCCGGCGCGGGGGAGGGGATCGCCGCGTCCGGCGTGCGGGAGAAGAGCAGCGTAAGCGTTGCGTTATTCTCGCCCGTATAGGTATGCTCCATACGCAGCGTATCCGTTGCGGGATCGTAGGTCAGCTCCAGCGTATCGCCGCTCTCGTCCGTGAGAACGACCGTGTTCCCGGTCACGGTGTACGTGCCGCCCTCCTGAATGTCGCCCCAGAAGGCAAGCCCCGAAAGCGTTGCGACGCCGTCTTCCGAAAGCGCAAGCGAGATCTGAACGTCGCCGAACGTCTTTGGATCCATGCTGCTGCCGTCGATCTTGATCTCGGTTACCGTCCAACTGCCGACGAGGTCCGGCATGCGGACGAAAACGCACGTTCTGCCGTCGTCTGCCGTGAAGAGACGCAGCGTGTCCGTTTCCGGGTCGTAGGTAATCTCCGGGTCGTTGACGCTCACGCCGTCTCTGCGAAGCAGAACGGAATTGCCCTCCACAAGATACCGGTATTCCGTCTGCGAGGCGCTGCCGTTCACGTTCCACGTATCAGTCAGCGAGCCGTCTTCAAATTCCAGCGTGCTCTTTACACCGGCCTCTTTCGCGGTGACGTGCGTTCCGTCGTCCAAAATCATTTCGGTCATCGTCCACGTGCCCTTGGCCTTCAGCGATGCGCGCAGGTATTTCAGCGTTACGCCGTTTCGCGTGACGAAAAGTGCATCCTCCTCTGCAAGATACACCGCGGTGAAGGATTCGCCGTCGCCGGTGAACGTGATCATGCCGAATTCGACCGTATAGGTCAGCGGGAGCGTGCCGGAACCGGCGTAACTGTACGTGCGGAAGATTGCGCTGCCGTCCTTTTCGATCGTCAGCTCTGCCACGACGTCGGGAGAGTACGAATAGTACCATCTTCCGAGCATGCTTGAAAGCGGCTCAGGGATCGCAGCCTTGCGGCGGAAGGTCGCTTTCGTATCCGGCATGGACGCGCTCAGGATCAGGTTTTCCGCGGTCAGCGTGTCCTGCCCGGGATCGTAGGTCAGCGTCACGGCCCCGCCGTCGTTTGGGTCGTCCGACACGAACAGCGTGATGTGCTGTCCGTCGATCGTGTAGGAGGCGGCTGCGCCGTCGCGCATCGTATGAAAGAGCGCCTGACCGCTGACCTGCGCCGTGCCGTCCTCGTAAAAGGTGATCTCCGTGTCGGAATAGCCGAGGTAGGCGGCCGAGAGCAGCACGCCGTTATAATCGAACTGCTTCAGCTCCCACGAGCCGACGATCGGGACGCCCTCCAAAGCGACCGGCGCGGTCGTCGCGTCCGGTTCATCCGGCACGGCGGGATTGACACGGCGGCTCTGCATTGTCCCGGGTATGACGAGCGCGAGGCATGCGGCGACGACGGCTCCCGCGGCGACCGTCGCGGCGATGAGCCACGGCCGCTGTCTGCGTTCCGTTGCATTCTGCACCGGCAGCACGGCAGAAACGCGGCGCCGGAAAGATTGCGGCATATCCGGGAACAGATCGCTGCGCAATCTGGATTTGAAACTTCTTTTCATTGCTTTGCCTCCTTTTCCGAAAGCTTTTGCCGCAGCGCTTCCCTTGCGCGGGAGAGGCGGCTGCGAACCGTTCCGTCGGTGACGTCGCAGATCTTTGCGATCTCCTTCGACGAATAGCCTTCATAGTAGTACAGCGTGATCGCCAGCCGCTCGTCGGCGGACAGCGTATCGAACGCGCGATTGAGGTCCGGGTCCGGCACGTCCATTTCGTAGCCGAGCTCCGCGTGATCGTCAAGCGCTTCGGTGACCTTGCGGGTGCGGACGAATCCAATGCACTCGTTTTTCAGAATGCGGATAAGCCACGTCCGAAAATACCGGCGTTCCGAAAGCGTATCGAGCTTCTGATACGCCTTTAACACCGCATTCTGCGCGGCGTCCTCACAATCCGTCCGGTTTCTGAGAATCGCAAACGCGATCCGGAACATGGTCGGCATGATCGCCTCCACCTCGCGGGAAAACCAGGCGTCGTCATTCCTGCTTCTCACGAATGCGCTCCCCCTTTCCTGATGCCTTTCACTCTGTTAGACGCTTTGTCACCTAAGAAATGTTGCAATGAAAATTGAAAAAGGGGCGGTTTTTCCACCCCCGAAATTGTTATCCGCGCGTAAATTGCAGATCCGGTTTTGCGTCCGCACCCCAGAAATGCATCCGCAGCGTGTCGTTGAGCCTGTCGTAATACAGAATCACCGGCTCCGGGCCGTCGGCAGGCGTCAGCTTCACAAACCGGAACGGATTTGCGCATTCGCCGTCGGCAAAGGCGGTGCGGACCCATGCGGTCGTTTGCGTTCCGTCCGCAGTATAAAACGCACCATTCAGCGCATTGTCGAGCGTCAGCGTTTCGCCGTCCGGCGCAAGCCACGTCCCCGCAAGGATCGTTTCCTCCGTGACGGTCACCGAAACGCTCGCCTTCTGTTCGTCGACCGCGCCTGCGATCGTGCAGGTCCCCGGCGAGACGGCGACGATCATTTCGTCCAGCTCGTCCACCCACGCAATGATCTCCTCCGACCAGCTCACGCTGAAATGCAGCAGCTTGTGCCTTGCGTTGTACGGCTCAATCGCGTGCGCGATCGGGCGGCCCTCGTCCATCTTCAGTGTAATCGACGTTTCCGACAGCGTAAGCGACGTCGCAGGCTTTGTGCAAATCAGGAAGAACAGCCCAAGCGCGTTCAGGGCGATCAGCACGCCCGCCGCCGCCCGGAGCAGAATGGATTTCGTCGTTTGCTTCATACCGGTTCTCCGAATGTTTCTCGGTATTATTGTATCAGCAAATTCGTCGATGTCAAGGAAGGGGAATGCAAATGCAAGCGGGCGCATCCGATCGGCGGACGACCGATGGTCGTCCCTACGGGCTGCGGAATGTCTCCCTGAACCGCGCAGCAATGAAGGATCTTGCCGATATTCGGAGATTCTTCGTCGGCGTTGCCTCCTTAGAATGACAGTGCGGACGGAGGAGCCGCGAGGGATGCGACGTTCGCATCCGGCGCGCCGTGAAGCGCGCAATACCCGCAAGCGAGATCGCTTGCGGAGAGAAGCCGCAACGGAGAGGGTGAGCGGTGACGCTTTGCAGATGTCCGCCGGCTTTTCCAAAAAAAACAAAAACGTCGCCGCGAACGGTTCGACGTTCGCGGCGACGATGGAGCTGATGATCAGATTCGAACTGACTACCTCGTCATTACCAATGACGTGCTCTACCTACTGAGCTACATCAGCGCTCGCAACGCGCATTATAACAAATACGTAGGGAGATTGCAAGCCTTTTTTTCAAATTCCGCGAAAAATTTGCAGGCAGGCGTTTTACCCGATCTTCGCAGACTTGTTCTTTTCGTACAGAATCCGAAGCCCGTCGATCAGAATATCCGGCTCCAGATGGAATTTATGTTTGCAGACGGGCGCAATCAGGCCCGAAAGCCCGCCGGTCAGAATGGGCGTGACGGATTCTTTCAGCTCATCCTCCAGCCGGTCCAGAAGCCCGTCGAGCATGGCGGCGGTGCCATTGATCGCGCCGGAACGCATGCAGTCGATCGTGTTCGTTCCGATCAGCTTTGCGGGTCCCGTCAGGTCGATGTACGGAAGCTGCGCCGCGTTCGCGGAGAGCGCGTTCATCGAGGTCCACAGCCCCGGAATGATCATGCCGCCGACGTAGTCGTTTTCGTTCTGCACGACTGAAAGCGTCGTCGCGGTGCCCATATCGATGATGGCGATCGGCGTTTTGTACTTCGCGCGCGCGGCGACGGCGGCGACGATCAGATCGCTGCCGACGCTCGAAGGATTGTCCATGCGGATGTTCAGCCCCGTTTTGATGCCGGGGCCAACGACCATCAGCTCGACGCCGGTGAGAATGCGCACGGCGGCGGGGAGCACGGACTGCAGGTAAGGCACGACCGAGGAGAGAATGCCGCCTTCGATCTCCTCCGGCTTTACGCCGTACAGCGTCAGAATCCCCTGAATGTCCAGCGCGTACTGGTCGGCAGTCTTGCTGCGGTCGCTTTTCAACCGCGCGGAAAAGACTTGCGATCCATCGCGGATGCCGCCTAAAACGATATTGGTGTTGCCTACGTCGATGGCAAGAAGCACGGGTTATTCCTCCTTTTGTTCGTCCGGCGCTTCGGCGTCCGTTCTTTCATAGACCGCGTTTTGCAGCAACATCTCCGCGTATGGCGCGG
>ERZ842401.5326-NODE-5326-length-14338-cov-4.736120_pt1 | contig 14338 bp, 15 predicted proteins | sample MGYA00521270_ERZ842401 | MGnify/ENA primary metagenome ERZ842401 (study PRJEB31892, sample SAMEA3878208) | bioreactor metagenome | biome: Moose rumen | place: Sweden | collected 2011-10 | study: EMG produced TPA metagenomics assembly of the PRJEB12797 data set... | reverse complement strand
GTAGTCTTGTCCAAACGGATGTTGTCGAGTAGCGGACGATGGGCGGGACAGGTGAACTGGCACGAACCGCACTCAATGCAACTGACTACCTCCTCATGCTCAGCACGCTCCCAATTCTTGACGGCAGCAAGCTTGGCCAACAGATAGGGCTCCAAGCCCATGGGGCATGCGCTGACGCACTTGGCACAGCGGATGCAGGGCTGCGGCTCCTTGCGCAGAGCCTCGTCACCAGAGATGATGGTCACGGAGTTGGTGCCCTTGCAGATAGGCACTTCGGTCGAAGTCAGAGCTTTACCCATCATGGGACCGCCTGCCAACAGTTTGTTGTCGCCCTCCGGCATGCCACCGCAAGCCTCGATGAGGTCCTTCATCGGCGTACCCATGCGGACAAGGAAGTTGCCAGGGTTAGCAAGTTTCTTACCCGTCACGGTGGTGTAGCGCTCGAACAACGGTTTGCGCTTCATCACAGCCTCATAGACAGCGTAGGCCGTACCTACGTTCTGGACGATGGCACCTACGTTGACAGGAATGGCAGGAGGTGCAGGCACTTGGCGACGGATGACGGCATCAACCAACTGCTTCTCACCGCCCTGCGGATAACGCTGTTTCAAGGGAACGACCTCCACCTTATAGGGCGAGTCCTTGAACTTCAGGAAGCACTTGTCGCTGAGCAACTCAATAGCCTTGGGCTTATTGGTCTCAATGCCGATGTAGCCCGTGGTCACCTTGGCAGCCTTCATGAGCAACTCGACACCGACCAAAATTTCGTCGGCATGCTCCATCATCAGACGATAGTCAGCAGTGATGTAGGGCTCGCATTCCACGGCATTGATGATGACACACTCAGCCTTAGCCGTGGGTGGCGGGCAGAGCTTGATGAACGTCGGGAAGCAGGCACCACCCATGCCGACGACACCGGCAGCCTTGATGCGCTCCACGATTTCCTCAGGTGCCAGCTCAGGATGAGCCTCTACGGTCTCTAACTTGTCAGAGCGGTCAATGCTCTCCTCCCACTCGTCACCGTCCACGTTGATAATGATGACAGGCTTGCGATAGCCTGTAGCGTCGATGGCAGTGTCTATCTTGAACACGGTGCCGCTGACAGACGAGAAGATGGGAGCCGACACAAATCCACCAGCCTCGGCAATCATGGTGCCCACCTTCACCTTGTCGCCCTTGGCAACAACAGGCTTAGCCGGAGCGCCAATATGCTGCGACAGCGGGAAGATGGCCTGCTTTGGCAGGGCTGCCACCTTGGTTTCCACCTCGTGGGTCAGCTTGTTTTCTTCGGGGTGTACACCACCTATACGGAATGTTCTTGCGTTCATGCTTGTTCCTCCTTTTCTTTTACGGGGTTAGTGGTCTCCGGCTCTGGCTTCGGTTTGGGAGCCGGGAAGTTGACAGCGTGGATGGCCTTGGTGGGACATACGGCAACACACTTGCGACACAGGCGGCACTTGGTGTGGTCGATGTACGACACATTGCCCTCGATGGTGATAGCTCCAAAGGCGCACTCCTTCTCACACTTGCCGCAACCGATGCAGGCAGCCTTGCAGGCCTTCATGGCAACAGGACCTTTGTCCTTGTTGACGCAGCTGACGAAGACGCGACGGCCCTTGGGCCCCTTCTTGCGCAGCTCGATGATGTGACGCGGGCAAGCCTTGACACAGGCACCGCACGACGTGCACTTCTCCTCATCGACCTCGGGCAGACCCGTTTCGGGGTTCATGTGAATAGCGTCGAACTGGCAGGCAGCCACACAGTCACCACAGCCCAGACAGCCGAATCCACAGGCCGTCTCACCAGCACCGCAAGCATTCATGGCTGCACACGTGCGCAAACCGCTGTACTCAGCAATCTTCGGGCGCAACGCGCATGTTCCGTTACAACGCACGACGGCCACCTGAGGCTCGCCGTTGGCAATGGCCATACCAAGGAGGTCAGCCACCTTACCCATCACTTCCTGTCCGCCGACGGGACACATGAGCCCGTCCAAGCTACCGGCATCAGCACCCTTGACCAGAGCATCGGCCAGTCCGCCACATCCAGCAAATCCGCAACCGCCACAGTTGGCACCGGGCAGCGTCTCGGTGACCTGCGCAATGCGCGGGTCCTCATAGACGGCGAACTTTTTGGAGCAGACATACAATACCAAGGCCGCTATCAGTCCGATAGCTCCCAGCACTGCTACTGCAATCAAAATGAAATCCATAAAAGTTTGTTTTTATTTGTTTTAGTTTAATGTTTTTATTGTTCTAACTTGAATGCCAGTTTGTTACTGATTCTGTCGCGCAACAGGTAGAGCAGGCAGTACCATGGGGCCAGCGCTACCAGACTGCTGAGGGCAGCCATGCCTTCGCTACCCGTCAGCCGGAGGGCCACCACCAGCACGACAACCATAAGCAAGAAGGGAACCCCGAAGCCCAACAGCAGGGCATGGGCTGCCACCTGCCGCGAGGCAGTGACGGTCACGGCATCGCCCACGCGGAGTCCGCGCTGGGCAACATGGTAAACGTCCACGATTTTCTCCTTCGATTCCGAGGCATTGCAATGGCTGGCCACCTTACAGGCTGCGCACGCCGAAGTCTGGACGATGCGCACATGAACGCAGTCGCCCTCTATGCTTTCCACTACCCCCGAATGCTTTATTTCGTTGTTCATAGGATTTGCAAACTCGACTTTACAAATGCAAAGGTACAAAAGAAATACGAATTACACACGACGTTTAGTGCTTTTTTTTGAAAAAAAGTCGTAATCGTTTGCAATTATCCATACTTTTTCTTACTTTTGTATCGTCTAAACGAAAGGAAACAACAATGAAAGCAACAGAACAGACCTTACAACAGCTGGAGCGCGCACTCCGCAAGGTGACCGAGAAATTTCCGCCAACAGAGGAGGCTTCGCTCCTGACGGACCTGCACATCCGTGTCACGCAAGAGACGGGTGAGCTGATGGTCTTTGACGACGATGAGAACGAAATCACGCGTTGCATCGTCGAACAATGGATTGACAACAAGGATGACGACTTCTACAGCAGCATAGCAACGTCGCTGCGCAACATCATTGCCAAGCAGAAGGAGACGGTGGAGCAGATGTCAATCCTGAAGCCCTACTCCTTCGTGCTGGAGGATGACGACCACGAGAACGTGGCGGAACTGTATGTCGTGGACGACGACACCGTCATCATTGACGACGAGCTGATGCACGACTTGGACAAGGACCTGGACGACTTCTTGGACAAACTGCTAAAGGACTGAGGGCTCAGCGCAGCCTCAGCCCGTCACCCACGCGGATGACATAGTCGGGGCGCAGGTCGTTGAGCTTATAAAGGTTCTTGACACGTATGCCATACTTCTGGGCTATGGTGTACATTGACTCGTCGGCGCGCACATAGTGCAGCCGACCCTTGTAGTCCTTAGGCGCCTTGCGGCGCTTTTTCTTTAGCCACACATACTCCCCTTCCTCGAGCGTGTCATTCTTGTCACGCTCGTTGAACTTGGCCAGCTTGCGGTAGGAGACATCCATTTCCTGCCCCAGTGTGCGGAATGTGTCGCCACGGCGGGCCACCACGTAGTAATTGTCGTTGAACTCATAGACGCGGCGAGCCGCCCCACCTTGACGCAGCTGCTCCACTTGGTATTTGTCGTAGTGCCGTTCGGTGTCATAACGATAGAGCTTATAGAGCTGGATGATACTGATGAGCTTTGAGGCATAGGTGGGACTGGTTGCATAGCCGCAGGACTTCAGCCCTTTGGCCCACCCTTTGTAGTCGGTCAGTTTCAGACGAAACAAGCTGCTGTAGCGACGGCTCTTGGTCAAAAACTCTGAGTGGTCCACATAGCTCTGGTACGCATTGTCGTAGGCACGGAAGCACTCATTGCGGGCATCGTCGTCGTGATAAGTCTTGCGGCCGGTCCAGCCATTGCACTTGATGCCAAAGTGATTGTTGCCCTTGCGGGTCAGCTCGCTCTTGCCTGCACCCGACTCCAGCACACCCTGGGCCAGCGTGATGCTGGCGGGGATGCCGTATTTCTGCATCTGCTCGATGGCCACGTCCTTATAGATGTCGAAGTACTCCTGATAGCTGCGGTTCCACGTCATCTGCTGTGCTGTGGCGGCCAAAACGCCTGCAAGGAGCATCAAAATGGTAAATATATGCCGTTTCATAAACATTTATTCGCTAATTTGTTGCAAAAGTAAAGAAAATTTGGTATATTTGCAACAAAAATCTAATTATTATGGAAGAATTAGTGATAAAATCACAAATACAGGTTGCCCAACTGACGGAGTTGACCGAAGATGAACAGAAGGTGGTTGAACTGGCCATAGAGGGCACCAACCGCTCCTACACTCCCTACTCGCACTTCCATGTGGGAGCCGCCGTGATGCTGAACAATGGCGTGTCCATCATTGGCTGCAACCAGGAGAACGCGGCATTCCCATCGGGCCTGTGTGCCGAACGATCGGCTATCTTTGCCGCCGGGGCCCAATATCCAGACCAACCCATCCGCCTGCTGGCCATCGCGGCACGCAACGAGAAGGGGCAGCTGTTGGAGGACCCGGTGACGCCCTGCGGCACGTGCCGCCAAGTCATCATCGAGACAGAGACGCGCTTTGGCCAGCCTGTGCGCATCCTACTCTACGGCACGAAACACGTGTATGTGATTGATGGCATCCGGCCTCTGATGCCCTTGTCGTTCACCCAGTTCTGAAAGCCTCAGAGACTCTTACCGAAAGTCTCGAAGACTTTTACCGAAAGTCTCAGAGAGAATTACCGAAAGTCTCGGGGTAAATTACCGAAAGTCTCCGAGACTTTCGGTAATAGTCTTAGGGGTTAGAACTCAGTGTCTTCCAGCACGGCCAGTCCCTTCTCTGTGCAGAAGCCGCGAAGGGGGATGAGCAGCAGGGTGGAGAACATCTCCTTGAACGAATATTTTTTAAAGAGTCGATTGTCCATGACGTAACGCCCGATGCCGTCAAACAGGTGGGGCACCATGGAATAGTTGACGTCAGGACGGAAGAAACCTTCGTCCACGCCACGCAACAGGAACTGCAAGAACTGCTCGCGGGTGCGCTCGTGCTGGTCTTCCATGTAGCGAACCACGCGCGGATATTTGTGGATGTCGTCATAGAACACAGGATTGATGCGCTGCGTCTCCTCCACCTTCTGCCGATAGGCAAAGATGATGATGTCCATCACGTTGCGCTCCTGTTCGCAGAACTGGCGGGTCCGCTCCTTACGCTCCTCGTCGAATGCCTTGAGGCACTGAAACAGCAACTCCTCCTTGTCCTTGTAGACCTCGTAGAGCGTGCGCTTCGAAATGCCCAGCATGGAGGCCACGTCATCCATCTTCACCGCACGAATGCCTCGTTCGGAGAAGGCACGCAACGCCACTTCCATAATGCGCAGTTTCAAGCTTTGCCGATAGACTGTAGTTTCTTTTAATTCTTGCATAAGTATCAATTTCGGTGCAAAGTTACAAAAAAGATGGAAAAAACGACACGTTTTCCGCGAGTTTTTAGTAATTTTGCGCACGGAAAAGAAAAAGTAACTCTGTTATACACGTATTTAAAATATGGTAAAGATATCGAAAGAAGCCGCCCTGCAGTATCATGAGAAGGGGCGCCCTGGCAAGATTGAAGTGAAGCCCACCAAAGCTTATCGTACGCAAACCGACCTGTCGCTGGCCTACTCGCCCGGCGTGGCATACCCCTGTCTGGAGATTCAGCAGAACCCTGACGACGCCTATCGCTACACCGACAAGGGCAATCTGGTGGCCGTCATCTCGAACGGCACGGCCGTTCTAGGGCTGGGCGACATTGGCGCCATGAGCGGCAAGCCCGTCATGGAGGGCAAGGGCCTGCTGTTTAAGATTTATGGCGGCATAGACGTGTTCGACATCGAGGTGGACGAAAAGGACCCGGAAAAGTTTTGCGAGGCTGTGGAGAAGATAGCCCCAACCTTTGGCGGCATCAACCTGGAGGACATCAAGGCACCGGAGTGCTTCTACATCGAGGAGCGGCTGAAGCGCACGCTCGACATCCCCGTAATGCACGATGACCAGCACGGCACAGCCATCATCTCGGCCGCCGGACTGAAAAATGCGCTGGAAGTCATTGGCAAGGATATTAAAAAGGTGAAAATCGTGGTGAACGGAGCCGGTGCTGCCGCCATCTCGTGCACCAAACTTTATATGGCCTTGGGTGCACAGCGCGAAAACATTGTGATGCTCGACTCGAAAGGCGTCATCACCAGCGACCGGCCCAACCTGACGGAACAGAAACGGTTCTTTGCCACCGACCGCCGCGACGTGCACACACTGGAGGAGGCTGTCAACGGGGCTGACGTCTTCGTAGGCCTGTCGAAGGGCAATGTGCTGACTAAGGACATGGTGCGCTCCATGGCCAAAGACCCCATCATCTTCGCACTGGCCAATCCCACGCCAGAGATTACCTACGAAGACGCCATGGATGCCCGCCCCGACGTGCTGATGTCTACGGGCCGTACCGACTACCCCAATCAAATTAATAATGTAATAGGCTTCCCCTACATCTTCCGCGGTGCCCTGGACGTGCATGCCACGGCCATCAACGAGGAGATGAAGCTGGCCGCCGTGCACGCCATTGCCGACCTGGCCAAGCAGCCCGTTCCCGACGTGGTGAACGACGTGTACAAGGTGAACAACCTGCACTTCGGCCGCGACTACTTCATCCCGAAGCCTGTAGACCCGCGCCTCATCAGTGATGTCTCAGCCGCTGTGGCCAAGGCCGCCATCGAAAGCGGCGTCGCCCGCAAGAAGATTAAGAATTGGGAGCAGTATAAGGATTCACTCTCCGTGCTGCTGGGACAGGAGACGAAGCTAACGCAGAAGCTCTATGCCACCGCCGCCGCCCATCCGCAGCGCGTGGTCTTCGCCGAGGCTGTCCACCCCACCATGCTGAAAGCCGCCGTGCAGGCCAAGGCCGAGGGCATTTGCCAGCCCATCCTGCTGGGCAATGACGAGGTCATCATGAAGCTGGCCAAGAGCCTCGACCTCTCGCTGGAGGGCATCGAGATTGTAAACCTGCGCCATCCCTCTGAGCAGGAGCGCCGCGAGCGCTATGCCCACATCCTCACAGAGAAACGCCAACGCGAGGGCTACACCTTCCAGGAGGCTAACGACAAGATGTTCGAGCGCAACTACTTCGGCATGATGATGGTGGAGACGGGCGAGGCCGATGCCTTCATCACCGGTCTCTACACCAAATACTCGAACACGGTGAAGGTAGTCAAGGAGGTCATTGGCATACGTCCTGAATACAAGCACTTCGGTGCTCTGCACATCATCAATTCGCCCAAGGGCACGCTCTACATCTGCGACACGCTGGTGAACGAGAACCCCGACACCGATACACTGGTCGACATCGGCAAGCTGGCTGCCACGGCAGTGCGCTTCTTCAACGAGAAACCCGTCATATCGATGATCAGCCACTCGAACTTCGGTTCCAGCCAAAGCGACGGTGCCCTGAAGGTGAAGCACGCCGTTGAACAGCTGCACGAGCTGTATCCCGACCTGCCCATCGACGGTGAGATGCAGATTGGCTTCGCCCTGGACCGCGAGCTGCGCGACGAGCAGTATCCCTTCAGCCGTCTGGCCGGCAGGGATGTGAACACGCTCATCTTCCCCAACCTCACCTCAGCCCGTTCCAGCTACAAGATGCTGCAAATGCTGGGTGCCGATGCCGAGATTATCGGCCCCATCCAGATGGGACTGAACAAGGCCATCCACTTCGTTGACTTCGGTGCCTCGGTGCGCGACGTGGTGAACATCGTGGCCGTCGCCACCATCGACGCCTACGTCTTCAAGGTAAAAGAGCGCATTAACAGAAGAAATGAGAAGTGATGTCGCACGTACTCATCTCCTTGGCCAGTAACCACAAACAACAGCAGCACCTCAGCGAGGCCCGACAGGCACTTGCCGAGGTGCTTTCGGCTCCTCTCTACACTGCCGAAATCTGGACGGAGCCGGAAGGGACGAAAGCCCATGACCCTCAGTATCTAAACCAGCTCGTCAGCGCTGAGACATTGCTCAGTGCTGACGAGCTGAATCTTTTTCTAAAACAAGCCGAACTCAAGCTAGGGCGCACCAGCGACATGCGCCAACAGGGCTTGGTACCCATTGACCTCGACCTGCTGCAATACGACGAGCAGCGCTATCACCTGCGCGACTGGCAGCGCACCTACGTCAAGTGCCTGCTAGAGCTGCTTTAGCTGGCTGATGACAGCCTCGGGGCTCTCGGCCTTGAAGACGTAGCTGCCACTGACCAGCACGTCGACACCCGCTGCAACCAGTCGAGGAGCCGTCTCGCCCTGCACGCCGCCGTCAACCTCGATGAGTGCTTTGCTGCCACTCTCGTCAATGAGCCGGCGCAGGCGCTTCACCTTCTGAATGGTGTTCTCAATGAATTTCTGACCGCCGAAGCCAGGGTTTACGCTCATCAGCAGAACCATGTCAACGTCGGTAATGACGTCTTCCAGTGTGCTGACCGAGGTAGAGGGATTCAGCGTCACGCCAGCTTTCATACCGGCAGCATGAATCTCCTGAATGGTGCGGTGCAGGTGAACCGTTGCTTCCTGATGCACGTTCATCATCATGGCCCCCAGCTTTGCCGTCTGCTGGATGTAGCGCTCCGGACGCTCAATCATATAATGTACGTCGAGCGGTTTCTGGCAAACCTTGGCCACGGCCTCCAGCACTGGGAAACCAAAGGAAATATTCGGCACAAACATGCCGTCCATCACGTCGAGGTGAAGCCAGTCGGCCTCGCTGCAATTAATCATTTGAATCTCACGGTCGAGATGCAGGAAATCGGCCGCGAGCAATGAGGGAGAAACCAGTGTCATTTTGATTTTCGATTAACATTTAGTTCAGGCAGTAAGCCTGATGATTTGTCACACGATAGGTGTAGGCAATGTGTTTAATCAGTTTAATCACCTTTTCGCTAGGTGTTGTCTCTTCGAGCGTAAATATTGGCATAGGCATTTGGAATTTGATTACATTTAAGTAACGTTCAGCCCATGCAAATATTATTCAAACCAGCGAATATTTTTCAATATTTGCCAAACCGTTCACAAACGACGCAGCGTCCATCCGCTTCTTACCCGCCATTTGCAAGCTGTCTATCTGTAGCAAGCCGTCGGTACACGTCACATAGAGGCGTTTCTTGTCACGCATCAATGTGCCAGGCGCTGCGGTGGGGGCAGAAAGCTGCTGTAACGTCGTTTTGAAAATTTTCAGCACCGCCTCCCGCCCGTCAGGAGCCTTTATCATCGTCCATGCGCCAGGTACGGGGCTCAGGCCACGCACAAAGTCGTGCACTTGCTTGGCCGTCATACGCTCCCAAACTATCCGGGTGTTCTCCTTGAACAGCTTCGGGGCTGCATGCACCGCCTTGGTCTCGTCCTGTGGCAGCGAGGTGGGATGTCCGTCGGCTGCGACAATGTCCTCCAGTGTCTCCAGACATAGCTGAGCTCCCAGGTGCATCAGCCCGTCATAGACATATTCCACATCAGCTTCTTCAGGGATGTCGAATGTGCGCTGGCGGATGATACGACCAGTATCTATCTGCTGGTCAAGGAAGAATGTAGTGACGCCCGTCTGGCGTTCGCCGTTGATGACAGCCCAGTTGATGGGAGCAGCGCCGCGATAATCGGGCAGCAGGGCAGCGTGCACGTTGAAGGTACCATATTCAGGCATGGCCCATACCACTTCGGGCAGCATGCGGAAGGCCACCACCACTTGCAGGTTAGCCCCCCACCCTCGCAGCTGCTCCACGAAGACGGGGTCTTTCATCTTCTCCGGCTGTAGCACGGGCAGGCCGTGCTCCACCGCATACTGCTTCACGGCAGGGGCTTGCAGAACGGAGCCATGACGTCCCACGGGTTTGTCGGGCTGCGTCACCACGCCCACCACACGATAATCGCTTTCCACTAGTGCCTTCAGGGTTTCCACCGCAAACTCCGGCGTACCCATAAACACGATGCGTAAGTCTTCTTTCTTCATTGGCGTCAATGTTCTTATATATTAAGGGTCTAGTCTTCACTCATGTCGGCCACCATCTTACGATACTGCGTGTAGACGTGTTCGCGTGATAGGTAGCCCTTCAGATGTCCGTCGCTGTCGAGCACGGGCAGGTGGTCGGCACGAGTGTCGTCAAATGTACGCATCACGGCAGTCATGGGCAGGCTGTCAGTAAGTACGGCCGAAGGCTCCTGCATCAGTTGGCTGGCCGTGAAGTGGTGATAGAGCTCGACACGGAAGACGACATGCCGAATCTGCTTGATGTCAATTTCGCCCAGCAACGAGCCTGCGGCATCAAGTACAGGCACAACACTGCCCTTAGAGTTACTAATCTTCCTAACCACACCGGCCAGCTCAGTATCGGGGCCAACAAAGACATAGTCGCGGTCGATAACGCTGTCGAGCTGCATTAGCGTCAGTACTGCATGGTCGGTGTGGTGCGTGATGAGCTTACCCTCCTTAGCCAGCCGCGAACCATAGATGCTGTGAGGCTCGAAGAGGATAATCGTGAGATAGCTGCACACCGAGACAATCATCAGCGGCAGGAACAGACTGTAGCCTCCCGTCAACTCGGCAATGAGGAAAATGCCTGTGAGCGGTGCGTGCATCACCCCAGACATCACACCCGCCATGCCCATCAGGGCGAAGTTCTTCTCGGGCACGTAGACTCCTACATCGTAGATGTTCCAAAGGCGCGAGAAGAGGAATCCGGCAAAGCATCCGATAAAGAGCGATGGAGCAAACGTTCCGCCACAGCCTCCGCCTCCGTTAGTGGCGCTGGTAGCAAAGACCTTCGTCAACAACACCAGGAAAACATAGAGCACCAGGAACTGCTCCTGCCCGGCGAAGAGTGAGTTATTCAGAATCTGGCTCCAGTCGCTCTCGTCCTGCCCGTTCAGCAGCAGGTTGATACTACTATAACCTTCGCCATAAAGCGAAGGGAACAGGAAGATGAGCACGGCCAGCAGCGAGCCACCAGCCAACCAGCGCACATAGGCGTGGTTCTTCAGCTTGGCAAATAAATCTTCGCAAAAGCTCATCGTACGGATGAAGTAGAGACTGACCAATCCACAGAAGATGCCCAGCCCGATGCAGGCCGGAATGCGCTGCACCGTCCATGAATCGTCCAGATGGAATGTGAACAGAGCTGCATCGCCACTGAAAATATAAGTGAAGCAGGTAGCCGTGACACAGCTGACCAGGATGGGCATGAGCGAGGCCATGGTCAGGTCAATCATCAGCACCTCCAGGGTGAACACCAATCCTGCAATGGGAGCTTTGAAGATGCCCGCAATGGCACCTGCGGCACCACATCCAACCAGAAGCATCAGCGTGCGGCTATCCAAACGGAACAGCTTACCTAAGTTCGAGCCGATGGCAGACCCAGTAAGCACGATTGGAGCCTCGGCACCAACGGAACCGCCAAAGCCGATGGTGATGGCAGAAGCCAGCACACTGCTCCACGTATTATGAGCCTTCAAGCGTGAGCGGTTCTGGGAAATGGCATATAGTATGCGCGTAATACCATGCGAAATATTATCTTTCACCACATAGCGCACAAAAAGCATCGTCAAGAAAATACCCACCATGGGGTAAACCAGATAGAGCAGATTGAACGATGTGGCATCGAATCCGCCTGTGAGCAGCGCCACAATACGGTTGATGAGCCAGTGGAGCAGAAAAGCCGCCACAGCCGAGAGCAGCCCCACCACGAAAGCCAGGATGAGCACGAACATCCGCTCGCTGACGTGTGTGGCACGCCACGTGTCAATACGACTAATCAGTGAAATGATGCTTCTCAGTCTGGGCGTTTCTGTCATGATTTGAGCAAGTTGTCGAGGAAGTCGTCAAGGTCGCTCTCCATGTTTTCAATCGAAAGAGGGTCGATGATAGCAATTTCGTCGTCAACAACGTATAGTTCTTCAATCGTCTCGCTATCGTCGTCTTCCAACACAAATGAGTAGGGCTTCAGAATCGAGAGGTTCTCCAGCAACTCCTTCATCCTAGCAATGGAGGCTTTAACTTCTAGGGCCACCTGGTCGTAGAAGTCATCGTCCTTGTTGTCTATCCACTGTTCCACCACACAACGCGTCAGCTCGCATTCGTCATCGTCGAACGTCATCAGTTCGCCGCTCTCCTGCGTCACCCGTACATGGATGTCGGTCATCTTCGACGCCTCTTCTGTGGCAGGAAACTTCTTTGCCGTCTTACGCAATGCTCTGTCAATCTGCTGGATAGTCTGCTCGGTTGCTTTCATTATGCTTTCTCTATGTGTCTATTTCACTGCAAAAGTAGCAAAAAGGTTTCGTATAAGCAAAAGAAAATACATATTTTTCTGAAAAACTTTCCTTTTCTTCGTTTGTTTGCAGATTTAATTGTAACTTTGCACCCACAATGGAGAAACCAATACACCACGACGGCGTCATAGAGGCTGTTGAAGGGAGGCGGGTGCAAGTGCGCATCGTCCAGACTTCTGCCTGTGCAGGCTGCAAGGTAGCCTCACACTGCTCCACCGCCGAGGCTCGTGAAAAGCTAATCGACATTGACGTGCCCGACGCTTCACGCTGGCAAGTGGGTCAGCAGGTGGTGGTTACGACGGAAAGCTCCATGGCCGGCAAAGCACTGATACTGGGCTTCGGCCTTCCGCTAGTGCTGATGCTCGTGGTGCTGACAGTGGCTATGGCTGCGGGATGCAGCGAAGGTCTCACGGCATTGCTCATGATGGGGTCGCTTGTACCTTATTATTTATTGGTATGGCTACTGCGCGACCGTATTGCACGGCAAATTTCGTTCCGACTGGAAACATAAGAAAAGAAAACAAAACAAACTAATAAAAACAAACTAAAATCACATTTATGAATTTCATCTTGATTGCAGTAATTGTGCTTGGAGCCATTGCCCTCATAGCAGCACTCGTGCTCTATGTCTGCTCCAAACGTTTTGCTGTCTACGAGGACCCACGCATCGGCCAGGTGAACGAGCTGTTGCCTGGCGCCAACTGCGGCGGATGCGGTTTTGCCGGATGCGGAGGCATGGCCGACGCACTAGTGAAGGGCGCCGACGCAGGCAGCATTGAGGGACTGAACTGCCCCGTGGGCGGCAGCGAGGTGATGGGCCAGGTGGCCGACCTGCTGGGTATGGCTATTGCCAACGGCGAGCCGATGGTGGCCGTGGTACGCTGTGGCGGTTCGTGCGAGCTGCGTCCCCGAACCAGCGAGTACAATGGTCTGCGCAGCTGCGCTGCCATGCATGCCTGCGGTGCCGGCGAGACGGGCTGCGGATTCGGCTGTCTGGGCTGCGGCGACTGCGTGCAGGCCTGCCAGTTCGATGCCATCCGCATCAACCCCGAGACGCTCCTGCCCGAAGTTGACGATGACAAGTGTACGGCCTGTGGCGCCTGCGCCAAGGCTTGTCCGCGCAACATCATCGAACTTCGCAAGAAGGGGCCGAAGAGCCGCCGTGTGTTCGTCTCGTGTGTAAACAAGGACAAGGGAGCCGTGTCGATGAAGGCCTGCAAGGCGAGCTGCATCGGCTGCGGCAAGTGTATGAAGGAGTGTAAGTTTGAAGCTATCACGGTGGAGAACAATCTATCCTACATTGACTTCAACAAATGCCGTCTCTGCAAGAAGTGTGTCGACGCCTGCCCCACAAAGGCCATCCACGCCGTCAACTTCCCTGCACCGAAGCCCAAGCCCGAAGTTGTTGAACCCAAAGAAGAAGGAAAGGAGGCCCAAGCATGAACATTCGTACATTCCGCATTGGCGGCATACATCCCGAAGAGAACAAGCTGACCCACGAGGCGGAAACCAAGATGGCTCCACTGCCCAAGCAGGCCATCTTCCCCTTGAGCCAGCACATCGGTGCCCCGGCCAAGCCCGTCGTACAGAAGGGCGACAAGGTGAAGGTGGGCACACTGCTGGCCGAGGCAGGCGGCTTCGTCTCTGCCCCCATCTTCTCCAGCGTAAGCGGCACGGTGCTGAAGATTGACACCGCCGTCGATGCCACAGGCTATCGCAAACCCTGCATCTTCGTCACTGTCGCGGGCGACGAGTGGGAAGACAGCATCGACCGCTCCGACAAACTGGAGACGGTGGCTGCCCACCCCGAACTGACACCCGAGGAGATTGTCAACCGCATCAAGACTGCCGGTGTAGTAGGTATGGGAGGAGCTTGTTTCCCGACCTTCATCAAGCTTACCCCTCCACCGACGGCAAAAGCAGAGTGTGTGATTATCAATGCCGTAGAGTGTGAGCCTTATATCACTGCCGACTTCCGTC
>ERZ842401.5325-NODE-5325-length-14339-cov-51.628395_pt1 | contig 14339 bp, 13 predicted proteins | sample MGYA00521270_ERZ842401 | MGnify/ENA primary metagenome ERZ842401 (study PRJEB31892, sample SAMEA3878208) | bioreactor metagenome | biome: Moose rumen | place: Sweden | collected 2011-10 | study: EMG produced TPA metagenomics assembly of the PRJEB12797 data set... | reverse complement strand
TTGACCTATTGAGACAAAGTACCCTTTTGTCAGCCTGCAAAATGACCTATACGCCTCATTTTTGCCCCAAAGGTACAAAAATAATCCGAAATTCTCAAGATTGTCCAAAATTGATATAATAGCAGACTCAAGGAGGCTGATGCCAGCAAACAAAAGATTAGCGAGCTCGCGCTAACCTTTTGCTTTGAAGTTGTAGATGGGACGGATGATCTTCAAGATGTCTACCGTTGGCTGGATGCACTCCATGATTTCCTGCATAGGCTTGTAGACCATGGGGCTCTCGTCGATGGTCTCGGCGCAGACCGAGGTGGAGTAGATACCCTGCATCGAGGCTTGGAACTGCTCCAAGCTGATAGTCTCGTGGGCAGTGCTGCGGCTCATCAGCCGGCCTGCGCCATGGGGAGCAGAACAGAGCCAGTCGCCGTTGCCCTTGCCACGGCAGACGAGCGAGCCGTCGCGCATGTTCATCGGGATGATGAGCAGCTCGCCCTTCTTGGCTGATACGGCCCCCTTGCGAAGGATAACCTCGTCATCGCCCATCTCTATATAGTTGTGGATGGTTTGGAAAACGCTGTCGGGTGTCAAGTCCATCGCCTGGCAGATGATGCTGAGCATGGTCTCGCGGTTCAGCTGGGCGTACTGCTGCGCAATTGCCATGTCGTGCAGATAGTCAGCCAAGAGTTCACCCTCTACCCAGGCCAGTTCCTTGTGTTCTGGGGGTGCAGGCCGCTCAATCATGGCAATGGCTTGCTGAATCTCCTTCTCACGCCCCTCGCTTTTCAGGCGCTGAATGACCTCGCGCACTTGTGCGGAAATGTCGGTTGCTGCCATGACGGCTTTTTCCTGATAGTGCCTGCACACCTTTACGCCGAGGTTGCGACTGCCAGAGTGGATGACTATGTAGGTCGTGCCTTCATCGTCTTGGTCCACCTCAATGAAATGGTTGCCGCCGCCCAATGTGCCGATGCCGCAAAGAGCTTTCTGCTGGTTGATGTCGCGGATGCATCGCAGCTGACCGAGAGCCTCGAAGGCAGCAACGGGCGCTTCGTGAATGTTGAAGCCCGATGGTATCAGCGAGTTCACGACATGGTCGAGTTGCTCCAAATTGATGTTTACGTCCTTGAACTCAGCCACCAGCATGCCGCAGCCGATGTCGACACCCACCGTGTTGGGCACTATTCGCCCGCCAACCTTGATGACCGTGCCAATGGTGCAGCTGCTGCCGACATGACAGTCGGGCATGATGCGCACCGTGCACTCCCTGTAGGCCTCGCTCTCACACATCGCGTGGATTTGGCTCAGCGCCTCCTCTTCAACGGTCTTTGCAAAAATCTTTAGTTGCTCCATCATTCTAAATATTTGTCGTTATGATGGTGCAAAGGTACAACATTGTTCCGCAATCTTTTTGCGTAACGGAAAATAATTTGTATTTTTGCGGCAAATTTCCTAAAAGCATTGCCTATGCCTGCCAACAAGAACGCCTTGATACGTTATAAGACCATTGACAACTGTCTGCGCAACCGCTATCGCTGCTGGACTATTGACGATCTGGTGGATGCCTGCTGCGAAGCGCTGTACGACATGGAGGGCATCAGCAAGGGTGTCAGCCTGCGCACGGTACAGGGCGACTTGCAGATGATGCGGTCGGACAAGCTGGGTTATTATGCGCCCATAGAGGTCTACGACAATAAATATTATAGGTATAGCGACCCAGACTACAGCATCTCCAACATGCCCATGTCGCAGAACGACTACCAGCTGATGCAGGAAGCTGTTGACATGCTGCGCCAGCTGCAGGACTTCGACCAGTTTGCCGAGTTTGCCGATGTGGTGAGCCGACTACAGGACAAGCTGGCCATCACGCAGAAGAACCGCAAGCCCGTCATTCACTTCGACAATGTGCCTACGTTGAAAGGGCTCCGTTTCCTGAACCCGCTCTACAACCATATCGTACATCAGCAGACGCTGCTCATACGCTACCAGCCCTACAAGGCGCAGCAGCCACAGCAGCTGACGGTCTATCCCTATCTGCTGAAGGAGTTTCGCAACCGCTGGTTCCTGTTTGCCTCAAGGAAGGAGGACATGGCGCTTCAGACGCTGGCCCTCGACCGCATAGTCAGTTTCGAGGTGGCAGAGAAAGCTCCCTACCGCTCTAATCCAGACTTTGACACGGCGCACTATTTCGACGACATCATCGGCGTAACCAAGTCGCCAAACGCCAAACCATTCCTGGTGAGTTTCTGGGCATCGCCATCCGTAAGCCAGTATATGCAAACCAAGCCCGTCCACAACTCGCAACGGCTGCTGGCCCAAAACGCCGACGGCAGTTGCGTGTTCCAGATAGAAGTGATCATTAATATGGAGATGTTCTCCGTCTTCATGAGCTACGGTCCTGGCATCCGCCTGCTCTCTCCACCCAAGGCCGTGGCCTTCATGAAGCAGCAAATAGAGGAGTGTGCCAAGGGCTATGACTAACTAAGTCATCTCATTCCCCTTTATCGTTCTTTCCCAATTTCTTTTGTTCCCTTTCAAACTGTTCCAAGAAATGAATTTCAACGGGAGTGAGTTCGTTCTTTGTTCGTTCCTTGAACTTGTCATATTCTGCATCGGCCTTTGCTTTTGCCAGTTGTGCAGAGACATGTCCTGCATGAGTCAGAATGTCTTTGCGGGATATACGTAGGAAATCGTCGAGAATAGCAATCCAGTCTTTCATATACATGGGGCGGTGTTCTTCTGCCTGCAACTCGGCGAAGTCCAAATACAGACTGACGATGCGGTTGAGCGTCGTAATCTCTTCTTGAGAAAGATAGTTCTTAGCTATCTCGGCATCGGTTTTCCTGGGCATTGCACCAGTCCATGTAGTCAGTCCCATAAAGTCCTTCTCTGCATCAGCACGCTCGTAGATGATTTCTGCTGCCGTATGACCATGCACAGAGTAGTGCATTTTGTTTTGCACCGTCTTGAAGAACTCCTGTGTCATTTCCACTCGCGGGTCGTAGTCAATGCTGAGTGCATAGATTTCCAGCACTTTCCTATAAAAGACCTTCTCAGACGAGCGAATGTCACGAATACGCGCCAACAGCTCATCGAAGTAGTTGCCTCCGCCAGCCCGTTTCAGCAGGTCATCGTTTAAAGCAAATCCCTTAACAATGTACTCTTTCAATACTTTTGTCGCCCACATGCGGAACTGTACGCCACGATAGGAATGTACACGATAGCCTACGCTGATAATAATATCAAGGTTGTAATAATCAACCATGTGTGTCTGTGATTTACCTTCGATGGCTCCATGCTGAGTGGTCGTTGCAATTTTTGCAACAACCACTTCCTTGTCCAGTTCCCCCTCCTCAAACACATTCTTGATGTGCCTGGAGATGGTTGATTTGTTGCGCTGAAACAGTTCTGCCATCTGTTCCAGACTAAGCCAGACGGTTTCTCCCTGCAATCGCACCTCTATCCTTGCCTCCCCATCAGGAGTCTGGTAGAGCAATATCTGTCCTTTGTTGTCTTCCATCATATATAGTTGAACAATTCTTTTTCAAATTTTTCTAATGTCTGGTGTCTAAGCCGGCTGGGCTTTTGCCCGCAGAATTGACATCTGTTGGTGCTTCTCTTTCGTGTGACCAAATTACCACCACAAAAATATAAAAATAATTGCAGACTTTCGCAAGAACTAATTGACAATCTTCAATATTTATGGTTTTTTGTGAGAAAACGAGAAAAAGGTAAGAGTTACAGAAAAAGTCCATTTCCCGACACTTCCTGTGTGCTGCACCGCCAGCATATACCCGACGGTTCGCAAGACGGTATACACGGCTATTACCTGCGACTGCCCTTCTCCACCATCGCATCGGCCTGCCGCATGATGAGCGAGTCGCTGATGTTCACGCGGTAGGTGTTCCACGAGCTCCAGCCCATGGTAGGACTGTGCTGTGCTTTAGCTCCTACCACTGCGCAAAGAAGTAACAGGAAGAATCGTCTTCTTATTCCTTAGGTTTTACGGTTATCAAGACATTGCCGTCTGCCGGGCTGACACCGTTTATTACCGTTAGTTCACCGCAGGGAACAATCTCCAACTGGCGACCGTCCTGCTGGGCGGCAATGGCCAAACCAGCGACAAGGAGCGTCAACGGCTGACGAAAGAGCTTGGGGGCGAGTGTGCTGTTAATGGACAGCTCGATGGTGGTGTCGTTCTCGCTGACGATGGCCAGCTTTGTATTGTCGCGCTCAGCAATGTAAGCCGCCACCTCGCAGAAGGGGGCCACCCATAGGCGGTCCTGCTGCGTGACGACATAGTCGAGGAAGCGCCACAGCACTTGCGGGTCGGGAAAATGGTCATAGCCCATGGCAATGCCGTGGGTCATGCCTACGCCCCACTGCCCTTGCCCTATGAGGCTGTCCACCCACCTGCGCAGCCAGGTGGTGTCGCGCTTGGAACCGATGGCCGTCTGGAAGGTGCGACAGGCCACGCGGTCGTGCATACAATAGGCCAGCGTGGCCGAGTCGCGGCTGTTGCCGGGGAAGAAGTAGGTACGGGGAAACTGCCCCGTCTCGCGGTAGATGACGCTGTCGTTGTGCTGCACCTCATAGCGCAGCTGTTCTGCCGTGAGCCGCTGCACCTTCTTGTGCTCCCAGCCGTGGCTGCTTATCTCGTGTCCGTCAGCAGCCATCTCGCGCAGCATGTCCCACGTCATGCAGGGCGTGCCGCTAATGCCCATGGCGCGGTCCTGGTTGCTGTGCATCACACCACCCACCTTCGACCCGATGACGGCAAAGGTAGCCCGCAGTCCGCGCCGCTGCAGCTCTGGGAAGGCCAGCGTGTACTGATCCTGCAAGCCGTCGTCGAAGGTGAGGCTCAGCGCCGCTTGCCGCCCGCCATAGAAGGGCGACAGGCTGACCGTCTGGGCTACAGCTTGACAACAAAGCAGGACGGACAGCCCAATCAGGAATTTCTTCATATTACTTGATTCAAGTTTCGCATGTTTATTTACTATTTTACTATGTACTATTTACGATTGATTGACTATTTGATTATTTGGTTATTTTGCCCACCCGGATGGTACGCAATCAATCATCAAATAGCTAAATCGTAAATAAATAGTAAATCGTAAATCGTAAATACATAGAGACTTCAGAAAGTTGAATTACTTGATAATTAATTTCTTGCCTCCAACAATACAGATGCCCTTGACTGATGATGCCAACCGCTGTCCGCTTAGGTTGTAGCAGGTCTTGTCGGTGGTTGTTTCGCGGCCGATAGCTGGAACGTCGTATATCGCCGTGGTTTCGGAGCCACTCCAGACGGTCATCTTGGTGAAGCCGGCACGGTTGGTGCCGCAATACATCTTCATGTCGAGATTGACGGTCTCGCCAGCAGGAATCAGCACCGTGTAGGTGGTTCCCGGCGTGATGGCGCCGCCAGCCGATACACCGCGGAGCACGCCATTGAGGGCGGTCAGGGTGACAAGCGAGGCATCGTTTCCACCCACCTCAAACTTCACGCGGTCGCCATTCTCCAGCGACACCACCGAGCAGTAGAGCGTCCGTCCGGCATTGGCCCCCAGCCTGAAATTCTTGTCATCAATGCCCCAGTTGCCCGAATTGTCGAAGGCGAAGCGTCCGTCGAGCGCTGCGGCATTGGCGGGTTCATACACCTTGACGGTGGTGGCCCCATCGGTCACGCTGTGGTGCTCCACATCGGTAAACGTCAGCTTGGTCCCCTTCGGCAGGATAGAGCCGCCCGCGATGTTATAGACATGCTCAGTCTTCGCCTCCATAGGGAAAAAACCGTAGGCATCGAGGCTGCCCAGTGAGGCCAGATAGGCCTGGTTCTGCAGGTTAGCGGCGGTGGCGGTCTTCGTGAACTGCGTCACGCCCTGGCTGGTGGTCAGCACATAGCTACCCGCAGGGGCCTGTCCGCTGCCCACGACAGCCGTGAGCAGGTTATCCTGCGTGAGCACGGGGGCATCGCCCACGATGACAGGGGCGTTCACCGTCGACTCCTCGCCAATGAGCACCACGCCCGTATTGGCTGGCACTTGCAGAACCTGCTCTATGTTGATGACGTCGGTAGCATCGTCGTAGCCCGTCACTACATAGGCCTTGAACAGGTCGGTGAAGGGCGACAGGTCCAGCGCCTTGTCGCAGGCGAAGGTCTCAATATGGTCGGCCCCGATGAGGATGCTCACCGTCTCGGGCGTTTTCACCTCAATCTTTTTGATATAGGCAGCGCCAGAAGTTTGGAATCCGATATGGGTGGGCAGGGTGACGTTGTGCTTCACGCGGAAGGTGACGGTGCCAGTGGTGGTGCCCACCTCGTCGCTGCCCACGACGTCGGCATAGTCGTCCATATCCTGTCCCAGCTTTACGCGGATGGTGTTCTTGGCAGCAGCCACGGTGAAGGTCACTATCTGGCCTGCCGTCAGCTTGGGAATGAACACAGTGGGATCGCCCGTGACGAAGACCATGTAGTTCTTCGATGTGTTCAGGGCCACGCGGTTGCCCTGTGGCGATGAGAAATAGAGGCCCTCGGTCTCAGGGATGATATAGCCAGCAGAGGTGTGCAGTTGCTCCTCGTCCATACCGTTGCCACGACGGTAGCCGTAGCTGTTGTGCTGGTTCCAGAGTGAGCCAGTAGTGAGTGTCACTTCTGCAGCCAGCGCGTCCTTTGTCTCTTGCGAGTACGTGGTCAGGTCCCATGAGCGGTTGTCGGGTGTGGGCACTTCCACGCCGTCCATCACGCTCTCCTTCACAGGAAACTCCTCGACTTCTACCTGACTGCCACTGACCAGCCCCAGCTCCACCATCAGGTTATACATCTTCTTGCCCAGGTACTCCGTGGCCTGCTTGTCAAAGTGCAGATTGTCCGAGAGCAGCGTGGCGTTCTTCATGTCTATGACGTAGCAGTTCTCGTCCTCAGCGGCCACCTGCTTCTGTGCAGTCTCAACGGTGGCGTTATACTGCGTGCTGCGGCGGCAGACGGTGCCGAAGATGAAGGGAAGCGTCAGGTCCTGCACGTCGCCCGTCTTCGCGTAGATGGCCTGGCGCATGTAGGCGATCATCGTCTTGAAGTTCACATAATAGTCAGCGGCGGCGTTGCGGTCGCTCTCGCCCTGATGCCATAGGATGGCCTTCACGTCGTAGCCCGCATCGAGGGCGGCCAGCGTGCCGTCGACGAGCGAGGCAAAGCCCTCGGTCTGGTTCTTCGTCAGCGAGTTGTTGTTGGCGTAGGCGGCCTGTGTGATGTCCTGTCCGCAGTAGGCGTTGTGGGTCTGCATCCACTCGGCATCGGCATACCAGATGGGCAGCTTCTCAGCGGTGACGCCCGGAGCGATGGCTGTGCCGCCGTAGGCGCACTTGATGGCGTAGAAATCGCTGGTCATGGCCTGGTCTATCCAGTAGTTGGTCACATCGCAGAAGGCATAGCGCTCACCACTATTGAATACGCGTGTGTCGAAGGTCTGCTTCGAGGGATTGCCGCAGATGCTGGCCCACCGCAGATGTGTGTAGGGCGATGAGGGCAGCGAGCCACCCTGCTTCATATAGTCGGGCAGGTTCTGTGTGTACTCGCGGCCATCAGCATTCGACTGGCCGGCATAGATGAACACGGGAGCTTTCTGTGCTGCTGCCAGCACACTCGTCATAAGGAATGACAGTAGTAAGATCAGATTTCGCATATACTTATAGTTTATTGTTGTTTGTTGCAAAGGTAGGCATTTCCCTGTCAACGACAGGCCAAGGGTGTTGCTCGTTTGGCCGAAGGGGTTGCAGCGCACGAAAAAGGCGCAAAAAGCACTATAATTGGCCCGTTTGCAACATTTTTTACCCCTGTTTGCAACATTATTTGCCAGAAAATCACTATATTTGCACCATGAAACGTGTGCTTATATTCCTCACCACCCTGCTGCTCCTGGCCCATTCGCCGCTGAGGGCACAGACCTCGATGGCCGACTTCGTGCGTCTCGACATGCGTCACGGACTGCCAGAGAGTCGCGTGCGCTGCCTCGCACAGACACCCGACGGTCGGCTCATTGTTGTCACGGCGGGCACGATAAGCCTCTACGATGGCACACGTTTCCACGTGTTCAACCTACAACCGCAGTATGCCTACCCCCTGACGGGCGTTTCGCCATCGGTCTACATCAAGGGCATACGCATGAGCGTGGCCCAGAAGCTGCTCGCAGACACCGACATGCCTGTGAGCGACATCGCCATTAAGACTGGGTTCTCTACCACCAAATATTTCTCGTCGAGCTTCAAGGACACCTTTGGCCTTACTCCTGCCGAATATCGCGAGCAGCAAGCGTCTACAGGCATTCGTCGCTGAGCTTGCCAGCCCGCGTCTGTTGTTCTACCGTCCTGTCAATTAGTCTACTACTTTGATCTCCACCAACTTCTCATAGAATCGGCGACCCAGCATCTCAGCGCCTTTTGCGTCGAAGTGCAGCTGGTCGCTCTGCAAGGTCAGGTCGCTGGCATCGACCACGTGGAAGTTCTGGTCTTCCTGTGCCAACCGACTGAGTGCGGCGGCCACTTTGGCCGACCCCTGGCGGCTGTTCTTAGCGAAGTTTCCGCAGACTATTGGCAGGGTGGCGTAGCGCTGATTGCCCGTCTTCTCCACCAAGTGCTGACGGATGTAGGCCACAACCTGCTGCAGGTTGTCGTGATAGCTGTCGGCCTGCGGCTTGTCGCTCTCGCCCTGGTGCCACAACAGCACGCGGATTTCGTAGCCTTGCGGCAAACGGCTCAGCTGCTGGTCTATACAGGCATCTATCTGCTCGGTCAGTGCCTTCAGCAGCGACTTCCCGCCTCTGCCAGCCGACTTTGTCTGCGCAAGGAAGGCAGAATCGGCACTCCAATAGTTGCCGTGGGTGCTGCGTTCACAGCGAGGGTCGATGGCCGTGCCGCCCATCGTCTGCTTGATGACATAGAACGGCTGACGGAGCGACTGCTCCAGCAGGTGGTAGACAATGGCATCGAAACCCCAGCGGTCGCCCAGCGCAGTACGAGCAACGGTAGGGCTGAACGGTTCAAACTGCCCCGTAGCCGTCTTGAAGTCGCCACTGCCGTAGCTCCACTGGCAGTACTGGTAATGAATGTCGGCCGGCAATTCGCTCACAGGCACCCTGCCGTCGGCATTCGACTGGCCAGCCACGATCAGTACAGGCGCGGTGTCCTTCTGTGCCTCAACGGCAGTAGTCATCAAGAGCAAGGCTAACAGTAGTAGTGTTTTCTTCATTCGTATAATTCGTATAATTCGTTAAATTCGTTGTTCCCAAATATTTCCCGTTCAGCCTGACGTTTTTGAAGCATAGCGGAATCCCATGAACGTATGGCTGGGGTGAAACCATCTCTCTCTTCTTTTGGGTTAGTAATGATGCGTGCAAAGATACGGCTTTTTCTCAAATACAATTAGCGCTTTTTGACATATTAACTTTAAAAAACGCATTATTCTATATTATTTTTGCGCATTTATTCGTACCTTTGCAGGTGCTATGGAAGAAAAAGATGTAGAGTACGACTTTCGCAAAGTGCCACCAAGCTGGCAAGTTTGCTTTTTAGACGACTGCCCCGCGAAGGAGCGGTGCCTGCGCCAGCTGGTGGGTCGCCACCTGCCTGCCGACCGCGACTTCGGGCCATCCGTCTATCCGACTATGGAACGGACCGAAGAGGGGTGCCGCCTGTTCTCTGCTGGCGAGCCTAAGCGCATGGCTTGGGGCTTTACGACCCTGTTCAGTGAGGTGAAGAGCCGCGATGAATTTCGGTTGCGCAACAGCATCAAGGACTATCTGGGCGGCCACAGCACCTACTACCGCTACAACAACGGCGAGCGGCTGCTCTCGGAAGAACAGCAGGCCTGGATCATCCGCCTGTTCCAGAAGTACGGCTATACCGACGGTCTGCAGTTCGACCACTATACCTACGTCTACGACTACAGGAACTGACGAAAACCTGCATTTCCTGCACTGACAGCTGATTATCAGGTTGTTACATCTGAAAAAGTTGCACTGAATCTTGCACTGACCTGCGATGGCAGTGTCCAAGAACTGCATTTTTATAGAAATTTAACCAAAATCCCAGATTTTATCCATCCGTTTGGGACTGATAGTCCAGCATATATGGACTGTCAGTCCCTCATATCAGTACTCACAGTCCGGACACGACGTTCTCCTGGCAGGTACCCTCGCTTCACCAGCCAAGCCGTTGGCCTCTTGCAAAAGGCTTCGTTTTTTTGTATCTTTGCAGTAGTTTTTTCAAACACACAATACTACACTATGAAGATAACAAAGGTAAACATGAAAGACGGCGTGATGGGCAGGCCAGTGACCACCAGTCTGCTCGCCGAAGTAGAGAGAATGAACAGTGACAGAATCCTCAACGGCAGGGAACTGCCCCGGCTGATGTTCAGCGCCACCTTCGGGCGCGGCGGCTTCGACGATGTGCGCAGCCTGACGGGGCTGCTTCTGCTGACAGCCGTCAGCGACTCGGAACAGGCCATCGACCGCTGGCAGCAACAGGCGGCGCAGTTGCCCTACACGGTAGTGGCCTTCCGCAGCCTCAGCCGGCACAGGCTGCACATCGTGGTGCGCGTGGCCTTTGCCGACGGGCACGAGGCGCAGTCGGCCGACGAGTATCTGCGGCTGTTGCGGCAGGCCAGCACCCAGGCGGCGGCACTCTACAAGTCGCTCACGGCGTGCGAGTGGCAGCAGGACGACGTGCAGCTGTCGACGGGGTGCACCATGAGCTACGACCCGCTGGCACGGCTGAACAGCGAGGCACAGCCGCTGCCCGTGGTGATGGCCGACGAAGACCCGCTGGCACCCTATCGCGAGGTGCAGGTGGAGGATGACGGCACGGTGATGGATGCCTCTGACGATGCCGAGCGCGAGCGCGTGAAGCAGGAGTACTACGCCTGCCTCACCAGGGCTCTGGAGCAGTATCCCCGTGAGGAGGACGAGGAACGGGCACTCTGCGCGCTGGCCGCCTACTGCCGCAAGGCCTGGCTGAACGAAGAGGCTGCCGTGAGACGCACCCTGTGGCAATGGCGCTTCCATGAGCATGAGGACACGGTGCGCAAGATTTTCCGCACAGCCTACGCCCGCGAATACCAGGGAAAGCCCGTCTCGCAGATGAACCAGAAGGAGCGCATAGCCCGCACCATTCGCGACTTCTTCAACCGCCGCTACCAGCTGCGCTACAACGAGGTGAAGCAGGCGGTGGAGTACCGCCCCAACGACCAGACCTTCGGCCAGTGGCAGCCACTGGGCGACCGCGAGCTGCGGCGCATTGCCTTCGAGGAGATGCTCGAGGGCGGACATGGCTGGCTGGTGGACATCGACTTGTACGTCAGGTCGTCGCTCGTCCGTCGCTACAACCCCATTCTGGAATTTCTGGGCGGCGTGGGCCAGTGGGACCAACAGCACGACTACATCGAGGCCTACGCCCGCCGGCTGAAGACCGACTACGACCGCTGGCCCCACTTCTTCCACCGCTGGCTGCTGGCTATCGTGGCCCAGGCCATGAACAAGAGCCGCGACTACGGCAACTCGATGGTGCCCCTGCTCATCGGGTCGCAGGCCATGAAGAAGTCGACGTTCTGCAAGAACATCCTGCCCTATGCCTTGCGCGAATACTATATGGACGACATCAAGATGGACAACAGCGAACAGGTGGAGCGCGTGCTGGGCCGCATGTGGCTGGTGAACATCGACGAGTACAACGCCAAGACCGAGCGCGAGCAGGCCAAGATCAAGCGGCTGCTCACGGAGAAGGACGTGCAGATACGCCGCATGCGCAGCGACCAGTACACCATGACGCCCCGCCTCTGCTCGTTCATCGCCACCACCAACGACCCCACGCCACTCTGCGACCCCACGGGCTCGCGCCGCTACCTGTGCGTGGAGATGACGGGCGTGGCCGACATGTCGGGCACCATCAACTACCGCCAGATGTATGCCCAGGCCGTCTGGGAGATTGAGCATGGCGTGCAGTACTGGTTCGACAGCGACGACGAGCGCGAGATCGTGGCGCACAATGCCAAGTACCAAGTGCGCACCACCATCGAAGAGACTCTGGGAAACCTCTTCATGCCGGCCGAGCGGAAGAAGGAGCACTTCATGACCACCACCGAGATACAGCAACAGCTGCGCCGACAGCTGCTGGCCGCCGACGTACCCACCCTGGTCAAGCTGGGGCGTGTGCTGCACCGCCAGCATATACCCGACGGTTCGCAAGACGGCATACACGGCTATTATCTGCGACTGCGGAAGACAGCCGAATAACGTTCCCGCAAGTCTGTAGTGCAACAAACAGTGCAGGTTTCAGTGCAAGAAAATCCTGCATAACCGCCTGACTATCAGTAGTCAGTGCAGGTTATGCAGGATTTCTCACAGTGTCCATGTGCATTCGTCGCTCAGCTTGCCGGCTTTCACCTGTATGAGGTTGTCGCCCTCGGCCATCGCCGCCGTGCTCACGCTCAGTGCCAGCAAGACAGCCAGAAAAAGTCTCTTCATACTGCGTTCAAGATAGGGCAATTTGCAGGAAACGAGGAGTGAGAAATAGAAATCTAATTGGATAAATGATACGGGCAGCGAAAGAAAAACACCATTACTGCTTCTGCTTTCGCAAAAAATGACTACCTTTGCAGCACACTTTTACCCAGACATTATGACAAAGACCGAGAAATACGAGCAGCTCGCAGCTCAGACAGCAGCACTCTGCGAGGGCGAGACCGACACGGTGGCACTGATGGCCAACGTCTGCGCCGCCATCCACCACACCATGGGCTTCTTCTGGACAGGGTTCTACCGCGTGCAGGGGCAGCAGCTGGTGCTGGGACCATTCCAGGGGCCAGTGGCCTGCACACGCATTGCCTTCGGCCGCGGAGTGTGCGGCACGGCATGGCAGCGCCGGCAGACGGTGGTGGTGCCCGACGTGGAGCTGTTCCCCGGCCACATTGCGTGCAGTTCGCTGTCGCGCTCAGAGATAGTGGTGCCCCTTATGGCCGATGGCCAGGTGGTGGCCGTGCTCGACATCGACAGCACCAGCCCCGACACCTTCGACAGCACCGACCAGCACTACCTCGAGCGCATAGCAGCCCAGATGCTGAAACAATTAACAATTCACAATTAACAATTCACAATTAACAATTCACAATTAACAATTCATAATTAACAATTAACAATTAATTAATTGAACTTTCCCACCCTTTCTTTTCTACTACGAATTTCACTAATTATACGAATTTATCTATGCAGAACGAGGACTTTAGGGCATCAAAGATGCGACGAATTATACAAATTATGCTATACGCAGCAAAAATCACTGCGTTCCTTGTGGTGCTTCGACAAATCTCATGAAAGTCGCAGTCGCTTTGCGACTTTTGGTGAAATTACTCTGAAACCCCATGGAATTCGTGAAATTAGTAAAATTCGTAGTAGAAAATATGGGTGGGAAACTTTAGTTAAGTAACTGATTGAAACTAAAATAACAGAAGCATGCTGAACAGACTATTCCTCATGGCCGCAGCCCTCGTGGCTGGCATCACGGCCGCAACAGCCCAGAAGAGCGACACCTTCAAGACCAAGTCGGGACACGACGTAGTGATAACCCACATCAAGCACGCCACCATGCAGATAGACTACAACGGCAAGGTGATATACGTTGACCCCGTCATCAAGCAGAAGCCCGAGACCGACTTCTCTGCCTATCCCAAGGCCAGCTACATCCTCGTCACCCACGAGCACCCCGACCACTTCGACGCCATTGCGCTGAGCCAGCTGCGCCACGAGGCCACCGTGGTGGTGGCCAACGCCAGCGTCAACGCCCGCCTGCACTATGGCATGACGATGAAGAACGGCGACATGCTCACCCTTGCCGACGACATCAAGCTGTGGGCAGTGCCGGCCTACAACACCACCGAGGGCCGACAGCAGTTCCACCCCAAGGGGCGCGACAACGGCTATGTGCTCGAACTCGACGGACTGCGCATCTACCTGGCAGGCGACACCGAGGACATCGACGAGATGGCCAGCCTGAAAGACATCGACGTGGCCTTCCTGCCCTGCAACCAGCCCTACACCATGACGCCCGACCAGCTGGTGCGTGCCGCCAAGATGTTCATGCCGAAGGTGCTCTTCCCCTACCACTACGGCGACACACCCGTCAGCCAGGTGCTCATGAAGCTCATGGGGTCGGGCATCAACGTGCGCATTCGCGACTATCAGTAGCCCCTCCCGCGGCTGCTGAAACACAGTGGCAGCCATCCTCGCGGACAGCTGCCACACTAACTAATAAGCGGCTTTGCGTCATCCTCGCGGACTGCCATACACCGCAACTAA
>ERZ842401.5323-NODE-5323-length-14346-cov-4.212441_pt1 | contig 14346 bp, 16 predicted proteins | sample MGYA00521270_ERZ842401 | MGnify/ENA primary metagenome ERZ842401 (study PRJEB31892, sample SAMEA3878208) | bioreactor metagenome | biome: Moose rumen | place: Sweden | collected 2011-10 | study: EMG produced TPA metagenomics assembly of the PRJEB12797 data set... | reverse complement strand
TTCAAGCCAAAAATAATAAAAAAAGCCTATTTTCATAGACTTTAAGTATAATATAAGTATAATATGTAAAAAATATGAGTACATATTTTTACAAAGAATAATTACGCATTAACTGGCAAACTCGGGTAATATTATATAACAAAATATTGAAAATTGAAATATTTAAATATTTTATTTTAAAATAAAGTATGATATAATATGTAAACGGAGGAATTAAAAATGGATGATTTTGATGAATTAAATGAATTAGAAAAAGATAAAGATAATGAAGAAACATTAACTGATGAATCAGAAAATCTAGATACATCAATTGATGAACTTGAGGACGAATTAGAAGGCAAACAAAAAGAAGAAGTGCCTCTATCTTTAGATGAACTTGAAGAAGCTGTCCAAGGGAAGGGTGAAGAAACTGAAGAAGATACACCAATGGAAAGTATTGTCGAAGTTGAAACTCTTTATAACTTTAATACTTTAAAATATACAAACATGTATGTGATTAGAGTAAAACGTAAATCTCAATTAATTTCTATTATCATGGCCGCAATTACCTTTGGAATTGCTATTGCTTTATTAATTTATGGACTTATAAATGGTGCTACATCTAATTACTGGATTGCTGGATTAATATTCTTATTGGGTTGTTGGACATTATATAATGTATTAACTGAAGAAAAGAAAATTGATAAACAACTAAAGAAATATTTCTTAACTCACCAACCATTTGTTCAAAAATTCTTAATCAATAATGATAAAGTACGCGTTGAAGTTGTTAATGATGGAAAAGTACAAAGAGGAGATTATCCTTGGGCTTATGTTCAATCAATCGATATGACTCCTGAATATATTTTCTTATTTACAAATAATGGTGCTCCACTTGTTATCACTCGTAAAGAAGAATCATTTTTAAAAGGTGACAAAGAAACACTTGATAATTTAATTAAAGAACAAGCAAGTATTAAACCTTTTAAATTCTATGATAAAGTTGTTTGTAAAAACTTGCCAAATCAAGAACCTGTATCAATTGATGACGAAAAAGATGATAATGAATAAGAGGAAATCAGTGTGAAAAAGATTCTAATACTAATAGCATTTGTTGTGGGATTTATACTAGCATTTACCATTCTTGATGGTGTTGCTCGTATAATAGTATTATGTATCCTTTTTCCACTTTTCTTTTTCTATTGTCCACTTTTGTTTATGAAGCCAAAGGAAGAAAAAGAAACAGAAGAAAAAAAGCGGGAAGATGAAGGACGCTTTGGTAAGTGGTATTGATTAAATCCTATGAATAAAATTAATATTGAAGATTACATTATTTTTGAAAATAACCACTATATCGTAATAAATAAACCAGAAGGTGTTTTATCACAGGGTGATGAAACACATGATGAAAGTATGGTGGATTTATTAAAAGAATATTTAAAAGAAAAATATCATAAAGAAGGAAATGTTTTCCTTGGTACAGTGCATAGATTAGACCGTAGAGTTGCTGGTGTAATGGTTTATGGGAAAACATCAAAAGCATCTAGTAGATTAAGTAGTAGTATTCGAAATAATGAATTTAAAAAGACTTATTTTGCAATTGTATTAGGTAATGTTAGTGGGACAAAAACATTAAATAATAAAATAGAAAAAGTAAGTAATAATGGTTATTTTGCAAAAATAAGTGAAGAAGGTAAAGAAAGTATTCTAGAATTTACTAGTCTTAAGACTTTTAAAATGGATAATAATGAATATTCTTTGCTTAAAATAAATTTAATGACTGGTCGTTTTAATCAAATTAGGGTTCAACTATCTAATATTGGTTTGCCAATTATTAATGATTTTAAATATGGTTACAAAGCAAATCAAAAAAATATAAATAAAGATTATAATGATCATTTAGGATTATTCTGTGTAAAACTTGAGTTTCCTGATCCAATCACTAAGGAAAGAAAAGAATACAATATTAATATTGATATGTTACCATATCAAGAATATATTAATTATAAGGAATTTATATGAACAATAAAAGAAATTCAATTATATTTATACTATGCTTTATTTTAATAATTGGTATTGCAACTTTTCTTTTTACTATAAAATTTAAAGGCGATAATTATATTACTGATTATGAAGCAATAATTGATGTGGATAAATACGGAAGTATTCATGTTCGAGAAACAGTAGTAATGAAATATTCATCATATGATAATTATTTTATTCGAGGAATAAAATTTCAAAAAGATGTGGATGGAAATATTATAAATGATGGTGTTGCTTTAAGTGATGTTGTGGTGGGATGTTATCGTGGGGATTTAATTAATGACCCAGATGATGCTATTAATATTAGTCATAGAATTGATGTTGCTTATTCATATAGTGAAAATAATTCATATGAAACTGAACATGGAAAAAAATATTTAAAATCAATTGATAACGAAGAATTTATATGTATTGATGCTATTAACTGTGGCCATTTAAAAGATACCATGACATATATTTATGATTATGATATCTCTAATATGGCGACTATTTATGATGATTGTGCTGAATTATATTATAATTTATTTGATAGTGAAAATGAATATGACATTAATTATAGTAAAGTTCAAATAACATTACCAAATAAAGTAGATTCTTTATTAGGATTTAGTCATGGATATAAATATGTTTATAAAGAAGAAACGAATCAAAGCATTACAATTTATACTAATGATATAAAAGCTAACACTGAATATGGTATCAGAATATTATTTAATAAAGATGTCCTTACTAATAATGATGTAAATTATTATTCAAAAAATGTCTATGATTCTTTTATTTTACAAGAAGATGAATTACTAGCATCATTAGAAGAAAGCATTAAATATATAGAAATATTTGATCCAATTTTAAAAATACTTGGGTATTTGGTGATAGCCGCAATGGCGGTTATTACAATGATAGTTTATTTTCGTTATGATAAAGAATATGATATCAAATATGATGGGAAGATATCTACTCCACCATATGATTATAGTCCTGCTATTGTTGGATATTTGATTAATAGTGAAGCAGTAAATACTAGTGATGTTACAGCAACTTTGCTTGATTTATTAAGAAGGAAAGTAATTTATTATAAAGAAGATGAAAATAATGATTTAGTATTATGGAAAGATGATGAAGTATTTAGTCTAAAATCATATGAAAATCTTGTTATTAATTTCTATTTCAATGTTATAGGTGATGGAGAAAGTGTATCGTTAAAAGCTATTGAAGAATATGGTAAGAAATCTAATAGTTCACAAAAGCTTTCAGATATGTTTACTAATTTCCAAAAAGAAGTAATTAAAGCTGGGGAAAGTAACAATTTCTATTTTGACCAGAAAAAGATTAAAACAAAATTAATGTTATTCATTATTATTCCAATTCTTTATTTAGTCTTTAATATTATTTGTAAATTTCTAATTGGTGTTGATGTTGTTAATCATGCAATTGGCATTGGTATTATTCTTATTGCTTACATTATTTATATTATAACATTCAAAAAGAAGACTAAAGAAGGATGTATTCATTATTGTAAATGGTTAGCATATAAAGAATATTTAATGAATATGAAAAGTATTAAAAATATGGATTTAACACAAATTGATTATTTCGATTCTGTATTAGTGTTTGCGGTGACATTTAATATTGAGAATAAAATAATGAAAGAATTAAAAGTTAGGGAAGATCATTCATATTTAGTCTATCATACACTTTATTATTCTAATAATCATTTTTATTCTAACGCTAACTTTTCATCATCTGGTTCTACTAGTTCTAGTGGAGGCGGAGGTGGTGGAGGCTTCTCAGGAGGTCGCTAATGGCAAAGTCTTTCGATGAACTTAAAGATAACGTAATTAATAATTTTAATAATTTAGGTAATACAAGTTGTAAATTATTTGATTATATAGGAAAAATAGAATCAATAAGTGAGAGTAATCGACTTGATAGCGAATATAATGAATTATATTCAATGTATCGTGATTTATTAGATAAAGCTATTATTAGTCATGACGTGAAAGAATTCATGAAAAGATATAAAGTGTTAGACTCAATTTTAGATAAAGTTATAAAAGATAGTGAAGAATGTAAATCATTAAGTATTAATTATATTTTGTACTTAGATAAAATAGAAGAACTTAAAAAAGAGATTGATAAACTTGTTTTGGTTTATAATGAAAGTGTCGATAATTATAATAATAAAAAGCAGGGTTTATTTAGTAAGAAAGTTGAAAAAGAACATTTTGATTTTATAACTTTATAAAGTTTTCTTAAGAAAAGCAAAATAAAAAAATCTAGTATTGCACTAGATTTTTTTATTTTTGTTTCTTTTCTAAACGTTTATTGAATTTTTCTACTGCGCCAGCACTTTGAACGAATTTTTGTTCGCCAGTGTAGAATGGATGGCATTTAGAACAAGTATCAACACGAAGTTCTTTTAATGTAGAACCTGTTTCAAATGTGTTCCCACAAGTAGTACATACAACAGTTACCTTATTGTAATTTGGGTGAATTCCTTTTTTCATTTATTTTACCTCCGGCCATAGTTTTTGTAAAACCATAGAAAGTTTTATACTCGAATATTATACACTTTTTTTTGGATTTTGTCAAATGTTTTTTACGATTAAAATATGGATATTAGTAATAAATTTACTAAATAAAAAAAATTAACTTTATACTTTAAAATATCCTTAAATTTTAGTATAATAATAGTAAGATATAAAAAGGAGATATTTATGGAATTACGTGAAGGTTATATTGAAGTTATTGCAGGTTGCATGTTCGCTGGTAAGACAGAAGAATTATGTCGTAGAATTCGAAGAATACAATATGCTAAAAAAACAATTATAACATTTAAACCAAATATTGATGATAGATATAGCGATCATGAGGTTGTTTCTCATAATAATACAAGAGTTAAATCAATTAATATTGCAAAATCAAGTGATGTATACGATATTATTGGTGATAAGCTTCCATATGCTATTGCTTTTGATGAAGTTCAATTCTTTGATGAAGGTGTAATTGATGTTTGTGAATATTACGCTAATAAAGGGGTTCGGGTTATTTGTGCTGGACTTGATATGGATTTCCGTGGTAAACCATTTGGAGTAATGCCAGAACTACTTGCTAGAGCTGAAAGTATTACTAAATTAAACGCCATTTGTCAGAAGTGTGGACGCTTGGCAACCCGTACACAAAGATTACTTGATGGTAAACCTGCTTTTTATGAAGATCCAATTATTTTAGTTGGTGCTAAAGAACAATACGAAGCACGTTGCCGTCATTGTCATGAAGTACCCCATCGTAAATAATATATGGATGAAGATTTAAAATTTTTAAAAATTGCTTACAAAGAAGCAGTAAAAGCATATAATGAAGATGAGGTTCCGGTAGGCTGTGTTATTACAATGAATGGTCGTGTAATCGCCAAAGCCCATAACAAGCGTGAACAAAAAAAGTTAGTACTTGCTCATGCAGAAATGGAAGCTATTAAAAAAGCTTGCAAACATGAAGGAACTAAATTTTTAGATGGAGCTACAATTTATATTACACTTGAACCTTGTATTATGTGTTTGGGAGCAATTATTCAAGCTCGAATATCACGAATTGTTTATAGTGCAAAAGAACCTAAGCATGGAGCAATTGAATCGGTTTGTCATGTTTTAGATGATTACACTTTTAATACTAAAGTTGATGTTAAAAGTGGGGTTATGGAAGACGAAGTATCAAAATTAATGAAACAATTTTTTATTGACCTAAGGAATAAAAAATAATAAAAATTATTTTGCTTTATTTATGAAATTGGAGTATAATAATTATGTTTGAGACTTATATTTAGGTCTTCACATCCAATAATGAGCAGTGAACCAGGTCAGGTCGTGAAAGAAGCAGCCTTAAGCTTAACTTGTTATGTGGGTGTGGGGTCTTAAATATAAGTCTTTTTTATAGAGGTGTTTATGAAAATTGGAAACGTTGAACTAAATAACAGAATTATATTAGCACCTCTTGCGGGTTATACTAATAGTAGTTATCGTGTTATTGCAAAAGAGATGGGAGCATCCTTAGTTTATTCAGAAATGGTTAGTGCTAAAGGGTTAATTTTTGAAAATGACAAGACATTTGAATATATTGTAAGTAAAAAAGAAGAGCGTCCAATTGCAATTCAACTATTTGGTGGTGAAATATCAGATTTAATTAAGGCTACAAAAATAGTTACAGAGTCTGGTTACGCAGATATTATTGATATAAATATGGGTTGTCCAGTTAAAAAAGTTATTAAACAAGGAGCTGGTGCTTATTTACTAAAAGATCCTCAAAAAGTATATGAAATGGTAAAAGGGGTTGTGGAAAACACAACACTACCAGTAACTGTTAAGATTAGAGCTGGATGGGATCATGATAGTATTAATTGTATTGAAATAGCTAAAATGATAGAAAAAGCTGGTGCAAGTGCTATTGCTATTCATGGAAGAACTAAAAGTGATTTATATGGTGGTAAAGTTAATTTAGATTATATCAAAATGGTTAAAGATAATGTATCTATTCCTGTTATTGGTAATGGGGATATTAATAGTATTGAAGATTGTATTAAAATGATTAATTATACAAATTGTGATTTTGTCATGGTTGGTAGAGCAACTTTAGGAAATCCTTGGATTATCCAAGATTTAGTTAATTATTTTGAAAATAAACCAAAAGTGATAGTTACTGATAAAATGCGTTTTGATATGATATTAAGGCATTATAATGATTTAAAAGAATTAAAGAATGAACATATCGCTTTATTAGAAATAAGAAGTTTAGCTGTTTGGTATTTAAAAGGTGTTAAGAATACTAAAAAATATCGAACAAGAATTATGCAAGCAAAAACAGAAGAAGAATTTTTAAACATAATAAAAGAAATAGAAGGAGAAGTATTATGAATATCTTAGAAGAAGCAAAATTTAAAAATATTGAATTAGGAAAAGAATGTGAAGTTGGTTTTGATGTTTATTATGATGAGGATATTCCTGATTCTACAAGAATGGAATTAGATAATTTCTTAAACTTTTTTGAGGAAAAATATCCATTAAAAACCAAATTCTTCATTGATTTTTTGAATGAAGATTATGTGTTAGGTGAAGATGATACTGAACAAGGATATTTATTCAATTGGATATATTTTGAAAATTATCCAAAATTTGATAATGATGAAGACGCTCCAGTTCTTAAAGTCCCTGCTAAACTTGGTGAATGGGAAATGGTTGATATATTATGGAGTTTAGTTCAAGGTTTAACTAATTATTATGCTTGGGTTTGTGATAAACTTGATACTGATTATGCTTTATCAGATGATGAGATTGAAGAATTATTAAATGATTTTTATGGTGAAGAATAAACATGAAAACTTTATCAATGAAAGTTATTGATAATAAACTTTATATGGGTGATGTGTCTTTAACTTATTTAGCAAACAAATATAAAACTCCGCTTATTGTTTATGATGAAGCCGGAATTAGAAAGAAAATAGATGATTATTTGAAAGGGCTTGATAATGAAAATGTAAATGGTGCCCTTTGTTATGCATCAAAAGCTTTTATTGCACCATATTTATGCGATATTTTAAAAGATAAGGGTTGCTATATTGATGCGGTGAGCATAGGGGATTTATATTTAATGAATAAAGCTAGTTTTCCTATGTCACATATTATTTTGCATGGTAATAATAAATCAATTGATGATTTAGAATATGCTATCGATAATAATGTAGGTTTAATTGTTTGTGATAATTTAGAAGAACTACATAGATTAAATAAATTATGTGATGCAAAAGAAAAAGAAGTTAACACATTATTTAGAATAAATCCAGGTGTCGAAGCTCATACACATAAATATATACAAACATCGAAATTAGATTCTAAGTTTGGAGAATCAATATTTGATTCTGATACAATTGATGCCATAATGAAGTTTTATAAGAATAGTAAATATTTGAGGCTTTGTGGGTTCCATGCACATATTGGGTCGCAAATTACATCAAACGAATCTTTTATCGTCTTGGTTAAAGTAATTTCTTCTTTTCTAAAAGATATTTTAGATAAATATCAATATACACCAGATATTATTGATTTAGGTGGAGGTATTGCTATTAAGTATCTTGATAGTGATAATGAACCTGATATTACTAGTATTGTAAAAGAAATGGTAGAAGTATTATTAGAAAACTTAAAAGAAAATGGTATATCGATAAAGAAAGTATTCGTGGAGCCAGGTAGAAGTATTGTTGGTGACAATGGCATTACTTTATATAAAGTAGGAGCAATTAAACATACTTATGCTAACACTAATTATGTATTTATCGATGGTGGGATGGCTGATAATATTCGTCCGGCTTTGTATGAAGCAAAATATACTGTAGATAATGCAAGTTGTTTTGATGGTAAAATAGAAAATAGAGAATTTAATAATTATAATGTTTCTGGTAAATGTTGCGAAAGTGGTGACTTTATAGTTAAAAATTATCCAATGTATAAACCTAATGTCGATGATATCTTATGTGTTTATTCTACAGGTGCTTATTGCTATTCGATGTCAATGAATTATAATGGTTTATTAAGACCAGCATGTATATTCATTAATAAAGATAAAGAAAAGTTAGTTATAAAAAGAGAAACATTAGAAGAACTTGTTTCAACTTGTGTTTTTGAATAAAGGTGGTAAAAATGGAAATTAAAATATTCGATTGTCATAGTGATATGCTGTATGATTTAGATAGAAAAACAAAAGCTGGTTATAAAAATAGATTTACTGAAAAACATGTTCCACAACTTAAGAATTCTTGTATTGGTGGGGCTATTTGGACTATGTATTCTCCCGATGAATTTGATCTTATTCCAGCTCTTGAACATGCAATAAAACAAATTGATATGACTGATTTACCTGATTTTAAAGTTATTTTAGGTCTTGAAGGATTAAGAAATTTAAAATCAATTGAAGATTTAGATATTATTTACAATATGGGCTTTCGTCATGCCATGGTTACATGGAATGAAGAAAATATATATGCAACTGGTGCTAAATCTAATCCAAATCATGGTGTAACAGATCTTGGTAAAAAGCTTTACAAACGAATGGAAGAATTAGGAATGATTATTGATCTAGCTCATTTAAATGAAAAGAGTTTTTATGAAGCATTAGAAGTTGTATCAAAAAATATTATTTATTCTCATGGTTTATGTAAAGCACTTTGTGATCATCCAAGAAATGTTACTGATGAACAAATGATAGCATTGAAAAAAGTTGATGGATTATTAGGACTTACACTAGCTAATAATTTTGTATCAAGTGATGAAGATAAACAAGATTTAGAACATTTCTTAGATCATGTAGACTATGCAAAGAATATTATGGGAATTGATAATTTATGTTTTGGTTTTGACTTTATGGATTATTTAGATGAATTTCCAAATTCTAATATTAGTGAAGTAAGTGATGCTACAAAAAGCCATTTAATTATTGAAGGATTAAGAAAAAGAGGATATAGCGAAGAAGATATCAAAAAAATATGTTATGATAACTTCTTTAATCGTTATGGATATTTAGTTCATGAATTTAAATAGAGGTATTTATGAATAAAACTGAAGGTTTAGATAATTTAATAATTAATGCGATGAATGAAGGGTTTTTTCCTAGTGCTAATTACTGTTTAGTTGCGAAAGGAAAAACATATTTTAATTCTTTTGGATATAAAACATTAATTCCTGAAAAAGAGGAAAATGATTTAGATACAATGTATGATATGGCATCATGCACTAAAGTTATCGCCACCACAACTTCAATATTTTTATTATTAGAAAAAGGCTTATTAAGATTATATGATTCTGTTTCAATGTATTTGAAAGAATTTAAATATCCAAATATTACTATTTGGGATTTGATGACTCATTCGTCAGGTTTACCTGCTGGAGTTGGTGGATTGAATGATGCTAGTATAGAGGAATTAAAGGAAAGAATATTTAATTTGCCATTGCAATACGAAAAGAATACTAAAATAGTATACAGTGATGTTGGATTCATGCTTTTAGGTTTTATAATTGAAGAAATCACTCATGAAAAACTTGACGATTTTGTTTGGAAAAATATATCTATTCCTCTTGAGATGTTTAATACTGGTTATAGTAGAATAAGTCATCCAACATTTGATTATAAAAAAGCAGCCGCAACTGAAATCAGAAATGATTCATTAGTTCAAGGCCTTGTAAGAGGAAAAGTTCATGATGAAAGAGCTTATATGCTTGATGGCGTTGCCGGACATGCCGGATTATTTAGTTGTGTTAAAGACTTAGAACATTTTATTCGCATGATTTTAGATGATGGAATGTATAATGGTAAAAGATTTTTAAGTAAAGCATCAATTGATTTAATGTTTACTCCACAAGTAAAAGAAACTAGTGGTGTCAACCTTTTAACCACAACCCGTGGCCTTGGTTGGATTGTGGGGGGAGATTATCCAGGATGTGGAGAACTTGCAAGTAAGGAAACTATTCATCATACTGGATTTACTGGAACTAATATTTTTATTGATAGAATCAATAAAATTGGTTTTACTCTTCTTACTAATCGTGTCCATCCAACAAGAGATAATACTAAGATTATTCCTTTTAGAGGGAAAATTGGTAATTATATTATTGCAAATTTTAGTGATTAAGGTGAAGTAAATGAATTTAGTATATAAAAAATATGATGATATTTATTTGGCTGATATAGTTAACCTTTGGAATGAAGAAATATATGGTCATGAAATCTATGCTGAATTTACAAAAGAATCATTCAAAGAAAAATTTGTGAATAATCCTAATTTTGATATCGATGGAACATGTGTTTGTTTAAATGAAAATGAATTAGTTGGATTTGGATGTAGCAATGTTTTTAAAGATTCTGATGCATCATCTCCTGGCTTTATTACTTGTTTGTTTGTGAAAAAAAGCTATAGATTCCAAGGAATTGGTACTACTATTTTAAATAAACTAGAATCTTATTTAAAAAGCAAAGGTAAAACCATGGTTCGTAATTATTTTGGGGCACCAATTAATTTGAAATGGTATATACCAAATACTAATAAACATGAACATTTAGGTGCTCCAGCTGTTCCTTTTAATTCTAGTTATTATTTGTTCTTGCTTGCAAATGGCTATAATGTTAATGGACAACATGATGGTTATCATATTGATTTAAAGAAATATGAATTTTCAAAAGAAATTGAAGAAAAATTAAATAAACTTTCTAGTAAAGGTTATCATATTAGTTATTATGATGAAGCTAAACATTATGGTTGGGAATCATTCTTTAACGAATTAGGTAACGAAGGATTTAAAAATAGTGTGTATAAAACATTAGCTGGTCCATATAAAAATAAACTAGTTATCGCCGAACAAAATGGAAGAATTTGTGGGTTTACTGGTCCGGTTAAGATTGAACCAACCGGTAGAGCTAGTTTAAACGGAGTTGCAATTGATCCGCGTGATCAACACCAAGGATTAGGGAAAGCTATGTTTTCAATGCTATGCAAATTAAGTAAAGAAGCAGGCGGTGAATATATGACATTATTTACTGGTGCTGATAACCCCGCAAGAAACATCTATTTATATGCCGGATTAAGAATTGCCCAAAGCTTCGTTGTTATGAAAAAAATGTTATGATATTAATATTATGATATTATTAAAGAGATTACAAAAAGGTGATACGATTGGCATTATTGCCCCTTCATCACCTATAAATAATGATGCTAGTTTTTATAATTATATTTTTTCTTATTTAGAAAAAGAAGGATATAAATATAAAGTTGGAAAAACATTTTATAGTAAATATGGATATTTAGCCGGTAGTGATGAAGAAAGAGTAGATGATATTCATGAAATGTTTAAAGATAAAGAGGTTAAAGCTATTATCTTTATGCGTGGCGGTTATGGATTATCAAGGATCGTAGACAAAATAGACTATGAACTAATCAAAAATAATCCAAAGATTATATCTGGTTATAGTGATATTACTGTTTTATTAAATAATGTTTATTCGAAGTGCAATTTTGTAACTATTCATGGGCTAATTAGTCAATATTTAGGTAGTGATAGATATCTAAATGATGTTAATACAAGAGCTGATTTTATAAATATTTTAACTCAATATCAAAGGAATAGAATTCTTAAACCGATTAAAAATGATAAATATGATTGTTTGCCTTTAATTAAAGGAAAAACAAAAGGAAGACTTGTGGGTGGGAATTTAAGTTTACTTGCAACTTTAAATGGAACAGATTACGAAGTAGACTTTACTGATAAAATAGTTTTCATAGAAGATGTCGATGAAAAACCTTATGCTATTGATCGTTATTTATCTTCGCTACGATTACGTGGTGCTTTAAATAAAGCTAGAGGATTTATTTTTGGTTATTTTACAGATTGCGAAGCGGATAGTGATGGAGTAGAGGTAAATGATGTAATTAATGATTATATTTTACCATTACAAAAGCCCACAATTATTAATTTTACATGTGGGCACGAATTCCCTTTTGTGAGTTTACCAATTGGAGCACTAGTTGAATTAGATAGTGAAAATTGTACAATTAAAATATGTGAGGAAATATATGAATAATGAATTTAAACCAGTTAAAAGATTTGTTTTACCTGGCAATGTTAAATATTATGGAACTGATGAAGATGTATTAATTCCTGTTAATTATCAAGAAAAAGATAAAGAAACTCGTGGTGTATGGTTTTCCACAGTTGCTAATATAGATATACCTAAAATGGCTGATACATCTGATGAAAGTATCAATAATTTAAAACAATATTTATTGGGTGTTATTGATAAAATAAAAGAATATAACTTAAATACGGTTATATTCCAAGTCCGTCCAGTAAATGATTGTTTATATGAATCTGACCTAAACCCTTGGAGCAGTGTATTGACTGGTGTTGAGGGGTTATATCCTGGTTTTGATCCATTTGGTTTCTTTATGGAAAATATTAAAGGTAAAAACATTAATGTTCATGCTTGGATTAATCCATATCGAGCAGGTCGAATTGATATTATTAAAGAAGGAATGACAAAAGAAGAATTCATTAGTAAGCTTGACGATAAGAACTTTGCGAAAAGGAATCCAGAGTGCACAATTCTCACGAAACAAAATAAGCTTCTTTTAGATCCATCAAATCAAAAAGTTCGTGATTTTGTTAGCGACACCTGTTTAGAAATAGCTAGAAAATATGATGTTAAAGCTATTCATATTGATGATTATTTCTATCCTTATGAAGATATTGCGGACGAAGAAGAAGACGAGAAATCTAGGCTTGCTGGATTCAGTAAAATATCTGATTTTAGAAGACATAATGTTGATTTATTAATAAAAGAAATAAGAGATAAATTAGATACTTTACCAAGAAAAGTAGAATTTGGCATTAGTCCATTTGCAATTCATAGAACTAATTCTTTGCTTTTTAAAGAAGAAGAAAGAGACCAAGAAATGGCTTGGGATAAAGGTTCTAATAATGCTCCTGGTTGCTTATCTTGTTATGCTGGTTTATATGCTGATGTCTATAAATGGATGCAAGAAGGATGGATTGATTATGTTGTTCCTCAAGATTATTGGGATTTAGATAACACAACATTAGATGATGAAGGCAATGAAAAGTGTTTAGTTAGATACGCTGATATTGCCAAATGGTGGAGTGATATTGCAAAAGAAACAAACAAAAAAATATATATAGGACATGCTTTATACCGAGTTAAAGATGATAGTGGTAATTGGAGTAATAAAGATGAAATTGCTAACCAATTACGTTATAATCAATCTCTTGATTATATTCATGGTTCAATATTCTTTACATATCATGACTTTGCAAGATCTGATTCAAAAGTTTTAGATGAAGCATTAATTGAATTAAAGAAGTTATGGACTAAAGACGTTAGTGATATTTAAAATACAAACATTCTTAGAATTAATCTAAGAATGTTTTTTTGTATAGGAAATTTTCCTTAAAATTAATTAAATTTTAACTCAATATTGTTTTTAACTAAAAAAATAGAGACAAAAAAAGTTTATAAAAGATTAATTTATTCACAAACTAATTCTTGAAAAGAACCCATAATTATGATATAATAAGTTTAATATAGGGTATTAGGATTAGATTGGTGAAAGCTATGAATAAAATTTATCCAAAGGTGTCAAAATTACAAATTCTTCCAGGCGATTTTTCTTATAATAATTTAAAAGTTTATAGAAAGTCCAATTTTTGGTACAAAAAAGATATTTTGTGCATTAGCATTTTCTTTTATGTCGTCTTTTTTTAGCAAAGTTTTTCC
>ERZ842401.5321-NODE-5321-length-14350-cov-4.929206_pt1 | contig 14350 bp, 12 predicted proteins | sample MGYA00521270_ERZ842401 | MGnify/ENA primary metagenome ERZ842401 (study PRJEB31892, sample SAMEA3878208) | bioreactor metagenome | biome: Moose rumen | place: Sweden | collected 2011-10 | study: EMG produced TPA metagenomics assembly of the PRJEB12797 data set... | reverse complement strand
ACGAGCTTGTCACCTACGGCGAGACCGGTCAGGTCTGCCAGAACTGGATGCAGTATCTTCTGATCAAGCAGTATCTCCGTGAGCTCACAAACACCCAGACGCTCGTGATCGAATCGGGTCACCCGCTCGGCGTATTCCGCTCGCACAAGAACGCGCCGCGCGTCATCCTCACGAACGGTCTGATGGTCGGCATGTTTGATAACCCTGCGGATTTCAACCGCGCTGCGGCGATGGGCGTTGCGAACTACGGGCAGATGACCGCCGGCGGCTGGATGTACATCGGTCCGCAGGGCATCGTCCACGGCACGACAATCACCGTGCTCAATGCGAAGCGCCTGCACTCGCGTGCCGGCAACAAGCGCAGCACACTCTTCGTCACCGCCGGACTTGGCGGCATGAGTGGTGCACAGCCGAAAGCAGGCAACATTGCCGGTGTGGTGAGCATCACAGCAGAAATCAACCCCAAGGCTGCACAAAAGCGCTTCGAGCAAGGATGGGTCGACGAACTGCACAACAATCTTGACGAGTTGATTCCAGCATTGCAAAAGGCTGTTGCTGAAAAGAAAGTAGTATCAATGGCCTACGTTGGCAACGTGGTCGACCTGTGGGAACGCTTAGCCCAGGAGAATATCGAGGTAGACCTGGGCAGCGACCAGACTTCACTGCACAACCCGTGGGCAGGTGGCTACTACCCTGTGGGCTACACGCTAGAGGAGTCGCAGCGCATGATGGCAGAAGAGCCTAAGCGTTTCAAGGAGGCAGTACAAGCATCGTTACGCCGCCAGGTGGCAGCCATTAACCGTCTGGCCGAACGCGGAATGTACTTCTTCGACTATGGCAATGCCTTCCTGTTGGAATCCAGCCGTGCGGGAGCCGACATCATGGCTGCTGACGGCAAACACTTCCGCTATCCCAGCTACGTACAAGACATCATGGGGCCGCTGTTCTTCGACTACGGCTTCGGCCCGTTCCGCTGGGTGTGCTCCAGTGGCGATTCCAAGGATTTGGAGACCACCGACCGTCTGGCAGCCGAGGTACTGGAGGAAATGAGCAAGCACGTCACCAACGACATCAAAGGACAGCTATTGGACAATCTGCACTGGATTCGCGAAGCAGGTCCTAACCAACTCGTTGTTGGCTCGCAGGCACGCATTCTCTATGCCGATGCCGAGGGACGTACCAAGATAGCGCTGGCTTTCAATGAAGCTATCCGGCTAGGCGAAATCAGCCGCCCTGTAGTGCTGGGGCGCGATCATCACGACGTGAGTGGCACCGACTCGCCGTTCAGGGAAACATCCAACATCTACGACGGCTCGCAATTCTGTGCCGACATGGCAGTCCAAAACGTCATCGGCGACTCGTTCCGCGGTGCCACATGGGTAAGCATCCACAACGGCGGCGGCGTTGGCTGGGGCGAAGTAATCAATGGCGGTTTCGGCATGGTCATCGACGGCTCCGAAGAATGCGACCGTCGCATCCGCCAAATGCTGTTCTGGGATGTGAACAACGGCATTGCACGCCGTTCCTGGGCACGCAACAGCGGCTCAATGGATGCTATCCGCCGCGAGATGGAACGCACCCCCGAACTGCAAGTCACCATGCCTAACCTGGTGGACGACAACCTGATTGAGAAATTGGAATTCTAAGAATAGCTACGAAATACAACTATGACAACACATCTTATCTCGGCCGACCACCTCACCATTGAGTGCATCGGCGAAATCATCAGAAACGGCGAAAAACTGGAGCTTTCAGAGGATGCCAAGCAGCGCATCAAGCGTTGCCGCACCTATCTGGACAAGAAGATAGCCTCGAACGGAGCACCCGTCTACGGTGTAACTACGGGGTTCGGATCGCTCTGCAACGTGTCGATAGGCAAAGACCAACTGTCGCAACTGCAGATCAACCTGATCAAAAGTCATGCCTGCGGTGTGGGCGAGCGCGTGCCCAACGACGTGGTGAAAATCATGCTGCTGCTGAAGATACAGTCGCTCTCCTACGGCTACTCAGGCTGTAAACTTGACACCGTGCAGCGACTGGTGCAGTTCTTTAATAACGATGTATACCCGGTAGTCTACCGTCAAGGCTCGCTCGGAGCTTCGGGCGATCTGGTGCCGCTGGCCCATCTCTGCCTACCGCTCATCGGCCTGGGCGAAGTGGAATATCAAGGCAAGGTGATCAGCGGTGAAGAGCTCTGCCGCAAGAAACGCTGGAAGCCCATCGAACTGGCTTCGAAAGAAGGACTGGCTCTGCTGAACGGCACACAGAACATGAGTGCCTTTGCCGTGTGGGCCTTGCTGGAGGCACAGCGACTCTCCGAGTGGGCTGACAAGATTGCCGCCATGAGCCTCGATGCATTCGACGGGCGCATAGAGCCCTTCATACACGCTGTGCATGCCGTGCGCCCACACCTTGGCCAGATAGAGACTGCCCAACGCATGCGTGAGATGCTGGAGGGCAGTCAGATTCTGAACAACATCAAGGCACACGTGCAAGACCCCTACTCGTTCCGTTGTGTGCCGCAGGTGCACGGAGCCGTGAAGGACACCATCCGCTACGTGCGCTCGGTCATCGACATCGAGATCAACTCGGCCACCGACAACCCCACCGTATGCCCCGACGACGACTTGATTATCTCGGCAGGCAACTTCCACGCCGAGCCCATCGCACTACCCATCGATTTCCTGTCAATAGCCATGAGCGAGCTGGCCGACATCTCGGAGCGTCGCATCTATCGCCTGGTATCGGGCACACGCGGCCTGCCTTCGTTCCTGGTGGCCAACCCTGGGGTGAACAGCGGCTTCATGATTACGCAGTACACGGCTGCTTCGTGCGTCTCGCTGAACAAGTCGCTGGCTATGCCATCGTCAGTCGACAGCATTCCGTCGTGTCAGGATCAGGAAGACCTAGTATCTATGGGCGGTAATGCGGCCATCAAACTCTACAAGGTAATCTACAACACCGAGCGCGTGCTGGCCATTGAACTGTTCAACGCCGCACAGGCACTCGACTTCCGGCTGCCCTTGAAGTCGTCGCCGGCCATCTGCAAGATTCATGAGGAGTTCCGCAAGGTTGTACCTTTCATTCTGAACGACGAACTAATGTACCCCCACATCGAGAAAGCCATCCAGTTCCTCAGAAGCTATAAATTATAAGGAGAGTGCACAGTTTCTCAGAAAATGAGTATTAATCTGTGTTAATCTCTGTCGTCTATCACTTTTTTTGATTATCTTTGCCGAAGAATCTAAGAAACTAATTCATAAATAACTATGAAACAAACCATTTTAGTCACAGGCGGTACTGGCTTTATCGGTAGTCACACCACCGTAGAACTGCAGGAAGCAGGCTACGAAGTAGTCATCATTGACAATCTCTCAAACTCAAATGCCAATGTGGTCGACGGCATCGAAAAGATCACGGGCAAGCGTCCTGCTTTCGAGAAAGTGGACTGCTGCGACTTCGAAGCACTGGAAGGTGTTTTCAAAAAATATCCTAACATTGAGGGCATCATCCACTTTGCTGCATCGAAAGCCGTGGGTGAAAGTGTGGAGAAGCCCCTACTCTACTACCGCAACAACCTCACATCGCTGATCAACCTGTTGGAGTTGATGCCGAAATACAACGTAAAAGGTATCATTTTCTCGTCGAGCTGTACCGTCTATGGACAGCCCTCAGAAGAGAACCTGCCCGTCACTGAGAATGCTCCTATCCAGAAGGCGCTCTCGCCCTACGGCAACACCAAGCAGATCAACGAGGAGATTATCCAGGACTATATCCACAGCGGTGCCCCCATCAAGAGTATTATCCTGCGCTACTTTAACCCCATCGGCGCACACCCCACAGCTCTCATCGGCGAACTGCCCAACGGCGTGCCCATGAACCTGATTCCCTTCGTCACACAGACAGCCATCGGAATTCGCAAGCAACTGAAGATTTTCGGTAACGACTACGGCACTCCCGACGGCACTTGCATCCGTGACTACATCTATGTGGTCGACTTGGCAAAAGCTCACGTAAAGGCTATGGAGCGCGTGCTCGACAAGCCCGAGACCGATGCCGTCGAGGTGTTTAACATTGGTACCGGCAAGGGGCTATCAACCCTCGAAGTGGTGGAAGGCTTCGAAAAAGCTACTGGCGTAAAAGTGAACTGGGAATATGCTCCGCGCCGCGAAGGCGATATCGAAAAGGTATGGGGCAACGTAGACAAGGCCAACAAGGTACTTGGCTGGAAAGCTGACACGCCTACAGAAGAAGTACTGAAGTCTGCTTGGCGCTGGCAAGAGAAACTGCGCGCTGACGGCATTCAATAAAAAAGCATGTCACCGGTGCTGAAGCATCCATATACCGGTCTTTAAAAAGACTGAGTTTATTTTGTGTTTGTGTTGTGTCATCCTCCGATGCGAATCGGGGGATGATTCTTTATCACTTTATCAAGAACTTGCCATAGCTTCATATCAAGAAAAAAGCTATAACTGCTAAGTTTTTCATAAAAACACTCGCAGTTCTCAAAAACTTTGATTACCTTTGCAACAGAAAAGAGTATTCTGCCCGACTTTGCAACCTTGGCAAAAGACGGTGAATCTTAACAAGACCTAAGAGATGAAGCTCATCATCATGACAAAAGCCACGTTCTTCGTGGAAGAAGACAAGATTCTAACTACCCTCTTCGAAGAAGGTATGGAGAATTTGCACTTATACAAGCCCGTTTCAGAACCCATCTACTCTGAACGCCTACTCACCCTACTGTCCAACGATTATTACAAACGTATCACCGTGCACGACCATTTCTATTTGCGCGAGGAATACGGTTTGCGTGGTATCCACCTGAACAATGCCACTGACAGCGTACCCGTTGGCTACAAAGGAAACATCAGCCGGACTTGTCATGCCATCAGCGAACTGAGCCAGGCAAAAAAAGATTCAAAATATGTCTTCTTGAAGACCATCTTTGACAGTCAGACCAATCCCGATGACAAGCAAACACTCAGCTACGACACACTGAAAGAAGCTGCCAAGCGAGGGCTGATAGACAAAAAGGTGTATGCGATGGGAGGCATCAATATCGACAACATTCAACTGTGCCGCGAACTGGGCTTCGGAGGTGTGGTCATCTGCGGTGACTTGTGGAACCGTTTCAATATTCACCACGAGCAGGACTACAAGGATCTGATCCTGCATTTCCAGAAACTGCAGAAAGCAGTTGGTTAACACGAAGAAAACGGTTGACAACATGCAACGTCAGCAAAACAAAAGAGTGACAGGTCTATTTATTTAAACAAAAATATGAGTACACAAAACTCTTACATGGTCTTCTCGGGCACTGCTACGAGGTATCTGGCAGAGAAAATCTGTCAAAGTTTGGGTTGCCCACTCGGCAAAATGGTCATGACGAAATTCTCGGACGGAGAATTTGCCGTGAGTTATGAAGAATCGATTCGCGGACGCGACATCTTCCTCGTGCAGAGCACCTTCCCCACTTCAGACAACCTGATGGAACTGCTACTGATGATTGATGCAGCCAAACGTGCCTCGGCACGCACCATCAATGCTGTGATGCCCTATTTCGGATGGGCCCGTCAGGACCGCAAGGATAAGCCGCGCGTCTCAATCGGTGCAAAGCTTGTGGCCGACTTGTTAAGCGTAGCCGGTGTGAATCGTGTCATCACGATGGATTTGCATGCCGACCAGATTCAGGGGTTCTTCAATGTTCCCGTTGACCATCTGTATGCTTCGGGCGTACTACTCCCCTATCTGCAGAGTTTGAACCTTGACAATCTGGTGATTGCCTCGCCTGATGTTGGCGGTTCGAAGCGTGCCAACACCTATGCAAAGTATCTTGGCTGTCCGCTTGTGCTGTGCAACAAGACCCGTGCTCGCGCCAACGTTGTTGCCTCGATGCAAATCATCGGTGAGGTGGAAGGCAAGAATGTGGTCATCATCGACGATATGGTGGACACTGCTGGTACCATCACAAAAGCCGCCGACCTGATGATGGAAGCTGGAGCGAAGAGTGTTCGTGCTTGTGCTTCCCACTGCGTGATGAGCGGCCCTGCCAGCGACCGCGTGCAGGAATCTGCTCTCGAAGAGATTGTTTTCACCGACTCCATTCCCTATACCCAGCGTTGCGCCAAGGTGAAACAGATCTCTGTAGCAGAAATGTTTGCCGAGACGATTCGCCGAGTAATCGAGAACGAAAGCATTAGCGATCAGTACATTGTATAGCCGACTACTATTAGAAACGTATCATTCAAACAAGATGAAGAAGTATCCGTTTGCCGCTTTGTTGTTGCTCCCACTATTGGCTGCCTGCCACCAGAACAGCTACAAGATAACTGGTACTACGGAAGGGCTTAGCGAAGGCGATACCCTCTATCTTTCGAAAGACATCAATACAGGCCTCCCCTCTGACACATTGGTTGTCAGAGAGGGAGGTTTCTCCTGTAAAGGGACAGTTGATTCGGCTGCCATCGCACTACTGTACGCTCAGAAAAAACCAGAAACAAGCACAACTCTGCTCCTTGAACCAGGAACTATCAAAGTGCATCTGACCGACGACCCTACAAAGACAAGAATCGGTGGCACTGATGCCAACGAAGCCCTGCAAGAGGCCAACCTAATTGCTTATATGTATGGTGAGAAGATGAAAGAAATCGTACAGACGTTCAGCACCGATCCTGTCAGCACTCAGTCAGGGCTCATCGCCAAAGCACAACTGGAACGTCTGAAGAGCGACATGACCCACAAGATTCTTGACATAGCCGAGCAAAACATCGACAATGAGTTCGGCTTTCTCATCATTGCCCATCTCGATGATGACGACAGTACCATCGTGGCCAGGCGGAACCTACTGAAAGAGAAAATGCCTGAAACCTTTCGAAAAAGAATGGAATGAAAGGGGCAGGCAATAATAGATAAAGTGAAAACAGGGTGACATCAATCTGTCACCCTGTTTTCGTGAGGAAATACAACCGTCGGTTTGAAGGTCTTAGCTTCCTCAAAGTCCATAAGCGCATATGATATAATTATAACGGTGTCGCCTACTTGAACCTTTCGGGCCGCAGCACCATTTAAACATACACATCCACTGCCGCGCTCACCTTTTATAATATAGGTTTCGAAGCGCTCGCCATTGTTATTATCAACAATCTGCACTTTTTCACCTGCTATCAGGTTGGCAGCATCCATCAAGTCTTCGTCAATCGTAATGCTGCCCATATAGTTCAGATTGGCTTCTGTCACCTGAACGCAATGCAGCTTCGACTTCAACACTTCTATCATCATTTCGTCCTTACGAGATTTAATGAGTCCTACAAATGATTACGACTTATACTTAATATGGTCAATCAGACGGATAGGAGTCTTACCGCAGTAGACAGTGATACAGCCTACCACATAGGGAGAGTCTTCCCACTCAGCAAGATCTTGCAGCGTGTTGCCATCCACAATTGAGAAGTACTCAACCTCCAGTCCTTTTATAGCATTGATTGAGTCAACTACATACTGGTGGGTCTCTTTCAAGGAGTGCTTCTTGGCAAAGGTCACGCTCTCCTTCAATACTTTATAGATATTGGGGGCAATAGCACGTTCGTCTGGTGCCAACAAGGTATTTCTGCTGGAACGTGCCAAACCATCGTCATCGCGCACAATGGGACATTCCACAATCTGAACAGGCAACTGCAAATGGCGCACCATCGCCTTGATGACAGCTATCTGTTGCCAGTCTTTCTCACCAAAGTAAGCTTTGTCTGGACGCACAATATAGAACAGGCGGCTCACCACCTGACACACCCCGTTGAAATGTCCGGGCCGATGTGCGCCCTCCATAACCGTTGAAACCGGTGGATATTCAAAATGACGATTATCGGGTGTGGGATACATCTCTTCCACCGCAGGAGCCAACACATAGTCGGCATCACATGCCTCCAACAAACGACAGTCAGCTTCCAAGTCACGAGGGTAGTTTTTCAAGTCGTTTTTGTCGTTGAACTGTGTAGGGTTCACAAATACTGAAACGACCGTCACATCATTCTCTTTCACACTCTGTCTGACCAGTGAAGCGTGTCCTTCATGCAACGCACCCATTGTGGGTACCAATCCGATTGTCTTGCCAGCCTTACGGGCTTCAAACAATGCATTCTGAAGGTCAACAATCTTGTAAAAAACTTCCATTACTTTTCGTTTATCTTTCTGCCTTAGTCTGCTAAGGCGGTGCAAAATAACAACATTTTTGTCAAATATGGAAAAAAAAGACTAAAAATAAGCCTATAAAATGTCACTTTTTCCTAAAATCGCACATTTTATTCGCTTTTGAGAAGATTTTTTCGTACCTTTGCAAGGTACAAAATCAAGGAAGATGGCTAAAAAGAAGATTCTTTTCATCAATCAAGAGATTGCCCCTTATGTTCCCGATAGCGACATGTCGCTCATGGGTCAGGCTCTCCCGCAGGCAATGCAGGAAAGAGGTCATGAAATCCGGACATTCATGCCAAAATGGGGCACTATCAACGAGCGCCGTGGTCAGCTTCATGAGGTGCAGCGCCTTTCTGGCATGAACCTTATTATCAATGACACCGACCACCCACTCATCATTAAAGTAGCAAGCATACAGTCTTCGCGCATCCAAGTCTATTTCATAGACAATGAGGACTATTTCTCGAAACGCCAGATGGCCGTCGACGAAATGGGAGTTGCCTATCCTGACAATGGCGAACGTGCGATTTTCTTCGCCCGTGCAGTTCTTGAGACTGTCAACAAGCAGCGTTGGACTCCTGACATCATACATTGTCAGGGATGGATGAGTGCTGTTGTGCCCCTCTACATCAAGACAGCTTACAGCGAAGAACCGTCATTTGCGAATTCGAAAGTCGTCACCTCGCTTTTCACCAAGTCATTGAAAAGCGAATTGGGAGAAAACTTCAAGGACAGTCTTGAATTCCGCTCTGCAAAAAAAGAATTGCTGAAGTCTTACAAAGACAATTTCAACTTTGAAGAACTTGGCAAACTGGCTATCGACTATAGCGACGGTATCATCAAAGCCAACAAGGATGCAAACAAGACACTCCTGAAGTACGCAAAAGAGAAGAACGTCCCGATTCTGCAATATCATGAGGACTTCGCTGATGCCTACGAAGCATTCTATGACCAGATATGTCCGGAAGACTGAAAAAGAGTAAAAAGCTAAAGAAATCATTCTGACAATGAACAGACTAAAGTACATGGCTGGCGTCGCGCTTGCGGCAATAGCCATTTCTTCTTGTAGTGAGGATACTGAAACCATTGGAGTTTCAATGACCAATGAGAGTGACAGGCTTGATGTCAGCTCCAGCGTCTTCAATGCAACCACCAAGACCATTTTGGCCGACTCAGTACTGACAAAGTCATCCTATTGCTATTTAGGCAGGGTGATAGATCCCGAGACGCAGACCGAGGTAAAGAGTGACTTTACCACTCAGTTTCATGTCATGGAGAATCTTTATATCTCCAAAGATTATATCAAGACAGAAAAAGGACATATTATTGCCGACTCTTGCGATCTGATTATCTATCTCACCAATCCGTTTAGCAGTGCCGACAATCTGACGGCCATGCAGCTCACTATGAGAGAGCTGGCTACCCCTGTTGACGAAAACCGTCGCTACTATTCCAACTACGACCCTTCAGAATTGCTTCGTAAGGATAAGGATGCAATCACTTTGAGTCATCTGTTCACCTATGAAAACATGACCGATAATGACAATAGTCGTAGTGGTAGCACCTATCTGAACAACATCCGCATTCCTCTGAACAAGCAATACGTCAGCCAAAACGGAGACACCTGCAACAATTACGGAACGTATCTGCTTCAAAAGATTGTAGATTACCAGAAACAGTATAAACGCAATCCCAATTCATACGTCTTTGCACACCAGATTTGTCCAGGATTTGCTTTCGAGATAACTGATGGCATGGGGTTCCATGCTGCTGCTTCCAACATCGGCCTGCGCGTCTACTACTACATAGAACGTCCTGACACTTCCTATAAGGCATCCTTTGTACTCGCTGGAACAGAAGAGGTTATGCAGACAGTCAAGATTACAAGCGACAAGAATGTCTTGAACAGTCTGGTAGCCCAAACAGACTCCGATTTCACCTACTTGAAAACACCTGCCGGTCTGTTCACTGAAATGACGCTGCCCATCGATGACATTTGGAAGAATCACACGAACGATTCACTGCTGGCTACCAAACTTACACTGCAGCGCCTGCACAACAGGACAGCTGACTCTCATTCGTTTGGAACGCCCCAGACATTGCTCATGATTATGAAGGACAGTCTGTACACATATTTTGAGCAGAAACAGGTACCCAACAATCGCACTTCATACTATACCACCTATAATTCCAGCTACAACGTCTACACGTACACAAACATTTCGAATCTGATCACTCACCTGTGGCAAAAGAAGCAACAAGAGATCAGCAGGATTCAGAAGAGCAATCCATCATGGAGCTGGTCGCAGGCACAGTATGCATGGGAGAACGAAAAAGACGAGAAGGGCAACTTAAAGCATAGCGACTGGAACAAAGTGGTTTTGGTCCCAGTCTCATACGGCACGTCCAGCACATCTACGACTCCTATCTGGGTAGCTCACGACCTGTCGCTCACCAGCACACGACTGGTAGGTGGAAAGACCCCCATCGAGTTGAATGTTGTCTACGCAAAATTCAGACAATAAAAGCATGGCCGACGGATATTTGGAAAAGCATCAGCAAGACTACGAAGTCCGCAAGGCCGCCTATCTTCGGAAAAAGAAGCACTTGCCTGCCTTTAGCCGCAAGATAGAGCGTCCTGACGATGAGGCACTGTAGAAAAATTGGGAAGAGGAGTAAGCCTCTTATGTAGATAAGATATCAAGCGGAGCAGCTACGAAAATGGTTGCTCCGTTTTCTATTAGAAATTTGCGGTCGCGGAATCCCCACAGCACACTGATACAGGGTAGTCCTGAATTACGGGCCGTTGCAATGTCAACGTCACTATCACCCACATAGACAGCATGTTCTTTCGTAACACCCAATTGTCTCAACGCCTCAATCACCGTATCGGGAGCAGGTTTCTTTCGGATGCCCTCAGCCTCATGTTCACCAATGGCAACTTCAATCGTGTCGGGAAAGAAATGTTGGCACAACTCTTGCGTAGCGGCATAGAACTTATTACTAACCACCGCCAGACGTTTTCCACGCTTTCTCAGTTCAGCCAATAGTTCGGGAATACCGTCATAGGGCCGTGTTGTATCGAGTGAGTGTTCCAAATAGTGCTGCTTGAAAGTGGCAAATGCCTCTTCGAATTTAGGGTTCTGTTCGCCATTAGGCACCGCCCTGATCATCAATAGCCGCACCCCGTTACCAACAAAGTGGCGAACATCCTCCAGTGAGTGCTCAGGCATTCCATGTAGACGCAAGGCATAGTTGACCGACTCGGCTAAATCGCCAAGCGTATTAAGCAGCGTCCCGTCAAGGTCGAAAATGTAAGTATCGTAACAAACTGCCATGTAAAATCAGCGTTTACTCCGCGTTATCATTGTTTTCACCTTATTATTATATCGCTCTGCCGCCATCAGTTCCTCGATGGTCAAATGCATGCGGTACTGCCATCGGTTAAACGGGTCGCTGGGCACATTGATACGCTCAGCTCGCGGATTCTTGTTCCACAATTCACTATCCATAGCCAACCAGTCTTGCAAGCTAAGCACACAAAGCATAGATGGCGAATAGAGGTGACGCGCAATAATCTCTTCAGCCAAATGAGCCGGCAAATGTTCCGGTGCCCTTCCCTGCTTCTGCAACATCGTAGCATAGAAACGCTGCGTGCGCTCAGGACTTTCTTCCCACCACAGCCGCAACGGTGCCATATCATGCGTAGAGATAGTTGCCACGCTGCGAACCGGATTGCCATCCAAGTGAGCAAACTCAATACCTGTCTGTTTGGGCATCTGTTGAATCTCTAAAGTAAGAATCCGTAATGCGTCGAGCACAGGAGCCACGCAATCGGGCAACATGCCCAGGTCTTCTGCACACACGAGCATCCGTGTGTCGCGCAGAATATCGGTTAGTCGCTGATAGCCTGTGCTTCCCCACAACATGGAGTGTCGCTGATAGAAAAAGTTATTATAAAGACGCATATAGGCATCGCGCTCTTCAGCCCCCAGTGCTTCAAACACCGTTTCTTGATAGGCAGCAATACGCGGATGATACATCTCAGGTTGTCGTGGGTCTTCAAGGAAGAGCACATTGCTGACCAGCCGCAGCAGACCATCCCGAATCCACAGACTGTTCTCGTCGCCTTGTCCTTCAAAGCATTTCTGCACTTTCCGCTGCGTGCTGACCTCCTCCTTCAAGTCATACAGTCCGTAGGCTTTACGCACCAGGAAGTTCTCACACACATAGGCGGCATGAATACCAAATAGACGGTCAATGGTACGATCGTTGATAAAGGGGCGCGTCATAAAATCTTTTCGGAACTGCAAGCCGAAATATTCTATTTCACCTGCAGTCATCGGCATTGCCGGCGAGAAATGTCCCATCGTGCCGAAGAGTTGTTCTTCAGGAATCTCCCAGATACGGAAGAACCCCAGCACATGGTCAATACGAATTGCATCAAAATACTGCTGCTGATGTTTCAAACGACGATGGAACCAGTCAACAAGGGTGTTTTTCTCCTCTTTCTCTGTTTCCCAACAATAGGTAGGCATGCCCCAGTTTTGCCCTTGCATGGAGAAGGCATCAGGCGGTGCCCCAGTCTGACTATCCATGTGGAAGAACTCTGGATGTTCCTGTGTCTCTGCACTCACACGGTTCACGCCGATGGGCAAGTCACCCTTCAGGAAGACACCCTTCGAACGGGCATAGTCGGCAGCGGCTTTCAGCTGTTTGTGCAACTCATATTGAATGAAATAGTGCAAGCCGCCCGTCTCACCTTTAAACTGTTCTATATAGGGTACCAACCATTCTTTGTTTTTCTCTTTCCACGACAGATAGTCAGCTGATGTAAGCGTCTGTTCACCCTTTTCTTCAAAGAGCAGCCTGACATATTCCATTTTCACTCTGTCAACAGCCTCATAATCGCTATAGGGGAGTGCGTTCAGTTCGCGTTGCTGTCGGCGGAAAGCCGTCATACGATTCTTTTCTTTCAGTGTGCCCAACTGTTCCAAGTCCAAGTAGTGGGGATGCAAAGCAAAAGCCGACACAATATTATACGGATAACTGTCACCCCACTGGTGTGAGAGTGTCGTATCATTGACTGGTAACAACTGGACAACTTTCATACCCAGCGCCGCTGCCCAGTCTACGAAACGTTTCAAATCGCCAAAGTCGCCCACACCGCATGAGTGTTCGCTACGCAGCGAGAACACTGGGATGCACACACCTGCCGCCCTCCACGTCTTCTCAGCTAAACGCAATGGCTCGCCATAGAGCACCAGCACCTCGCCCTCAGCCAATTCGTCCGTAACCATACGGTTGTCGCCTTCCTCCCATGCCAGCAGTTCGTGCGTCTGTCCGTCAATGACAACATACTTATACTCCATGGGCATGCCAATCCAGTCTACATTCAGCGTCAGCATCCAGTCGCCATTTCCCACATGTTCCATCGGAAGGAAGCGAGCCGGATTCCACGATCCCAGTGCTGGATGGCTACCCACTACAGCCACCTGCTGGTTGTGTTGCAGTTGGGGGGCTGACACGCGGAAGAGCACAGTCTTGCGGAACAACGGCAAACGGAGCGAAGAGACCACTGCCTCATTGGCAGCCAAATGCTCGCTCACCAAATAGGCATGCGTATACAGATAGCTATTCAACGGCTGGTCGCGCCACTGGTCGTTGAAGACAAACGTCTTCGAGGCATCGAAGGCATAGTTCCGCTCTATCTGCGTCCACTCGCGTCGCAGTTCCCTACCCTCTCCGTCAGCCACGTAGTAGTAATAATCAAACGTGTCAACCGGACTGCGGCGCGACTCTACGACAGCCGTCTCACCGGCCCACTGGTCACCGTCCTGTGTCGTCAAGGGCAGTTGCACCATGCGTGTAGTGCCGTCTTTGGCAAAATAGCGTATGCAGACCATCATCTGCTGTCCCCATTCCGTACGGTAATGTATGGCGAATCTGAGTTTCATAATTAGCTGGTTAAGACATTCTATCTGCAAAATTAAACAAAAAGTAACAGAACAGCAAATCATTCGCCGCTTTTTTGTCATTTCATTTTTTACCCATTTTTTGTTTCATATCGAATTTTATTCGTACCTTTGCCCACAAAACTATAAACTATGAATCCACTTTAAAAAGTCGGATAGTCCGACCACATTAATATATTACGTTA
>ERZ842401.5320-NODE-5320-length-14351-cov-5.426553_pt1 | contig 14351 bp, 13 predicted proteins | sample MGYA00521270_ERZ842401 | MGnify/ENA primary metagenome ERZ842401 (study PRJEB31892, sample SAMEA3878208) | bioreactor metagenome | biome: Moose rumen | place: Sweden | collected 2011-10 | study: EMG produced TPA metagenomics assembly of the PRJEB12797 data set... | reverse complement strand
TACTTTATATTCCTTTTTACGTCAATGAAAAGTTAACAATGTCGCCCTCAAGGTGCGAGGATATTTATATGTTGAACTTAGCGTCTTAGCGTCTATTTTATTAGTTTGTAGATATTTCTTTTCAATTATATTGATAAAAGGGTTTTATTGTTGTAGTATATATGTGTAATTAAGGGAGAGAACATTTATGAAAAAAGAATTAATATTTTTAGGACCTCCGGCTTGCGGAAAAGGTACTCAAACTTCAAAATTGGCAGAATTTTTCGGATTTCCGCATATTGATACCGGTTCATTATTGAGAGCTGAAATCAAAAATAATACCGAAAACGGAAAAATTGCAAAAGGTTTTATTGATAAAGGTCAGCTTGTACCTGTTGATTTGGTTGCAAATATTATAAAAGACAGGCTGTCTAAAGGGGATTGCGCAAAAGGGTATATCTTAGACGGTTATCCGAGAAGTGTTGAGCAGGCTGACAAATTAACTCATATGAATGAGGAAATTGACGGGAATAAAAATGTAGAATTTAAAGCTATATATTTTAATATAGATACTGATATTTTGGTAGAAAGGATAGTTAACCGCCGTTCTTGCCCTCAATGCGGTGAAATTTATAATCTTGCGTTTAAAGCGCCTAAACAAGAAGGAATTTGTGACAAGTGTCAGACAGAACTTACTCAACGCAAAGATGATACCAGAGAGGTGGCTCAATCAAGATTTGATACATACAACAAAGAGACAGCACCGCTTGTTGAGTATTATAAAAATAAGGGCGTATTAAGAACTATTGATGCAAACGGAACGATTGATGAAGTTTGGGAAAGGCTATTGAAGGCAGTAAATGATTAATTATAAATCAAGAGACGAAATAAAAAGAATGCGTCATGCAGGTCATATTGTGGCACTTGTTCATAAAAAAATGAAAGAAGTTATTGAGCCGGGGATTTCGACTAAAGAGCTTGATGCAATAGCAGAAAGTATTATTCGTGAAAATCGTGCTATACCGACATTTAAGGGGTATAACGGGTTTCCTGCAAGTATTTGTACTTCAATAAATGAACAGGTTGTCCACGGGATACCAAATGAAAGTATAAAATTAAAAGAAGGCGATATAATAAGTGTGGATGTCGGTGCAACTTATGGCGGAATGGTTGGCGATAGCGCTTGGACTCATCCTGTCGGCAAAATATCCGACGATGTCGCAAAATTAATGAAGGTAACTGAGGAAGCACTTTTTGCAGGTATTAGTAAAATGCGTGCTGGAAATGTTTTGGATGATATTTCAGGTGCGATAGAAGATGTTGCTAATCGTGAGCATTACGGAATTGTAAGACAATACGGCGGTCACGGTGTCGGACATCAAATGCATGAAGATCCGTTTTTATTTAATTATCGTGTCGGCGATAAATTACTTTTAAAGAAAAATATGGTTATTGCAATTGAACCGATGATTAATTTAGGATGTGATGAAGTCGTTGTAGCCGATGACGAGTGGACAGTAAGTACTAAAGACGGAAAACCTTCCGCACATTTTGAGCATACGGTTTTATGTACGGAGGATGAACCGATGATTATGACACAATTAATGGAATAGTTGAGGTTAAAATGAACTATTATATCGGATTATCATTAATGGCAAATTCATCAATGGATTCAGGTGTGGCCGTTCTCGACAGCGATAACAATTTAATTTTGCTTGATAAATTATACAAGATGAGTGACGTAGCGTTTTTCTTTGATAATTTTTCATCTTTAAATTATTCAAAAATATGCGTATCACTTCCCTGGGATAGAACAATGCTTGAGGGCAAATGGCGAATACTTTCAAAACCTTACCAGATGGTTTCTACAAACGAACATATGCCTAATAGAGCAAATTGGACACAGAGATATTCTTATAGAGGGTGTGACTATTTTAAAGGGCTTATAGAAAAAGGGGGTTCTGTTGACAGGTTTGAACTTTATATGACAAGACAGTCTATGCATTTGAATTCTTGCTATTTGGAAAGAACCCCGGCAGATTGCAAGTTTTTACAACAAATGTTGTCAACCGAATGGAATATAGAGCTTCCGTCTAACATGCTTCCTATGTCAGAGATGGAAGCCATAATAGGCGCATTGCTTGCTCGTGAAAGTTGCGAAAATGCCGATAACGTAAGATTGATTTCAACCTTCAAAGATTTTAACGTGATTGATTTTAAATCTTGTCCTCAAAGATTTGAAGTCGTAAAAGATGTTGAAACTGTGATTAATAAATAGTCAGGTTTAATTCGTTTCTATCTTTGAAAGTTTTACGATTTTATCAAATTCAGGCCATTTGGCGCTTAACTGTTCAAAACTTCCCGTATCCAAAACTTGCCCGTCTTTTACGTAAATAATTTTTGAACAGGTTTTTAGTGTTGATAGTCTGTGAGCTATTGCAATAATTGTTTTGTCGCCTTTTAATTTATTCAATACCTCTGTAATTTCATTTTCGCATACAACATCCAATGATGAAGTCGCTTCATCAAGAAGAATTAATTCAGGATTTCTGTAAAGAGCCCTTGCAATCGCAAGGCGCTGTTTTTGACCTTGCGAAAGTCCGTTTGTCCCGATAAAAGGTTTGGCTTCAATTCCGTCTGCATAATTTTCCTGAATTAAATCCATTAAATTAACCTTCTTTAAAACATCTTTAACTCTATTCTCATCTATAGCTTCGCAGCCCCAAGTAACATTCTCCTTAAATGACATTTCAAATACGGTCGTCTCTTGAGGTACATATCCGGTTATCTTTCTTAACCCTACAATTTCTTTATTATTAAGGGCTTTATTATCAACAATAATTTCTCCGCTATTTATAGGTAAAAGCCCCGTTAATATATCTGCAATTGTACTTTTCCCGGCACCCGACAATCCTACGATTCCGACAAATTCACCCTTATTTATTTTAAGATTTACGTTATGTAAAACTTCTTTTTCATCGTATGAAAAGCATACATTTTTCAATTCTATTGAATTTTCAAACCTTATTGCAGGAATCTTTGAATTTTCTTTTATAAGTAATTTGTTAGGTTTCAACTGCTCAAATTTTTTATTAGCTTCTTGTACAAAAGTTCTCATTGTATTTATGTTAATTATAGCCGATTGAATTCTGTTCAGTGCAGGAGCAACTCTGAATAATGCTGCCGCAATGAGGGCAAACGATGCAACGAGTGTTAAATTCCCGCCTGAACTTTGTAATGCTATAATTCCTCCCAAAACTAATACTGAAAGAATTACCAAGCATTCTACTATGTAAGGTGGGATTAACATGTAAAATTGCTGCTCTATTTGTATTTGTCTCAATTCATTTTCTGATTTTTCATAACGGTTATAAAATAAATTTTCTGCCGATAAAATCTTTACCCCTTTTATGTTTGTTAAATTTTCAATTAAAATTTTGTTGTATTTCTTTTGAGCAGGTTTTATTTTTTCTGAAACTGTTAGTGTTCTCTTTTTAAATAATTTATTTTGTATAGTCATACTAATTATAACAAATGAGCACGTTACAATTGCGGCAAGAGGGAATTTTACTGCCAAAAATCCTAATATCATAGTTATGATTATGAAATTTATAATTATGTTTAAAACTCTAACAATAAAACCGTCAATTACATTTGGAATAACATTCGATATATAAAACATTTTTTCTCCGGAGGTAATTTTCATCAAATCTTTATATGTTCCAAATGTATAATATTTCATAATCATTTTTGTAATATCACGTTTCCAATTATTTGTGAATGATGTCTGAAACTTGAGAATTAGTATCATAAAAATGTTTTTCGTAATAAATACGCCGAAAATTGAAAGTCCGACAAGTGCAATAAACATATACGGCGTGAAATTAGGAAATTTTTCAACTATATTATTGTAAATTACGTAATTATCCATAATTTCGGGATTTACAATAATCATTATAAACGGGTAAATTAATGCTACCCCCAAAAGTTCAAATAATCCTGAAATTAAAGACATTACAAAAAATGCCCCTAATTTTAAATATTTTCCTTTGCCGTAATATCTTAAAAATTTTGTAGTATTTTCTAAAAACAATTTTCCACCGATTTCAATTATTAAATTAACATTAATTTTATTGTCATTTAAAAACTTATATTTTATAATATATCATAGAAATATGGAGGATACAAAATGGCAAATCCGATTTTAAATGATAATTTTGGTGAAGATGCGAAAAGCCAAAGTATAGAAAGGACTTTAGACAACATAAATCCTGAAATGCAAGGTGAAAAAGTCTATAACGGTGAATTGGTTATCGATTCTGAACCTATGACAATTTCGGGAACATTAAATAAATTGTTAATGTTATTTTTATTTGTAATTGCAGGTGCGTATGCCACATGGACACAATTTATGGCAGGCATGCTTGATAAAGTAAATATGTTGGTAACAGTGGGCGGAATTGCAGGATTTATACTTGCAATGATAGTAATTTTTAATAAGAAAACCGCACCTTTGCTTTCTCCTTTTTATGCAATATGTGAAGGCTTGGTATTAGGGGGAGTTTCGGCTATTGCGGAAAAAGCTTATCCCGGAATTGTAATTCCGGCAGTTATAAGCTCTTTTGCAGCACTTGGCGTGATGTTTTCTTTATACAGAGCGAGATTGATAAGATGTACGGAAAGATTTAATGCAATAATATTAACTGCGTTGCTTTCAATTTGTGTAATATATTTAATCCAATTTGTTGCACAATTTTTCGGACGTTCTATACCGTTATTGTTTGGTAACGGTCCTGTCGGGTTGGGATTTAGCGCAATAGTAATTGTTGTTGCAGCTTTATCCTTTATACAGGATTTCGATTTTATTGAAAGAGCAAGTGAAAAAATGCTTCCGAAGTATTATGAATGGTACGGTGCATTCGGAGTAATGATAACTTTCATTTGGCTGTATATGGAAATTTTAAGGTTTCTTGCGAAAGTAAATTCGCGAAGATAAAATATATCCCCTCTATTCAAATGGAGGGGATTTTTATTTTAACTTGCATTTTTTGTGATATATATTATAATCTACATATATATAAGTTAGGAAATTTTAATAAATTTTATGGGTGATCAGTTTACCGTTATATTTAATCTTTTTGTTATAGGGCTTTTGCTGTTATCAAACGGCTTTTTTGTAGCATCTGAGTTTGCCATAGTAAAAGTCAGAAGAACAAGGATTGAGCAGTTGGTAAACGAAGGAAATCAGACGGCACAAGTTGTGCTTGATGCAATCAAGGAAATGGATAAATATATTGCTTCTGTCCAGTTGGGTGTTACGATATCAAGTATCGGGCTTGGTTGGGTTGGAGAAGCAACTTTGGCAAGTATTATTGAACCTTTGTTTAATTTCCTGCCATCTATGAGTAAAATGTTTGCGGTTCACAGTTTATCTGTTTCAATAGCTTTTGCTCTTATTACATTTTTGCACGTTGTAATAGGTGAATTGGTTCCAAAATCTATTGCTTTGGAATTTACGGAAAAGACGGCGTTATTTATTGCACGGCCGATGAGAGCTATAACAGAGGTATTTAATCCTTTTATCTGGCTTTTGAACGGTTTTGGCAATGTGCTTTTAAAACTTTTAAATATTCCGACTGCACAAAAGGCATCAAAAGTTCATTCGACTGAAGAATTGGATATGCTGGTTGATGCAAGTTTTGACGGCGGAGTTTTAAATGAAACAGAAAAAGATATGCTTCATAACGTGTTTAAATTTTCGGATTTGACAGCTAAACAGGTTATGATACCAAGAACCGATATGGTTTGTGCTCCGATTGATATGTCTTTTGATGATTTAAACAACTTGGCTGCGCAAAATCAATTCACGAGATATCCTGTTTACAATGAAGATATTGATGATATAACAGGATTTATTCATGTCAAAGACTTGTATTTGTTGTCGTTAAAGGATGAAGAAAGACCGATAGAAAAAATTCAACGTCCGATTATGATGGTGCCTGAAACTATGACATTAGATAAATTGGTTATTGAATTCAAGAAAAGAAAGATGCAATTGGCTGTTGTAATAGATGAATTTGGCGGAACTTCAGGTTTGATATCTCTTGAAGACGTTATTGAAGAGATAGTTGGTGACGTTCAAGATGAATTTGACGAAGAAGAAGATGTTGATATAAAAGAAATAGCGCCTAATACATATATGGCAAATGCAATGTTGAGGCTCGATGAGATGGCCGAATTTTTTGAGATGCCTGAAAATAATTTTGAAGATGAAGATGTTGATACGATTGGCGGATTTGTGATGAAGCTTCTTGACAGGCTTGCAGTGGTTGGTGATAGTGTAAAATTTGAAAATCTTACCTTTACCGTAAAAAAAGTTGACGGCGCAAGGATTACTCAACTTGAAATTAAGCGTGAAATTAAGCAGCCTGAAGTTCAGGAAAATTAATTTGACTGGACAATTTTTGCAAAATAATTATAATTGAAATAGTATGACGGATTTTAATTTAGGCAAGCTTATTTCAAAATATGTAAATTACAATGCAATGAACTCAAATCGTGCAAATGTTGTTGCGCAAAATTCTTTTCAAGTACCGAATAAACCGGCTCCGTCACCTCAGGCTGTACCTGATACCCCAAATCCCACTCCTGTTTTTGCGGAGACGTCAGGTAAAATGGCTCAATTGTCCGGGGCTGATAATTCTGTTTTTATAAAAGATATGATGAAACTGCCTAAAAATATGAATGAATTGGTTTATATGCTTCAAAAAAATGTTTCACTTGCTCAATTAAATCAGCGTTTTGCAGGAATTCTTAATCCGTCAATAACTTCATCACAAGCTCAAATACTTGCCCAGTTGGATGGCCTTGCAAGTTCTGAACTCCAAGCAGTACTACAAAATTTGAACGGAAAAAATTTGTCATCCCTTCAATCTGCATTAAAAAATTTGGAAATAAACGGTAATATTTTTATTGATTTAAACGAAATTTCTCAAATGATACGCGCTAACGGTAAAGATGCGGTGGCAAGGCTGATAAGCGCGATGGCAAACGCTTCACGTGCGGGAATTGCAGATTTATCGCAAATGAAGGATGCTGCAAGATTAATTAATGCAAGTATTGCAACTGCGGCTCAAAATGATAATGCCCAAACATTAAAACTGTTAATGCTTTTATATCTTCCTTGGCTTCCGCTTCAGGAAGGAACAGGTTTTGATTTGTCAATTGAGACCGGCGCAAGCAAGGAAGAGGCTGACAGTATCTTGACTGTTTCGATTTCTACAATTAATTACGGAATTATAAATGCAACTTTAATACTTGAAAGTTCAAATTCAGTTCTTGTCAATATAAATTGTGATAAGAGATTTCCAAAAGATGAATTGATGATTAGAATACAATCGGAGGAAAAACATTATTCAATGCAATCATCTTTGTCTTTTGAAATTTCCGAAAATATAAAGCCTATAATTGAACCGGATAAACCTCAAGCAAAAATTAATATGTCCGATACGAATAAAATAAATCCGTATCTTTTACTTATGGCACATACCTTGATAAGACACGTATTGGAAATTGATAAATTCGGAATACAAAATTAAAAGCCTCGATATTTTCGAGGCTTTTTAACTATTTTTTTACCTGACGGACTTTTGCCTTTTTTGTTTTAGGATCGAATGTCGAAATTTTAACAATATCGCCATCTGCGTTACAAAATTCGATTTTCAGCCTGCCTTTGTCATCCAAATGCATAAACGATAAAATTCTGTTACCGTTGCTGTTAAAGGCAATTCTTGTATTCGGATCGTTTGCAAGTTCAACAATTTGGTTTCCGTTAGGTGAAATCACACTGACAGGGATTGCCTTATATTCAGCGGTTTTGCCTCCGCGTGATAACTTATACGGTATAACGGAATATGGTCTGAAGAAATCTCCCATACCGTTAGCAGCAAAAATTCGTTGATTTAGCATTTTCATTATTCTGTAATCATGAACAGCATCTGCATGTTCCGCTCTTTTACGGTTAAATTCTCTTACAACTTTGTTATATCTTGTTTTTTGCTTTGTATTTAACTCGGTTTGGCCGTTTTTCCTTGCTTCCTCTTTTATTCTTTCAAGTTTTGCTTCTAATGTATCCAGTTCAAAACCTAAATCCAAAACCTCCTTTGCTTTAGCAGGAGTTGGAAAAACTTCCATTTTACCGCTAAATGATTCGATTTCTGCATGTTTTTTGGGGTTAATTTCGGCAATTACGCTGTCATAAACGGTTTTTCTGTCCTTTAGCGAAGGAACATGTTCCGTAACAAATTTTCTTAACGCTTCAACAGCATCGTTGTATACAGGTAAATTATTTTCAGTTGAATCAAAAATGTTCAAATCTTGTAATGCACGTTCATAAACATCAATTGCATCTTTTCTGATTTTTAGCATTTTTCTGTCAAGAGTAGAGATCAGGTCATTAACCGTAGGATTGTTCTTTTTGAAAATTGCTCTTGATTTTTCAAGCTGGGCAGTGCTTACACCAGCCGGGGTAATTTTAAATGGCATAATAATCCTTTCATTTGACTGTTATGCCAAAAGTAAACCCCCTAAATTTTAAAATTTGCTATATATGTTAAAATAAATTTACAATATTATTAAATTAATATCCGATAGCCATATTAAAGCTTGATGTTTTGCTGTTTTTAACAATCGGTGTTTGTGAAGCTTCAATAGCCTCTACTTCGATAACCTGTTCAGGCTTTTGTAATACGTTAAACTGTGACATCTTAAAATCAACATTATTGAATGACATCATTTCATCCAAACTGTTTTGTAAATCTGCATTCTCATCGTTAAGTGCCGTAATTTTTCGGCTTAAAGCGTTTAATTCCAAAGCGCTTGTCATTGAAAAATAATAACTTACAAACGCACAAATTATAGCAATTCCAAGCATGCCACACAGAGTTTTGTTAACTTTTTTTATGGCCATTTCCTTCACCATATTTCTTTCATTGAAAAAACCCTTGATAACATCGCCGTTTTGAGTTACCGGATTATTCACATAATAATTATTCTGATTATTTTGATTTAAATACGTCTCATCTAACTTTGGCAGGTCTTTTTCCCCAGCTGCTTCCCCTGATGTCCCAAACTTTAATTTTAAATTTTCATTACTTCCTTATACAGCGCGCTCCTCTCAATTTTGCGCTGCGTGAAGGCGGATTTTCCCCTATCTCCTTATCACTCGCAACTATCGGTTTCTTATTAATTAATTCCAATATTGGCGGCGGACAGTGGCATATCATTTGGGTTTTGTCACAGTGACACCTTTGTGAGTGATATTTGAATAAGTGTTTCACTATTCTGTCTTCAAGAGAATGAAAACTTATTACACTTATTATAGCACCAAAGTCTAATAAATCCAACACATCATTCAATGTATTTTTTACATTTTTTAACTCATCGTTAACTTCTATCCTGATTGCTTGAAATACACGTGTCGCAGGGTGAATTGAGGATTTGATTTTTGGTGTGCAATTAACGATTAAATCAGCCAATTCCGTTGTCGTTTCAATATTTTTTTTATTCCTGATTTCTATAATTTTTTTTGCAATTCTTTTTGAAAATCTTTCCTCTCCATACTGTGAAAAAATTCTGATTAAATCATCTTCGCTGTATGTATTTACAACGTCATACGCAGAAAAATCCGCACTACTATCAAACCTCATATCAAGGGGGGCTGTTTTTAAGAATGAAAATCCTCGTTCAGGGGTATTGAATTGGTGGCATGATGCTCCAAGGTCAAATAAAACTCCGCCCGTAATTTTTTTTATTCCCATTTCATTTAAAACGGATTTTATATTTGTATATGAGGATTTTACGATAGTAAGGTTTTTGTAATCTTTCAATCTTGCTTTTGATGCCTCAATTGCATCATCATCTATATCAAAAGAAATCAATCTGCCGTCAGGTTGAATTTTTTTTAATATTAATTCGCTATGACCGCCGCCTCCAAGTGTGCAATCAACATAAATTTTACCTGATTGACATTCCATCATGTCAACCGCCTCATTTTTCATAACTGTATAATGCTGATATTCCAAAATGTTTTCCCTTAATTAATCTCTTGTTATAACTATAAATTCGGCTTTTGCCATATCAATTAATGAGATGCCTTCTTCTGCATTATCTTTTAAACTTATTTCACTTTTATCGAGTTCCAATTCTTTAAAAACTTCGTTCAACGATAATTGGTTTTCGGCTGTCATCACATAAAATTTATTAACATTTTTCATATAAATTCCAACGGTTAAATCGGAAGAATTCTGAATTAATGTGAGCATATTTTTCTTTTCGATAGTTTTAGAAAATCCGTCAAAAGTCAAATCTGCGCATTCAAAATACTTTTTGAATTTTTCTAATATAACATATGGTTCTATCCATTTTTCAACAACAAGACATTTCATAAATAATTACTCCTCATAAGGCAATCTGAATCCGAAGGTAGAGCCTTCGCCCACTTTTGATTCAACAAAGACTTCTCCGCCGTGGTAGCGTTCAATTGTAGTTTTTACAAGATTTAATCCTAAACCTGTACCTTTAATTGTATGAGCGCTATTTTCAACCCTGAAAAATCTGTCAAAAACTTTCTTTTGATATTCAGGTGCAATTCCGCATCCTTCGTCTTTTACAGAAACTTCAACTCCGCCGTTATTCGGCAGTTTTCTTACGTAAACATCTATATTTGAACCGTCAGGAGAATATTTTATAGCGTTAGATACAAGGTTTGTAAACGCTCGTTCTATACTGTTATAATTGAATTTTAAAATAGGAATATCGTCATCCTTGTGAATTGTAAGTTTAATCTTGTGTTCTTCCAATAATACATTGACACTATTTACGCAAGTTTCAACAAGTTCAACAATGTTATTTTCTTCTTTTTCAATTTTTACGCCGGATTCCAATCTTGAAAAATCAAGAATATCATTCACCATATTATTAAGACGTATAATTTCTTTGTTAATAATTTCTATGAATTCTTTTTTTGTTCCTTCATCAAATTCATCGCCCATTGTGTAAAGGGTGTCTATGTATGAGCGCAAAACCGTAACGGGTGTCCTTAATTCATGGGAAACATTTGAGATAAAATTAGCTCTCATTAAATCCATTTCTGCTTCTTTTGTCATATCAATAAGGACGATAATATAGCCTACATAATCGTTATTTCTTGTAAACATTGGGGAAATAATTGATTTTATTGTCCTTTCATCAATTTTTATATTGAATTCGATTTGATTATTTAAGATTTCTTCAGGTTTGGCGGATTTATATTGTTCAATTTTATCCTTAAAACAATAATTTCCCGAAGTATCAGCGTAATCCTGAATTTTTTTGTTTATCAAATTTTCTTCATCAACTTCAAGAAGCATTTTTGCATGCTTATTCAAAAGGACAACATTATCATCGTAATCGCATACAACAACCCCGTTTGCGATACTCATCAAAACAGCTTCAAGTTTGTTTCTCTCTAATGTTAATTGTTCAATATTTTGTTCTTCATAAACATGGAGTTTTGCAGACATATTATTGAAAGAGTTAAATAACCCCTCAACCTCCTCGGAAACATCTTTCCCTTCAATGGTATAACCGAATTCTCCTGAAGAAATTTTACCTACCCCGTCTTTTAAAATTCTCAATTCTCTTGTGATAAGGTAAGTGTTTATTAAAACAACAAATGCAAAAACTATCCACGCAATCAAGAAAACAAAAATCATAGAGGCACGGGTTGTGGAAAATATTTGTTCAATCCCGACTCCCGAAAATCCTACAATAACATTTCCCAAAACTTTTTTGCCGTCAGGCGATAGTATTTGAGAATTTACGGTAACATTTCTTTTAACATTATCAAAATCATTAAAAGCATCCCCTTTTTTGTTATATATTTCATTCCCTGAAACATCAGTAATTTTTATGTATAAAATGTCGCTGTGGCCGTGAAGAATTGTATCAGCATGTGCTTTAACCGCATTCAAACTGTCATTATACGGCATTTTTTTAGAAAGTTCAGTGCTTTCAACCGCCAACGCTTTTGAAATAATTCTGCCAAAGCTCTGATAACTTTCGTCCAATTTGTTTTGGATATTAAATATTGCAAAGATAGCAATACATATAATTAAAATCGTACTCAAAAGCAAGCCCGATATAATAAGCCTGTTTTGAGCGTTCATACTAATTTTTTTGTCATTCATAGCAAAATTATACCATGACAAATTATCTTGCGCAAATTGTTCTTGCAACGGAAATGCCTGATGCAGAGGCTTGAATTAGTCCTCTTGTAACTCCTGCCCCGTCACCGATTGCAAACAGATTTTTTACACCTTCCGTTTCGAATTCGTTGGTTAATTTTACGCGTGCCGAATAGAATTTAACTTCTATACCGTAAAGGAGAGTGTATCTTGAAGCCGTTCCCGGACAAAGTTTATCCAATGCCTTTAACATTTCAATAATACTTGTCATCTGACGGTATGGAATAACAAGACTTAAATCTCCCGGAGTCGCACAGGTTAACGTCGGGGTTATAATACTTGATTTAATCCTGTCAGGAGTTGAACGTCTGCCGTCAAGCAAATCGCCAAAACGCTGAACAAGAATTCCTCCTCCAAGCATATTCGCCAGACTTGCAATGTGCTGTCCGTAACGAATTGGTTCTTTAAAAGGTTCTGTAAATTTTTCGCTTACCAAAAGCGCAAAGTTTGTATTTCTTGTTTTCATTTCTGCATAACTGTGCCCGTTAACAGTTGCTATTCCGTTATAATTTTCCTGTACAACTTCGCCATTTGGGTTCATACAAAAAGTTCTGACCTCATCACCGAATGTCGGCGCATGATAAATTAATTTTGATTCATACAATTTTGAAGTCAAAGGTTCAAATACAGGGGCAGGAAGTTCAACTCTTACACCCACATCAACGGCATTATTAACCATACCGATTTTGTTTTTAGCAAATTCATGTGTTAACCAATCCGCGCCTTCACGTCCCGGGGCAATGATTGTATATTGTGCGCAAATCGTTTCACCGTTATTTAATTTTATTCCTTTAACCTGTTCGCATTCTACAATAAGACTTTCTGCCGACACTCCGTTTAAAATTGTTATATGCTTATCCAAATAGTCTTGCATATTTTTTAATACATCAAGACTTCTCTCCGTTCCCAAATGCCTTACAGGTGAATAAACAAGTTTTAATTCGGCAAGTGATGCGGCATGGTCAATCTCATCAAAAACGCGCCTGTCTGTACCAAAAACTTCTTCAGTCGCACCGTATTTTAGATAGTAACTGTCCGCATAATCTATTAAATCTTCGACTTCTTTTCTTGACATGTATTCGATTAAATTGCCGCCAACATCAGGGGTTAAAGTAAGTTTCCCGTCAGAAAAGGCACCTGCACCGCCCCATCCGCAAAGTAATCCACATTTTTTACACGTAGGACATTTTGCATAACCTTCTCTCAACAAGCATTTTCTCTCTTCAATCCTGTCTCCCTTTTCGATTAAAACTACCTTCCATTCAGGTTTTAACTTCATAATTTCAAGAGCCGCAAAAATACCCGCAGGGCCGGCGCCAATTATCGCTACGTTGTACATCTTTCTCTTTCTCCGATTTTTGTCAATTACACTTAATTATAGTTCGGACAAATTTTTAATGAAAGAGTTTGTAATTTTATGTTAAGTCTGATTTTTATAAGGTGATGTATGTGAAAAATAATTTTTGAAAATTTTAACGGTATGAAGATAACAAAACAGGCGGTCGAAACCGCCTGTTTTGTTGATTGATATTATTGCTAATCTGTCACGCATACACCGATAAATGAATTTCCAATTGCACCGGATAGAACATTAACACTTCCAAAACTTTGCTGTGCGTTTGCATAGTAATATATTGGTACTTCTCCTGAACCTGTAAGTGCGGCATAAAATAAGTTTATGCCGTATTTAGCGGCTATATCAGCAAAATATTGATTACCAAGAGCAGAAACTGCAGCTTCTAATTCATTTTTATTTGCCATATGCATGCCCATATCTTTACACATTAATGCTGCTTCTACATAACGGTTTTCTGAATTTTTATTTATATTTGAAGCTTGTGCTCCACCATAATGCGATGCAAAATGCCAACCTTGGAAGACACTGCACCTTACCGCATTTTCAGCTCTTGTACAATCAATTCCCTCAGTCGGAACAACAAACGCATAGCAGGTATCACCTACACATTTTTTAGGTGCAGAGCCTATACCACCAGCGTTTACAAGTCGTATATCCGAACCTTTTTCATTCGGATTTCCGTTTGAATTTACGTCAAACATCATTGCTATACAACCAAATATATCACTATC
>ERZ842401.5319-NODE-5319-length-14352-cov-20.808631_pt1 | contig 14352 bp, 14 predicted proteins | sample MGYA00521270_ERZ842401 | MGnify/ENA primary metagenome ERZ842401 (study PRJEB31892, sample SAMEA3878208) | bioreactor metagenome | biome: Moose rumen | place: Sweden | collected 2011-10 | study: EMG produced TPA metagenomics assembly of the PRJEB12797 data set... | reverse complement strand
TCGGTAGGTGCGTAAGCACTGCGACGCTTATAAATTTTTTCTTCGACAGGGAGGGGTAGGCCAAGTGACTGAGCGCCAGCGCTGAAAGACACCAAGCCTGCCTCCCCTTTTTATTCACCTAAAACATTTACGACTATGGCAAAGATGAAATGCCCCTGTAGATACGTCTACGACCCCGAAGTGGGAGATCCCAAGCAGGGAATACCTCCCGGCACCAAGTTTGAAGACCTGCCCGACACCTGGCGCTGCCCCCGCTGTAAGCGCAAGAAGGAGAAGTTTGTACCCGTAGAAGAATAGTAATATTAACATAAAAACGATGAAGACAATGGAAGCAGCAAAGAAAGTATTCGATTTCCTGGAGAAAGCAGGAACGTTTTATCTCGCAACAGTTGAGGGCGACCAGCCCCGCGTACGTCCATACGGAGCCATGCTCTACTACGAGGATAAAATCTATATTATGGCCTTCGGTAAGACCAATGCCACCCGTCAGATTGCCCAGAACCAGAAGGCAGAGATCTGCGCCTTCAAGGGTCAGACGCTCCGCATTGAGTGCAAACTCGTAGAGGACAACCGTCCTGAGGTGGGTAAGGCACTCGTCGATAAGATGCCTGTGCTGAAGCCCGCCCTCGGTGAGAATGGCGAGAATGGCGTGATGTACTATCTGAAGGATGCCAAGGCCGACTTCTTCAAGATGATGGAACTGGTAGAGACTGTTACATTCTAAACCCTTCGGCTATGATTATCAAAGCAGTAAAATTCAGGGAGAACGGTTTCTATACCCAGCCCTTCGCTTTTGGCGGTGAGGAGGGAGCCGATAAGTTCGACCATAACATCCGCTATCGTGGCAGTCTGCAGAACTATCTGATTGACACGGGTTCGGAGGTCATCCTCGTAGACACTGGTCTGCCCGCAGGCTTCCCAGAAGAGGTCGTCGACGAGAAGGCGATGGCCTATACAGGCAAAGACATTTGTAGTTATATGGATGCGCTGGCTGCATTGGGCTACAAGCCTGAACAGGTGACTAAAGTTCTGCTCACCCACCGCCACGGTGACCATAGCGGTGAACTCCGCTCGTTCCCCAATGCGAAGATTTATGTGGGTGCTGACGAGACGCAGGCTGAAGAACTGAAAGGCCTGACGAACGTGGTGCCTGTCACCTATACGGACGGCCCCTACCACAACTTCCCCGAGACGCAGAAGATCTGCGACGGTGTGTGGTTCATCAAGGCTAAGGGCCATACCAATGGCAACAGCCTCGTGATTGCCGAGAGTGACGGACTCTACTATATGTTCGAGGCCGATATCACCTACGTCGATGAGGCCCTATATGAGAACAAACTGTCGGTGGTCTATGATGACCTGCCCGCAGCCCGCGAGACATTGGACAGAGTGCGTGAGTTCGTCCGTAACAATCCTACGGTCTATATGGGCACCCACACCCCGCAGGGCTATGAGAACTTGGAGGCCAAGCGCGTGATAGACCTTGACAATCCCGTGCCGACCGTCCTCGCAGAAGTCGATTTCTCCAAGCAGGAGGCTTCCGGCAAGTACGTCTGCTCCATCTGCGGCTATGTCTACGATCCGGCTGAGCACGACGGCGTAGCCTTCGAAGACCTGCCCGACGACTGGCGGTGCCCACGCTGTAAGCAACCTAAAGAAAAGTTCAATAAGGCATAAATGGCATTAGCAATCGGACTACTCATCCCCTTGCTGGGAACCATGCTCGGGGCGGCATTCGTCTTTCTCATGCGAGACGAGATGTCGCCCCGACTCCAGAAGTCGCTGCTCGGCTTTGCCTCGGGCGTGATGGTGGCAGCCTCCGTTTGGTCGCTGCTCATTCCTGCGATGGAGATGGAAGAGGGTAGGGGAGCATGGTCGGTATTCCCTGCCGCCGTTGGTTTCCTGTTGGGTATGGGCTTCTTGCTTCTGATTGACGAACTGACGCCCCACCTGCACATCGGCACCGACAAACCCGAAGGTCCCCGCTCGCATCTGTCCCGCACGGCGATGCTGGCACTGGCTGTCACCATCCACAACCTACCTGAAGGTATGGCCGTCGGCGTGGTGTTTGCAGGTGCCGAGAACGGTGCAGCAGGGCTGTCATTAGCGAGTGCCCTGGCCGTCTCTATCGGTATCGCCATCCAGAATGTGCCGGAGGGAGCGATTATCTCCATGCCGATGCGGGCAGCAGGCAACTCGAAATGGCGTTCCTTCATCATCGGCAGCCTCAGCGGAGCGGTCGAACCCATCGGTGGACTGGCTGTGGTATTATTAGCCTCGCTGATGACACCCGTGTTGCCTTATATGCTGGCCTTTGCTGCTGGCGCCATGTTCTATGTCGTCGTAGAGGAACTCATCCCCGAAGCCTCTGAGGGTGAACACTCCAATCTTAGCACCATCGGCTTTGCCATCGGTTTCGTACTGATGATGGTGCTCGACGTGGTGATGGGGTGATAAATATAAAAATGGGAAGTGAGGATATTATACTAAAAAATAATGTTTTTCTTTGGCAGAATGGAGATTTTATTGTATTTTTGCACTGTCAAAGTAGAATTGTTGTTGCTTTTATGAAATATCCGATAGGAATACAGAACTTCGAGAAGATGCGACGTGAGGGATATGCTTACGTCGACAAGACTGAACTGATGTTCAAGATGGTGTCTGAGGGCTCGTATTATTTCCTCAGTCGCCCGCGCCGTTTCGGCAAGTCACTCATGATCAGCACGCTGGAGGCGTTCTTCTCTGGAAAGAGAGAACTGTTCGAAGGTCTGTATGCCAGCACCGTGGGCTGGGAGTGGAAGGAATATCCCATCCTGCACCTGGACCTGAACGTAAAGAAATACGAGACGAAGGAAGACCTGGAAAAGATTCTGAACCGACATCTGGAACAATGGGAACAGCGGTATGACAGTCCGTATGCCGATCGTGACCTGGAAGAACGCTTCCTGCATGTTGTGGAACTGGCTCACCAAAAGACGAATACGCCAGTAGTCATCCTTGTCGACGAGTATGACAAACCGCTGCTTCAGGCTATTGACAATAGAGCGTTGCAGACCGAGTACCGTAATACGCTGAAGGCTTTCTACGGTGTATTGAAATCATGCGATGCCCACATCAAGTTTGCCTTCCTCACTGGTGTGACCAAGTTTGGCAAGGTAAGCGTATTCAGCGACCTAAACAATCTGATAGACATTTCAATGTTACCTCAATACAGCATGGTTTGTGGTATCAGTGAGGAGGAGCTACGCAAGAACTTTGATGACGGCGTCATAGAACTTGCCGCAGAGAACGGTATGACGAAGGATGAATGCTATGAGCGGTTACGGCTTGACTATGATGGCTACTATTTCAATGAATACTCAAAGGTGGGCGTCTACAATCCTTTCAGTCTGCTCAACACGCTTTCCTTTAAGGTCTTCCGCGACTACTGGTTCGAAACGGGCACTCCCTCTTTCTTGGTCTATCAGTTGAAGAAAACGTGCTATCCCTTGGAGAATATGACCACCGAGGAACTCTCGACCGACACGCTCAACAGCATTGATATCATGGACGAGAACCCGTTGCCGTTGCTCTATCAAAGTGGCTATCTGACACTGAAGAGCTACGACGAGGAGTTTGACTCCTACATTCTGGGGTTCCCCAACCGTGAAGTTGAACAGGGGTTTATCAAATATCTTCTGCCGTTCTATACACCCAAAACAGACAAAAAGAGTACGTTCGCAGTCTCTCAGTTTGTAAAAGATGTCCGCAATGGCGATGCAAAGGGCTTCATGCACCGTCTGCAAGACTTCTTTGCCAACGGCGACTACCAGGTGGTGGGCGACACCGAGAAGTATTTCCAGAACACACTGTATGTGTTCTTCCGACTTCTGGGCTTCTATGTCAATGTAGAGCGACACACCAGTAATGGTCGAATGGATGTGCTGATACAGACACCCGACTATATCTATATCCTTGAACTAAAGGTGAACCAGACGGCAACTGCAGCCTTACAGCAGATAGAAGAAAAAGGCTATGCCCTGCCTTTTGCCTCCGACTCTCGCCAACTGTTTAAAATCGGCCTCAACTTCTCGACAGACACCAAACTAATTGATGACTGGAAGATAGTATAGATTTGTTATCTAATAACATTCAATCATGTACGATCAGATTCGGGAAGATACCCTCTTCATCATATTATACACAGTGGGGCGAGCACTCCAACCTCAGCACCATCGGCTTTGCCATCGGTTTCGTGCTGATGATGGTGCTCGACGTGGTGATGGGATAAAAGAACAACTAATAAATAATGGACACAACAAAATTAGACTTAGCAGCCTACATGAGCGGCAGCATCAGCCGTATTATGGCAAAGGCTTACAAAAATGTACTGTCGAATCCCCGCGAGGCGAAGTTTGCATTCCGTATGCAGCAGTTGTTCGCCAAGTCGGAGAAGCGACGTAAGAAAGTGAAGGAGCATGAGGACATCGACATTCCGCCGTTCCTGATTAGTAGTATATCAACCACCTGCAACCTGCACTGTAAGGGCTGTTATGCCCGCAGCAACGGCATTGCAGAGGATAGTGAGGCCGAACGCAAAGCCACCATCACACCAGAACAATGGAAACAGATATTTACCGAAGCCGCCGACATGGGCATCAACTTCTCGCTCCTGGCGGGCGGTGAACCAATGATGCGCAAGGACATCCTGGAGGCCGTGGCCGAGGTGAAGGATATGATCTTCCCTATCTTTACGAATGGCACACTGATCGGCCCCTCCTACCTCGAATTCCTGCGTAAGCATCTGAATATGGTGCCCATCATCAGTATCGAGGGTACGGCGATGGGAACGGACGAGCGACGCGGTCAAGGCGTGTTCCGCCGCGCGATGCAGTCGATGGAACTGCTGAAGCAGGAAGACCTGTTCTTCGGCACCAGCATCACCGTCACCACAGAGAACTACCGTATGGTGACCTCCTCTGAGTTCATCGACCAATTGCGCTCCTACGGTTGCAAGATTGTGTTCTTCATCGAGTATGTGCCGACGGAAGAAGGAACAGAGCATCTGGCTTTCACCGACGAGCACGTCGCCGAGATGGAGCAACTGTTAGAGCAGCGACGTGAGGAATATGCCGACATCATCTTCCTCTCCTTCCCCGGCGACGAGAAAGCCCTGGGTGGTTGCCTGGCCTCCGGTCGGGGCTTCTTCCACATCGGCCCTGACGGTTCGGCAGAACCCTGTTCCTTCTCACCCTTCAGCGACAGCAATGTGGTAGAGTTGGGCCTGCGTGGTGCGCTCCAGTCGCCCCTGTTCCGAAAAATCCGTGCTTCCCGTGCCCTCGGTTGGGAACATACCGGCGGCTGTACGCTCTTTGAGCATCGTGAAGAGATAGAATCAATGATTAACTAACACAATAAACCACTAAAGAAAATGACTAAAGCAATTCGTTATTACAGCAAGTTCGGCCACACCCGCAAGATGGCCGCCATCGTATCAGAGAAAGTAGGCGTACCCGCCGAGACCATCGAACAGCCTATCACGGAGTACGTCGACGTGCTCTATTTCGGCTCAGCCGTCTACGCTGCCGTAGTTGACTGGCGCGTGAAGAAGTTCATCAAGACCCTCTCGCCCGACAAGGTGGGCCGTGTCATCTGCTTCTCGTCGGCAGCCATCATCGAGAGCAACTATCCGAAGATCAAGGCCCTCTTCGAGAAGCAGGGCATCACGGTTGATGAGCGTCAGTTCACCTGTCGCGGCTCTATGGGCCCCATCCAGGCCGGCCATCCCAATCAGGCTGACCACGAGGCCCTGGCAAAGTTCATCGAGTCCACGCTCTGACTCCGCCTTACGACTCCTTCCGCCTGAATCGGGCCTTCAGCCGTTTATAGCCCTCGACACCAAGAATCGTCAGTCCACCGTACTGGCAGGTCTTGGCCAGACCGAAGAGAATGGTCCAAAGAATGCCCTTTGCCGTTGTGCTGATGGGCAGCAGCATTTGGGCAAAGGAGAGGATATAGAATGGAATACAACACAACAAGACGATGACTCCAGTGCGATATGACAAGGACTGGAGCCAGGTCTTGACGGGTTGTATGAGGCGCAACAGTTTTTCTTTCATGCTATTCAATGCTCTGAGCGATACTCTCTAAGACGTAATCGAGGATCTCATCCGTGTGAGTCTCAGAGATGAAGTTGCCCTCAAACTGAGAAGGACTGACGTAGATACCACGGCTGAGCATACGGCGGAAGTAGCGGGCAAAGCGCTCCTGATCGCTACGCTTCGCATCCTGGAAGTTACGGACGGGCGCATCGTTAAAGAAAAGTGTGAACATCGAGCCACAGCGGTTGAGTTGGATACCCTTGCCTGCGATGATCTCCTCGAGTCTGGCGATAAACCGATCACTCCTGGCCTCTAACCTCTCATAGAAGCCAGGGGCCGAGAGTTGGGTCAGCGTCTCGATGCCAGCAGCCATCGCCACAGGGTTGCCGCTCAGGGTTCCAGCCTGATAGACAGGCCCCTCTGGTGCCAGTACCTGCATAATGTCTGCCCGTCCGCCAAAGGCGGCAGCCGGGAAACCGCCTCCGACGATCTTGCCGACGGTGGTCATATCGGGCGTGATGCCGTAGCGCTGCTGGGCACCGCCGCGGGCAAGGCGGAAGCCGGTGATTACCTCGTCGAAGATCAGCACGGCACCGTGCTTCTCGGTGACTTCACGGGTGGCTTGCAGGAATTCCTCAGTGGGCACCACCACACCCATATTGCAGGCGACAGGCTCCAGAATAAGTGCCGCCACCCGGTCGCCGTTAGCAGCGAAGTAGGCGCGAAGTGCTTCCACATCGTTATAGGGTAGCACCACGGTGTATTTCACAAACCCATCGGGCACACCGGCAGAGGAGGCGTTGAAAATAGTAGCAACGCCGGAACCTGCTGCCACCAATAGATGGTCGGCATGGCCGTGATAATTGCCCTCGAACTTCACGAGGATGTCCCTGCCTGTATAGCCACGGGCCACGCGGATGGCCGACATCGTTGCCTCGGTGCCGCTGTTGACAAAGCGTAGCCGCTCCATCGATGGAATCGCCTCACGCACCTTTTCGGCGAGGGTGGTCTCGGCTTCGCAGGGTATGCCGTAACTGCTGCCGCGCTGAATGGCCTCTATGGCCTGTCGACTGACGGCAGGATTGTTATGTCCTAAGATGAAAACGCCCCACGACATACAGAAATCAATGAATACGTTACCGTCGATGTCGGTCAGGTAAGCACGGTTAGCCTCTTTCACGAAGAGCGGGGTGGTGCCTACACTGCGGAGTGCCCTGACGGGGCTGTTCACCCCGCCGGGGATTACCTTCTGCGCCCGTTCGAACGCAGCGGCTGACTTGATTCGTTCGTTTATGCCCATCGCTGCATATACTCTTTAGCGTAATAACTAATGATGTACTGCGCACCGGCACGCTTGATGGCAATCAGGCTCTCGAACACCACGCGCCGCTCATCGAGATAGCCGAGTTTGGCGGCGGCCTTGAGCATCGAGTACTCACCGCTCACCTGATAGGCCACCATCGGGATCTGTGGGAAACGCGCCACACCACGGGCAATCATATCAAGATAAGGCATAGCGGGCTTCACCATCGTCCAGTCGGCACCTTCCTCAATATCGGCAGCAATCTCCTCCAGTCCCTGGTCGTGGGTGCGGTAGTCCATCTGATAGGTCTTGCGGTCGCCGAAGGCCGGGGCAGAGTCGGCGGCATCGCGGAACGGGCCATAGAAGGCCGAGGCATACTTGGCGGAATAGGCCAGGATCTTACACTTGTCGCGCAGCCCGGCCTCACGGAGTCGCTTGTCGAGCGCCTCGATCTGACCGTCCATCATAGCCGAGGGCGCCACGAAGTCGGCACCTGCCTTGGCGTGTACATAGGCCATCTCTGCCAACAGCGGCAGGGTGGAGTCGTTGTCCACATCGTGGTTGCAGAGCAGACCGCAGTGGCCGTGACTGGTATATTCGCAGAGGCAGACATCGGTGATGACGCACACCTCGGGCTGGGCGGCCTTGATGGCCTTAACCGCACGGCAGACGAGCGCATCCTCAGCGTAGGCCAGTGAACCGCGCTCATCCTTCTGCTCGTCGGCGATGACGCCAAAGAGCAGTACCTTGTCGATGCCGAGCGTATAGACCTCCTTGACATCCTCCACGAGCGTGTCGATGGAAAAGCGGCAGATGCCCGGCATGGTGGCAATCTCCTCTTTGACACCCTCCCCCTCCACGACGAAGTAGGGGTAAATAAAGTCCTTGACATTGATGGATACGTCGGCGTACTGGTCGCGTATCTCCTGCGTTAAGCGATAGGTTCTAAATCTTTTCATAAGTTTTGTTCCTTTATTGTCGGTTGTAAATTCTTCATAAGATGCTTCCTTTCGAGAATATCGCCTTCAGGTCGTTGCGGCCTTTCCTGGCGGTTACGGCCAGTCGCCCTTGCATCGGATGGGTGGCGAAAGGCAGGATCTCTGCGATCTCCCCCTCCATCCCGAGACGTTTCAGGGCACAGGTAGCCACGATGGCGGCGTCCATCTGCCCTGACCTCACCTGCCGGACCCTGTCTTCGATACAGCCACGGATGCCGACGATCTCCAGGTCGGGGCGCAGGGCCAGCAACTCCCGACGGCGCAATGGCGAACTGGTGCCGATACGGCTGCCCGCAGGCAACTGTGCCAGCGTCAGGTTGTCACGGCTGACGAGTGAGTCGGTCTTGTCGAAAGCCTCGTACAGGGCAATCACCTCCAGGCCGCCGTTCAACTGCTCCGGCAGATCCTTGGCAGAGTGGATGGCCACGTCGGCCTCTCCCTTCAGCAGGGCCAAGTCGAGTTCACGGGTGAAGATGTCGTCGGGGGACTCGCCGTTAAGCAGGGAGATCGACAGGTTCTTGTCGCCCAGGGAACTGACGGTATTGAGCCTGTAGGGCACTTCCGGCAGGCGTTGCATCACTTCCTCCACCTGCAACTGCGACAACTGGCTGCCACGGGCCACGACGCGGACGGTGCCGTGGCTACGGCGACGGGCCATAATGTCGCGCAGCAGCCCGATCTCTTCCTCGATCATCAGTTCGGCCTTGGCAACCTCCTCACTCCTGACGGCGATGTTGTCCTGCATCTGCCGCTCCACGTCCTGAAGGTTGTAGAGTGTCACGTTCTCCAGGTCGTTCACGGCAGGGTCGATGTCGCGGGGGAAGGCGAGGTCTATCGCCAGCAGTTTCCTGTCAGGTGACAGGTCATCCTTATAGATGACGGCGTGCGGGGCCGAGGTGGCGCTGATCAGGATATCCGTCTTTGGCAGGTAGTCGTGCTTGTCGGCAATATTAAATACGTCGATGCCGAAAGGCTCTGCCATCTTCCTGGCCTTCTCCATCGTGCGGTTGGCTAGGAACACCAGTTTGGCTCCCTTGTTCTGGAGAAACTTGATGATATCCTCCGTCAGTTTGTTGACCCCGATAATCGTGATGCGGGCATTTGTCAGGTCAATCTGCTCTTTCTCTATGATCTCGATGGCGGCCAGGCTGTGGCTCACGGCTCCGTGGGATATCTCCGTCTCGTTGCGTACCCGTTTGCCGATCTGCAGGGCGCACTCGAAGAGTTTGTGCAGTCCGGCAGGCAACTTCTGCTGCTTGCAGGCTGTCTGGTAAGCCTCCTTCACCTGTCCCTGAACGGCGCGCTCGCCGACGATGGCCGACTCCAGGCCGCAGACAACCCTGAACAAGTGGCGGGCCACTTCGTCGGGCACGTCACCATCACCGTAGTAGAGTTCCACCCTATTGCAGGTTTGCAGAAACACCGATGCGCCGGCCTCCTCTCGGTGAAGCCGTTTGAAGTAATCCTCGCGATCGGTTAACGACGTGTTCTGATGACTGATTGACTTATACTGTATCATACTACTTAAAATCGGGTGCAAAATTACCTTGTTTATTCTACTTATGCAATACCATATTTGGGTGATATCCGTATACCTACCATTGGGTATTTTTTATCCAGTCCACCAGGAAGCGGACGTTCTCGAAAGGGGTATCGGCCAGTACGCCGTGGCCCAGGTTGACGATCCAGCGGGGGTGTTCACGGAAGAATGGCTTAAAATGCTCCATTGTCCGTGCAATCTCCTCCTGCGGGGCAAAGAGCAGGTGCGGGTCGAGGTTGCCCTGCAGCCCCACCTCCGGGTGTACCATCTGTCTGGCGTCTGTCAGTGAGGTCTGCCAGTCGATGCTGACGAAGTCACACACCTCAGGCGTAATCCGTTTCAGTCCACTGCCCAGTCCCTTGGGGAAATAGATCAGCGGAATGCCCATCGAGCGCACGGCATCGGTGATGCGGCAGACGGCTGGCAGGAACAACTCCGCATAGACGTCAGTAGGCAGCAGTCCCGCATGGCTCTCGAAGAGTTGGAAGGCGTCGATGCCGTGTTCTATCTGTCGGGTGGCGTACTCGATGGAGAAGTCGGTGACGATATCTATCAGCCGGTGCGTCTCCTCCCGTCGCTCATAGAAGAACTTCTTGGCTTCGGGGAAGGCCTGTTTCGTGCTGATGCCCTGCAACATATAGCAGAGCGTGGTCAGCGGTGCCCCACAGAAGCCGATGAGCGGCACGCGACTCTGCTCTACCACACGGTCGATGGCCTGATAGACATAGTCGAGACTGTCCGGCTGCGGCCTGAGGTGCTTCAGCGGCTGCTGATAGCCAGCCAGGGGATGCGGGAACCGGGGGCCTCGCTCCGTCCACTCTATCTCCATCCCCATCGCCATCGGCACCGTTAGGATGTCGCTGAACAGGATGGCGGCATCCACGCCCAGGTCCTCCACGGGCAGCATCGTCACTTTGGCAGCCAACGCTGGCGTGCTGATCAGTTCGGAGAAGGCGTATTGTTCCCGTAACTGCTGATAACGGGGCAGCACACGACCGGCCTGCCGCATCAGCCAGACTGGTGGACGGTGGCACTCCCTGCCGAGTAGTGTGTTCAGAAATACGCTCTCCATACTTATGCGCTGTGAATGATGTCGTTGGCCGTGTCGACAGCCTGTTTGATACGATGGGCCATGCCTATGCCGTCGCGCAGGTTGCCGGCAATGGTCAGGCCACGATATGTCCGCTGTAATTTCGCGATGGCTTCGAAACGTTCACTTGAAGTTATCTCATACTGAGGGATGGCCCGCTGGTGGCGGAAGATGCGGATGAGGTCGGGCTTGACCTGTTCAGGGAACTTCAGCATCGAGTGGAAATATTGCTCCACCAGCGCCGTCAGTTCATCATCACTCCGCTCAAGCAGTTCTGCATGTCTGACACCACCCAGGAAATAGGAGAACAGGGCGCCGCCCTCCGGGGCACGCCCCGAGAAACAGGCGGATGGATAGAGGATGCCAAGCACCTGCTGACTTTCGCACGAGGGCACCAGTCCGCCAAAGGCCTGATAGTCGCCGCCCAGGGCATCGCGCACCCCCACACTGACCTCCACCACTGGGGCATAGTTGAGGTTGTTCAGCCGCCGCATGGTTTCTGCATCCACAAAGGGCAGCAGATCCGGCAGACAATAGGCACCACAGGTCGTCACCACTTGACGGCAATCGATGGTCAGCGGCTCGCCTACCTTATTTATATATGTGGCCTGCCATCCGCTTTCCGTTGGCTGCACCCTGGCATCCCGTACCCCCGTCAGCAGGGCTGCGCCCAGATAGTCTGCCATCGCCTGGGTGATCTGTCCCAGTCCGCCTACTGCTGAGAACACTTTCTTGGTGGCCAGTCGGTCCCTGTCGGTCTTTGGTTCTTTCATCTTGGCTATCGAGCCTCGGATGAAACTGCCGTAATCCTGCTCGAGCCGATAGAGTTTCGGCAGGGCGTAGCGCGTGATGAGTGTGTCGGGATTGCCGGCATAGACACCCGAAAGGAAAGGATCGACGGCATAGTCGACAAACGACTTGCCCAGACGGCGACGGGCCAGCGACCCCACGGACTCGTCGGGATCAGTACCCCGCTTGCGCCAAGGCTCGCCGAGAATCCTGAACTTATCGGCCAGCGTGAACAATGGGGTCGTCACGGCGCTCACCGGTCCTGACGGCAGGTCATAAAACCGGTTGCCTTTCCAAATCAGCCGACGCTTCGAGGCATCAGGGGCAGTCTCCAGTCGGCACTTGCCGCCAGAGGTCTGCTCCAGGTCTGCCATCAGTTCGGCTACTTCGGGGTTGGACACCGTGCCCGTGTTCGGTCCGCTCTCAAAGACAAACCCTTGCTCCGAATGCGTCTGTATCTGTCCGCCAGCCACGTCCATCCGCTCCAGCACCATCACCTGCCGTCCCCGGCGTGCCAGTGTGTAGCCGACAGTCAGACCAGTCAGGCCAGCCCCTATAATCAGTATGTCTGTTTTCATCTTATATCGGTTTTGAGAATGACTTCGTCGTATGTTGCATCAGCGGGTCGAGGAGTGCCGCCACATTACGTACGAACGGACTGCTCTCGTGTACCATCCGGATGGTGTTCCCATCGATGGTGATGATGCCGTCGGCCTGCATCTCCGCCAGTCGGCCCTCGTCATAGTTCACCACCGCCCGCTGCTCGTCCGTCAGTGTCACGGCATAGTTGCACATCAGGCTGTCGATCACCTCCCTTACTATCTGTTCATCCCTGCTCAGCAGATACCCTTTCTTGATAGGCAAGTGTCCGCTGCCGACCGTAGAGACGTATTCCTCAATATCCTTCGTGTTCTGGGCGTAGGCTGTTTCCAACTGACTGATACCAGTCACGCCCAGTGCATACACCTGTGCCGTCGTCCTGCGGGTGCAATAGCCTTGGAAATTCCTGTGCAGACGGCCATCCTGCAGGGCGGTGTAGAGTTCATCGTCCGGACGCACGAAATGATCCATACCCACCCTCACGTAGCCTGCCGACAGGAGCAGCCGGGCGGCCTCGTCGAACATCCGCTCCTTCTCCTCGGTAGCAGGCAATCCTGCTTTCTCCAGGATGAGTTGCTGTTTCTTCAGCCAGGGTACATGGGCATAACTGAACATCACCAGACGGTCTGGCTGTAACTCGATGGCCTGCTCTATCGACTGGCAGAAACGCTCCGCTGTCTGGTGGGGCAGTCCGTAGAGAAAGTCCAGGTTGATATGTGCGCCACCATCGCGCAGCACGGCAAAGATATCCTGCATCCGCTCCTGCGACGGTCGGCGGTTGACGGTCTTCAGCACCTCTTCGTCGAAGTCCTGAACACCAATACTGAATCGGGAAAAGCCCGCCTCAACAAGTCCATTCCAATCTGAAAGTGACAGATAGCCGGGATGGCACTCGATGGCCACCTCCGGACGGTCTATCGTTGGAAATATAGTCAAAATGTGTTGGTTTAATGACCTGATGACAGCGGGCTGTAGGCTTGTGGGACTTCCGCCCCCATAGTGTATCTGTGCGACCTGCCTGTCGCGCTGCAATAGCGACACGACCAAATCGATCTCCTGATGCAACGCCCTCACATAGTCAGCCACGGCCGCCTCACTACGCATGGCGTATGAGTTGCAGGCGCAATAATGGCAAAGGCTTCTACAGAAGGGTATGTGCAGATAAAACGACAGATGCCTGTCCCTGGCACTGTTCGACTGACGAACGGCGCTGATATATTCCTCCTCAGATAATGCTCTGAAATAGTTTGCCGGCGGATAACTGGTATAACGAGGAACAGGGACATTATATTTATTTAGAATGCTCTGCTGCAAAATAGTGCTTAGTTTTTGTATTCGGCTGCAAAGGTAATTCAAAAAAATAGATTATGCAATCCCTATTTATATGGATTTTACGAAATTATTTGTATCTTTGCACAAAATTATTGATGATATGATGACAAACCTTATTTTATTGGCAAGTTTGCTGATGACAGCCTTAGGCGGTTCACAGGGCTTCCCCAAGGTATCGGAGGAGGCTGTGGCTGGTTATTTCCCGATGGTGACTGTGGAGAACGTTGCCACGATCTGCACCGATGAGCACGACTATCCTGTGGTGGGCATCACGGCCCAGATGCTTGCTGACGATATCGAGCGGGTGACGGGGCGGAGGGACGGTTCTTTCGTTGCGACTAAAGAACCGTCCCTCGCGAATAAGACACCAACTGTGGTGGCGGGTACTTTGGGCAAGAGTCGGCTGATTGATGGACTGGTGAAGAGCCTGAAGATCGATGTCAGCGGCATCAGAGGCAAGTGGGAGTCGTTCATCATCAAGACCGCTAAGCATCCGAAGACCCGCGCCCCGCTGTTACTCATCATTGGCAGCGACCGCCGCGGTACGGCCTTCGGCCTGATGTCACTCAGTGAGGCCATCGGCGTCTCGCCGTGGTACTGGTGGGCCGATGTCATGCCCG
>ERZ842401.5317-NODE-5317-length-14359-cov-4.231753_pt1 | contig 14359 bp, 7 predicted proteins | sample MGYA00521270_ERZ842401 | MGnify/ENA primary metagenome ERZ842401 (study PRJEB31892, sample SAMEA3878208) | bioreactor metagenome | biome: Moose rumen | place: Sweden | collected 2011-10 | study: EMG produced TPA metagenomics assembly of the PRJEB12797 data set... | reverse complement strand
CCTCATCGCCGCCTACATGAGCACGATCGCCACGCACCTCAACTGGGGCGCGTCCTACCTCGTGCAGGACTTCTACGTGCGCTTCATCAACCCGAAGGCCTCGCCGAAGAACCAGGTGCTGGTGGGGCGCGTGTGCATGCTCGTGCTGCTCGTGGCGTGCGCGGTGATGGCCCTCGTCCTCGAGAACGCGAAGGGCGGTTTCGACCTTATCCTCCAGGTTGGCGCCGGCACGGGCCTCATCTACATCCTCCGCTGGTTCTGGCACCGCCTCAACGCGTGGAGCGAGATATCGGCGATGATCATCTCGTCGAAACTGTCGCGGCTCTTGCTGGCCCCTACATAGTCGAGCACCTTCTCATAAGCCTTTGCTGCCGTATGGGTCGTGGTGTAGACGAACTTCATCGGCTCCTCGAGCTTGATGGAGTCTTTAGTGGCCTGTGTGAAAGTGCCGTCGCAGCCATTGGCGTCTATCTGGTCGATGATACCGATGGTCCAGTTGTTGTTGGTCACGTCGCTGTACTTCGTGTTGACATTGCCTGTCACGTAGTATTTACCCCAGAGGTGGAGGGCGGGAGCATAGGCCGGGTAGGTAGTTACATAAGAGTTGGTACGGATGCCGATGCCTGCAATGCGCTTGCCTTTGGTACCTGTCGGTGAGCCGGGGCCGGGCTTATAGTAGTTGTTGACGATGTTTACCGTCATGCCCTCACCGCCATAGCATCCGTTGCCACCGAAGTTGTAGATTACATTATTGCGCATATCCATCCGCTCGTCCAGCTGTGTGGTGGGTCTCGGACCGAGGCGGGGGGTACGGCTGGTGTGGTGGTCTATCAGGTTGTGATGGAACGAGGCACCGCTACCTCCCCAGTTGCCGCCATAGCCGTGAGCACCCTTAGTGTGGCCTGCATTGACGAGACTTTGAGCTACGAGACACCACTGCACTGTCGTGTTCTTGTTTCCAAGTACAGAAAGACATTCGTCGATAGACCAACTTACAGAACAGTGGTCGATCATCCAGTCTTTCTGATCCATGCCTCCGAATCCATCCCAGCCGTCAGCGCCATTCACGGTGACGTTCTTGTTGCCCAGTCGGAAGCGCATATAACGGACAATGACGTTATTTCCGCCAATGCTGCAAGGATAGTCGGCCACGCAGATGCCGTCACCAGGGGCAGTCTGTCCGGCAACGGTGGTATTGCTTCCGATGCTTAGGGAAGAATTCAGATGGATGGTTCCTGACACGTCGAAGACGATGGTCTTCGCACCGTTTTGCCCTAAGGCCCAGCGTAGGGAACCGTTGCCGGAATCGTCCAGGTTGGTGACATGATACACTTTACCGCCTCGTCCGCCAGTCACGTAGCGTCCGAATCCCTCTGCGCCGGGGAATGCCGGCAGTTTTTCTTCTTGTGACATGGCCACGCCGGTTGTCAGGAGAAGACCCAGTAGAATAACAGTTCGTTTGTTTCTAAGTTTCATGTTTTTATTCTTTCCTTTAGTGATTAGTCTGAATTGATGCTTCTATATCCAATTGTTGGGTGCAAAATTACTAATAATTTCTGATATTGCCGTGCAAATTTTGACATATATGGTGGAAAAAATAAAATTAGGTGTGTCCTTGCAGGGACACACCTAATATAAATAGAGTATTATTCTACTTGAAGTAACGGATTACTTCTGCATGAACTTCTTACCGTTCAGGATAACGATACCCTTATAGTTCTCGTCAACCTTCTGACCAGCGAGGTTGTAGCGAACACCGTTTGCTACGTTCACGGTCTTAACGGTCTGGATAGCGGTCTCACCACCCTTCTTGATGAGGGTCAGCTTTGTGACAGTCAGACCACCATCACCATTGAGCAGGAATACGTTACCCCACCACTGCTGTGTGGTTGCCTTGGTCAGGATCTCCTCTGTGATAACCAGGTCGATGTAACCCTTAGAGAGGTCAACAATCTCATATTCTCTCTCAGTACCATCAGCATTAGGACCGAGATCCTTGGCTGCATAGCGGTAGATTATACCACCCCAGTGACCCTCAGTCAGCTCGCACTGCCAGTTGTCATCGGGAGCAGTGCAGTAGAAGCGGATAACATCACCAACAGCAGCACCAGCCTCTGTCAGTTCAGCACCACCGTCTGAAAGCAGTCCAGGCTGATTTGACCAACCTGTAGCAACGACCTCACCTTCCCACAGAACAATCTCTTCCTCAGCGGCAGCCTCAGCAGGAGTGATTTCGATAGAAGAAATCAGGATGTTACCTGTGCCAGAGTACTTCTGGAATGTGAAGATAGAACCACCTTCAGCACCCTTCAGACCGAACTCGATAATGTTACCGTTCTCGGCTGTAACGTCATCATTACCATAGGTTGTACCGCTTACGTTAACGTAGTTCTTACGGTCGGTTGTAATACTCTCGTCGTTGTCAGGATTCAGCGTCTTACAAGAATTCAGGGCAGTAACAACTTTCACGTTAACAGAGTCACCCTCTGCTACAGCGAAACTGATATTGGTGTTGCTCATCTGGATGTAACGCTCCTCACCGGCAGGAACCTGATACTTGGCATTGTCACCGTTTACAACAGCGAAGGTAAGATTCTTCACGAAGAAGTCAGCCTTGTCTGCGCTGATGGTACCATTCTCAACCTTGTAGATAGTGCCAGTTGTAGAAGTGGCTGTAGCCTCCTCGTCAACAACAACTTCTCCGGCAGTCACCTTAATGGTCTTAGCCTCCTTGATAGGATTCAGCACGTAAACGTCCTTAGAAGTAGATTTAGATGTGAAGGTACCGTATTCGCCGTTCACAATCTTTGTGTAAGCAGCAACAGTTGCAGACTCTGTCAGAGTAGCAGCATCACCCTTCACCTCGTCACCACCGTTCAGTGTGTAGTAGTTCTCACCGTTCTGCTCAGCATACGGAGAGGTAATGGTTACGTTAGCACCGTCAGCAGCGATAGTGGGAGCATCGAATACGAAGCTTACGCTACCCTCGTTATCAGCACCGTCAGCGATATTGGCGTCGTCAGCCTTGCCATCGCCAAAGTTCATGAAGGCCTGGAACTTGACAGTTGTCTCACCATAGCACTTGATAGGCTCTGTGTAGACAGGGCTTGCAGCTGTAGGAGCTGAACCGTCAGTGGTGTAAGTAATGATTGTGGGAATAGCCTCTGTAGAACCTTCCTCAATCATGTCATTAGCCTTGGCAGATACTTCGCGGAACCAAAGACCATTCTCAAAGGTCTGAGGACCAACCTTTACAGTCGGAGTACCAGGAGCCTCATTGGCCTCGATGATAATGTAACTAACGAACATATCGCCATTGTAGGAACCTATGTAGAACAGGCCGTCATCGTCAACGGTGTACTCCCAACGATAACCACTGATTGTTGCGGGATGACCCTCGGCAGGAGCCTCGTTACCCGCCATTACCACACTCAGGTCGGCAGCAGTAGAGATGCGGGGGATACGAGCATCCTTACCTTCCTTGTTATTACCCTGAATAAACATAATAATCTTTGACTTTGCAGTCAGCTTCAGGGCAATCATGTCCTGAGTTTTCTTCAGGCGCAGCCAGTTGTAGTGCTCACCAGCATAGTCTGCACCGTACTTGTCAACAATCTCCTGAGTGACATAGCCCTCATTGCCGTCAACGACAGAAAGGTCTACAACACCTTTGTTCGTAGCTGTGGAACCACCTGTCACATCAAGGAAGTGGTCATCTCCGAAGAGAACGCCTTTTCCTGGGCGAGCGCCGAGGTTGTCGCACACCAGCACATAGCTGTGCTTCAGCACTGCGAGGTCATCGACAGTAGCAGCGCTTGCTGCACCGGCAAAACCCATCAGCGCGAAAACTAAAGTAAAAATTTTCTTCATAAAAAACAGTTTTAGTTAATAAAAAATGAATTAATTCGTTGTATCTATTTTTGTTCACGTCGTGAAACGTGGTCAGTTTTATACCAGTCTATCAGTCTATATTCTTTGCAAAATTAGTGTTTTCTAATGATACCGCCAAACATTTCCTTTCTTTTTTAAGAAAAGTTCACGTAAAGGTTTACGTTTACAAAAGAAAAGGTCGCACTTGGCGACCTCTTCTTCTATGGTTATTGGATGATTTACTGCCTCACCAGATAAGTCTGGGTCGGTGTATCGCCGAAGTGGGCGATAGTGATAGTCTCCTTCGTGCCAGAGACTGCTACACCCACAAAGACGGCTGACTTAGAGATGTTACCTTTGTCATCTCTCACCAGTTTCAAGATCTCCACGCGTCCGGTTGTGTTAGAGTAGGTGTACTCATAGTAGGGCTGTGCCTCCGTGTTCGACTCGTCGGTATAGGTACCTTGGCTGGCACCCTGACTCATCTTCACGCTGACGGAGTCGGCTGTGGCGAAATTCAGACTCTCCACGAATCCCTGCACCTCTTCGCCATAGGCATTCAGCTTCACGCCGTTGGCTCGCACCCATCTGGTAGATGCTAAGGTCTCAGGGTGGGCGATGGCCAATGAGTCGTTGTAGTTGGGCACCCACGATGGATTGTCGGTGTTGACGTCCTCAAACTCGTTGGCATCACTGCAGGCAGTGGTCAGGCTGATGCCTGCCACCACTGCCATTGCAGCAAATATTGATTTCTGTAATTTGTTCATAACTCTAAATTCTTAATTCTTGATTACTTGTTACGCCAACGGGCAGCACCTACGTTGTTTTTATAGATGTCGTTGTCCTTGTTCTTGAAGTACAGGTTCACGTTGAATTCCGTTGAGGCTGATCCGTCGAGAGCGTCGGCACGGTGCATATTCTGGTCGTTGGCCGTTGTGGCGATGTGCGGCGGACAGGGCTGCTCCATCAAGTCGGTAGCAGAGATGTTAGCCACCTCCACTTCGAGGCTTCCGTTCAGGGTGGCGTTGCCATCCTTCACCAGTTTGCCGAAGTTGTTGCTCGTGGCTGTCCATGGGGTGTTACTGAAGATAGAGCCATTTGTCAGGTCATTGTTGGTAGACCAGTTGTTCTCGAAGTTCAGTGTCACCTTACCAGATGAACCATCGGGCTGGGTCTGGGTGTTACGGATGTCAGCACCCCACTGTGCCAGTACGCGCTGGTCGCCAGCCTTCTTGGCCAGTACGATCAGATTGTTCTTCACGTTGAACACGGAACCGTTGGGCAGTCCGCGCATCTTGAAGATGGCTCCGTCGGCACGGGTGTTGAAGTTGATAAGCGTATTGTTCGAGAACGTGATGTTCCATACGGTTCCCGGAATCCAGGCGATTTCTGACTGTTCGGCGAAGAAGGCGGGGAACGGGCTGTCGAAGAACGTGTTCTCCGTGATCTTCATGTCCTCATACAGGTTGGAGCTTGTATTGGCACCTGAACCGTGAATCCAGCAGTAGCCACCGGCTCCCTGATTGTAGTAGCCGCAGTCCATGAACAGGTTGTTCTTGATGACCACATGGCGCCAGATCTTGTAGTTCACACCCTGCTCACGGATGAAGCCGCGTACCAAGCGCTTGAACGAGCAGTTCTCAATGACGAGAGAGTCGAGCGAGATGGCCATACCGTTGGAGTACATGTTGAAGAAGTAGTTACCCGTCGGGTTGCCGAGTCCGGCCTGCTGATCACCATAGTTGTAGCACTTGGGGTTGTCGAAGTCGATATCGTAGAAGGCGAGCTTCTTCATGTAGATCTCACCGCCTTCACCAGCCTCGGGCTGTCGGCCGAAGGTGAACATCGAGTATGGGCAGCCGTTCCACTGCTCACCGTTGGTACCCTGGTCGTACATGTCGTCCTTGCCAAGGCCGCAGATGACGCGGGCGCGCTTGCCCTGAGCCACGTCGGCGGGATCAGTGCGGAGCACGAAGCCCTTACAGGTGATGTCGTTGCCGTCGAGGTAATAGGTCTTACCGCCCTCAAGCAAGAAGGTCTGGCCTTCTGCATATTGCGTATTCTCGATGAAGTCGCGGAGCGTCGGGGTGATGGGGGCTGCGTCGAAGTCAGCAGCGGCTGCAAACACCTGTGTACGTGACTTGTTGTCCTGACCAGGGATGGGCAGGCTGGAAGCCTGTGCCAGCAGGTCGGCATGGCCAAGCAGAAGGGGCTCACCCGGCTGACCGTCGGAGCGCGATGTGCAGGTGTTGTACTTGGCATCGATGGGCACGCTGACACGGGGGTCAATGGCGTCGATGATATACACCGAGTTGGCGGTCAGACCGTCTACAACTACGTAGCCACGGTCGAAGTCTTCCTTGGTGAGCTGGTAGCGCTTCCACTTGTCACCCACGGTCGAGTTGGGGTTGTTGGGGGAAGGTGATACCGTCAGGACCTGATAGCCCAGTTCGCCGTTCTCGCTGATGTTGAAGTTCTCGTAGTAAGCCTCCACCTTGTCCAGGTCATCTGGATCTGTGATGGTGGCATCCTCAGCATAGCCGAGCGATTGTTTCACCGTCTTGTTCAGATAGACGTGCATGGTGTTCTCCGTCGTCTCAGCCTGATTTACGTAGATGGCGTTAGGAGTCGGATAGCGGTCGTTGGTAGCTATACCTACATACTCCTGCCACTGGCGACCGTTTCCGTGGCCATACCAGTTGGAGGCATGGCTGAAGTCTGTCGTGTTGTTGTCCAGCTTTGAGAGACAGCGGATTGCAAAGCGGTAGTCGGTAGAGTACTGCAGGTCGGGGATGAGCAGGTCGAGCACCTTCGGGCCGACGATAGTGTCGAGCAGCAGGTCGCTTGTGCCCTGGATTTTACCCCAGGCCTCAGAACCGCCGGACACCTTTGGCTGCAGGGCCATCTGAACCTGATAGCCGGCGCAGTCGTCCACACCATACCAGTAGAGGTGGATGGTGTTGCCGTGCGGATAGCGTGCGTCGAGACCACAGTTGTAAGGGTAGTCAGTACCCTTACCACGGGTGTTGTCGACGATGAACATAGTCATAAACTCTCTGTCGGTACCTTCAGCGGCCTTCATTTCGTCTTCCTTACAAGACACCATCAGGGCTGAAGTGACCGCTGCCAGGAGCAGCATCATGCTATTCAGTATCTTTTTCATATCGTTTATGCGTTCAAGAGATTAATAACCATAGTAATTTTTGTATTCACCTGAAGAGCGCTGGATAACCGTGCCGGGGTAGGGCAGGATGTAGCGCACAGGAGGAAGCTCACTGGCAGAGGGCAGACCGGAGAACTGCTGGAGGGCACCATCGCGCACCACCCAGAGGTTACCACCGTCGTCGCAGCGGATAAATCCGTAGAAAGAGTACTTACACTGGTCGTTGGGCTGACCTGTGGCATCGTTACCCCACTTGTAGAAGTCGGCGTTGCTCCAGCTCTTGGCCAGGAATCCGCCACGGGTGATAGCGCTGGTGACAGGTGAGGCCATCGGCTTGTACGCATTGTAGATACGCAAGCTCTGCATGGTCTGGTTGGGATACGTCTGTGTGACGCTTCCCAAGCTGTCCACCTGGTAGCCGTAGAGCTGTGCCTTGTACATGCGCAGACCATAGGCGTTCACCTCATCTATATTATATGTGTGGTAATAGATACGAGAGGGCAGGTTGTCGATATAGCCCGACTCCATCGAGTAGCCGTCGTGCTCGTTGATGGCATCCTCGTAGCCTGTCATGCCGCCCACGTTCTGCATGGCAGCAGAGTAGTAACGCAAGAAGCTGTACATCAGCTCCTCGTTGTAGGTGTTGGTGCGGACGAGGTCGCGCCAGCGGCTGTTCTCACCGGCAAACTCCCACTTACGCTCGTCGAGGACGGCTTTCTGGAAGGCTTCCTTTGAGCTGGAGGCCTGAGAAATGAACTCATCATCGCTTTTCTCGAAGGCACGGTTGTGTACCTCAGTCAGGCAGCTGATGGCCTTGGCGGTAGGACCGCCGTTCAGCTCGTTGGCAGCCTCGGCGTACATCAGCAGCACGTCGGCATAGCGCATATACGGATAGTTGATACCAGTGGAACCGGTCGTGGTGTTGCCAAGGGCAGAACCCGTATTGGTCCAGAGCTTCGACCACTTGTTGTTGTGTACGGAGTAGTCGTTACGGATGTAGACTGAGTCAGCCAAGTTTCCTTCTGCGTTGGTGAAGTAGCTGTAGTACCACAGACCGTTGACGAACTCGCGGCGCTGGTCGCCTTCGCGGAACAGGAAACGGTAGAAAGCGTTCAGGCGGGCACCGCCGTCGCACTTACCCCATACGCCTACCGTGGCTCCCTCATAGTCGGAATAGGTGGGACCCTGGTTATAGCCGGTGTTACCGGTAGAGTTCTTGGCGAACGGAATCTCGAAGATGGGGTCGTCGTTGTTGATGACCTGATAGTTACATTCGTTGACGAACACGTCCTGATAGTTGTTCACCAGTCTGTGGGTGCCGGCAGAGATGACAGAGTCAGCATACTGCATGGCTGTCTGGTAGTAGCTCTGGTAGTCGGATGGACGCTGCATCGAGCCGTAAGAGCGGGTATTGCTCTTGTCTGGACGCAGGGAATAGCCACCGGCTGTCAGGGCGATACGAGCGATAAGGGCCTGGGCAAACTCCTTGGAGCAACGCTCCACGGTCGTGCTGTTCGTTGAGGTCATGCCGACGGCAGCCTGCTGCAGGTCGGCAATGAGGGCCTTCTGAATCTCCTCACGGTCGACGACGGGCAGCATCGTCTTGGCACCACGGCTTTCCGTAGGCTCGAACGAGAAAGGCACGTCGCCAAACATTACCACGAGGTCGTGATAGGCCATGGCACGCAGACATTTGGCCTCGCCGATCCACTGCAGCATCTCGGGATCGGGCGTGGTCGTCTGGTTGCCGTCCTGGTCGACGGTGTAGTAGACGGGGCTGGCTTCTGCACCTGTGATCATCGTATTGGCATACTCAATCAGCCGATAGGCAGCTGTCCAGAACTTCAGGATGTCGCCACCCTCGTCGTCACAGTCGAATCGCGAGTAGGTGGTGTGAGAGTGGGCACTGGCCGAGCTGATGGCTATGTCCACGTCGCTGTTGAGGATGAATGTCCTCTGGTAGGCGTTGCCATAGAGGTCGCCGACGAGTGCCTGTGAGTAGACACCGTTGAGGGCACGCTCCACCTCTGATTTCTGACTGTAGACGAAGTCCAGCGTGTATTTCGACGGGGCTTCCACCTCCAGGTAGTCATTGCAGGAAGTCAGCAGTCCTCCTCCAATTCCTCCGAGAGGCACGGCTACAGCCGCATAGAGCACGTATGATAATATATTTTTCTTCATATATGGATGCTATGTTAATGTTAGAATGTGATGTTAGTACCGAACACAAACGAGCGGCTGCGCGGATAGCGGTTGTAGTCGATACCGCAGGCGAGGCCTGTCTGGATATCCACTTCAGGGTCATAACCGGTATAGCCGGTGATGATGAAGAGGTTGCTGGCCGACAGGTAGAAGCGTGCCTTGGATACGCCGACCTTCGAAGTGAGCTTCTTGGGCAGGGTATAGCCGATTGTGACGTCGTTGCAGCGGAGGAACGAACCGTCCTCGATGAAGTAGCTGTTACAGATCTTCGAACCTACGTCGGCAGGGTTCCACAGGGTGCGGTTCGGGTTACCCTCCTTATAGATGTCGACTGCATTCTTCTCACTGTGGTAGTACATCTTGTAGAGGATATCACCCTTCGTACCGGTGATGGAGCCGTCGATGTCGTTGTACTGCCAGCCGTCAGCAAACTTGGCCAGCACATTGTGGAAGTTGTTCTTGTTGCCTTCCGATGATGACAGGGCGTAGGCCGTGGCGTTGTTCACGTCGAAGTCGAGCATATAGGTGAAGTTGGCTGTGAAGTCGAAATCCTTCCACTGTCCGCTCAGACCGAAACCACCTTGGATCTTCGGGTTGGTGTTACCAATCACGGTACGGTCGTTCTCGTCGACGCGGCCGTCACCGTTCAGGTCCTTGAACTTCACCTTACCGGGCATCGTGGCGATACCTGAGTTGCTGGTGCCGGAAACATCGTTGATCACCGTCACGTAGCCATCCTCACGGGGAGCCTGGTTCTTAGAGGTGCCATTGTCGGCAGCGGCTGAACCCCAGGGCATAGCCTGATAGTTGTTCAGGGGGTCATAGTAGAACTCGTCGAAGCCGTACAGTCCGTCGTAGACGAAACCGTAGATCAGACCCACCTCATCGCCGACGCGGAGATAGTAGTCATACATATTCTTGGTCTGCCAGCGGACACTTCCTTCGTAAGGCTTGAAGGATTCACCACCGTCGAGCTTGTCAATGATCTTCCTGTTCCAACCGAAGTTGACGTTGGCAGAGAGTACGTAGTCCTTACCCTGCAGGATGTCGCCGCTGATGGCGAACTCGATACCCTTGTTGGTCACCTGTCCGATGTTCTGCATCTGAGTGCCGTAACCAACGGTTGAGTTAAGTCCTGTCGAGTAGAGCAGGTCACGGGTGGTGTTCCAGTAGAACTCTGGCGTGATGGTGATGCGGCCGTTGAACAGTTGGATATCAGCTGCCAGGTTGCGGGTGATGGTCGACTCCCACTTGATGTCAGGATTGGGCGCACTGCTGGGCAGACTGTAGTATTTCTCACCATTTACCGTAGTCTCGCCGAAGCCAGGACCGCCGGTAGAAGAGATAGAATAGAGCTGACGCCACATGTCGTCGTTGATGTTGTTGTTACCAGAGAGACCTAAGGCGGCACGGATCTTCAACTGGTTGATCCACTTCACGTTCTTCATGAACGGCTCTTCCGATACCACCCATGCACCGGAGATAGAGGGGAAGTAACCCCACTGCTTGCCAGGAGCGAACTTGGTGGAACCGTCGGCACGGAACGTAGCCGACAGCAGGTACTTGTGCTGGAAATTGTAGCTGGCCTGTCCGAAGAACGATGCCGTACGGTTCGGGGTGCTCAGTGAGGTGAGAGCCTCATACGGGGTACCGAATCCCATGTTGTTCCATGCTTCCTGAGCCGTGAATGAACGGGGGAAGAAGTGGTTGGTCATCCCGTTGTCGCGGTCCTGCAGGTCGCTGATTTCCTGTCCGAGCAGGAATGACCAATTGTGCTTGTCGGCAGCGGTGAAGCTGTAGGCAGCCGTGTTGGTCCAGATATAGCGCAGACGCTTGCTGTTCGTGATTGTTGCCACCGGCATCTTATTATGGACTGTGCTCTGTCCTGTAGAGGTCAGTGCGCCATAGAAACGGCTCTGGTCAATCCAGCGCAGACCAATAGTAGCCTCTGAACGCAGGTTCAGACCCTTGATGGGCTTCCACTCTAAGGCAATACCGTTGGTATAGGTATAAGAGTGCTTGATCAGCTGGTTGGTGGCGATATCGTTCTTAGGATTGGTGTATTCGAAGAGCTGCTCCTCGTCGGGGTCGGCGTAGGAGGGATCGATGTAGCCATACTCGCGCAGACCATTGGTCGGGCGATACTGCAGCACGTCGATGATACCACCTGTACCCACATGCTCACCGCCTGCACCTTCGTCACGACGGAAAGTGAATTTGGGGTTGAACTGCACAGAGAAGTTCTTCGTCACCTGTACGTTGGTCTTCATGTTCAGGATAGTGCGGCGGACACCTGAGCCCAAAATGATACCCTTGTCCTCCGACTGTGTGAGTGAGAAGTTAAACTTTACCTTCTCCGAACCACCACCGATGGTTACGTTGGTGGAGTAGTTCAGCGGTGTCTCACCCATCACCTCGTCCTGCCAGTCGCGGTTGGGCAGGGTGGAGTACATATCCAGGTCGTAGGGGTTACCGAAGTTGGCCTTGAAGAACTTGGCGTTGGAGTTACGTGTACCGGCAGCGGCATGCCACTGATACTGGTAATTGGCGAACTGCTGCGGGTTCATCAGTTCGAGGGTCTTCGAGATGTGGCTGATGGAGAGGCTTCCGTTGAAGCTTACCTTCACCTGGCCTTCCTTGGCGGCTTTCGTGGTTACGATTACAACACCGTTACCACCCTTTGCACCATAGATGGCGGTCAGGGAGGCATCCTTCAGCACGTCGATAGAAGCAATATCCGTCGGGGGAATATCGTTGATGTTGTCCACCTGGAAACCGTCGACGATATACAGCGGTGAGTTGGACTGGGTCACTGAGGTACCTCCACGTACGCGGATGTTAACGTCGGCACCCGGCTGTCCGTCGACCGTCGTCACCTGCACACCCGAGATCTTACCCTGCAGGGCTACGGCTGCCGAGGTGACCGGTACTACGGCCAGTTTGGCACCGCTGACGGAACCGACTGATCCCGTCAGGTCCTTACGGGCTTTGCTGGTGTAACCTACCACAACCACTTCCTCCAGTGAGGCGTTGTCGTCCTGCAGTGTTACGCTCATGTTCTGTGATGCTGTCACTTCCTGCTGTACCATACCAATGTAGGAAATGACAACTGACTTCGCTTTTTTCAGCGTCAACGTGAAGTTTCCGTCAAAGTCGGTGACGGCAGCATTCTTCGGGTCTCCCTTTTCCACTACCGTAGCTCCGATCACGGGCTCTCCAGTTGAGTCAAAAACCTGTCCTTTCGCAATCGTCTGTGCCAGCACTTCGGGAGGAGCCAGTACAAAGAATGCGGCTAAGAGGCAGAGTTTACACAATAGTCTCATTGCTTGATTCATACTTTGTTGTTTTAATATTAATTATGTTAGTAAAGTTTTAAAATGCAGAGTAGTTTGCTAAATCGGTGCAAATTTAATATAATTTTTGCATTCTCGCAAATTATTTGGCTCTTTTTTATCCCTATCCTCCACGTAAACGTTTACGATTATTAAAAAACAAATAAGGTGTAGCTCCTTGCGGTCTACACCTTATTTATATATAGGTGGTATTAGTAAGCCACCTTCTAACCAGTCATGCTGTACTGGTCAGGATAGTCAGTCCTATCTCTGACGGTCGGCAGCTGGTTGGTCGGTCACAACCTCCTGTGGGTCATCCAGATTGTATGAAGGATCAATAGGATTGTCATCCTTGTCGCATGAAACCAATGCCATTGATGCCAGGGCAAAGCCGATCAGCAATTTTGCTTTGTTCATAATTCCTTAATTATTTGATGATGATTTTCTTGTTGTTATGGATATACATACCCTTCGTCGGCGTTGCTACGCGCTGGCCCTGCAGGTTGTAGTAGGCACCAGTGTCCTCTGCCTGTGCAGCTGTAGCGCTGATACCTGTCGTGCCATTGCCCAACTGGTAGCCGAGTCTTGCGGCTGCCGGCTTCTGGATGGCCAGCCAAGCGCGGTGAGCCGGAATCTCAAAGGCTGCACCTTCAGCAGCACCCCAGTACCAGCCGAGCGTATTGGCCTGGCTGCTGCCAGAGTGACCGTATGACAGCTTGTAGAACAGATAGTTGCCGTTGCCGGCAGAAGTCGTGGTGGCCACGTCGCTGCCCTTCAGCAGATTCTCACCAGCGAAGTTTACCTCAACATCGGTAGATTTCAGGGTGTACACTTCGTCAGTGTTGGTGCCGCTTGCAATCATGACAGCTGTACCAGCGGGTACGATGTTTCCAATCTCGAGATAGGTCAGTGCCTCTGTGGTGGCCTCTGAAACGACGTATGCCTTCAGGTCGCCGGGCAGCTTGTAGTTGTATCTCGAATCGAAGAATGTAGCATAGCCTGCTGTGGTCTTCACCTTGATGCTGACGGGTGTCTTAGCGGCTGCGCTCAGACCACCGGCCTCATTGGCTGCACGTACAGTATAGCTTGCCTGAGCATCGTCAACGGTATAGCTGGGCTGCGTTGTGATGGCTACCAGCTTGCCGTCCTTCAGTACTGCCCAGAAGGCAGCATTGCTGCTGTCCCATGTCAGGCTTGTACCTTCGAGGTTCAGGTTCGTCGGTGTCTCAGCCTGTACGGCCAGTGCGGCGGGATCCCAGTCGGTGAACACCTTGTCATAAGCATACTCGGCAGCCTCGCTGGCAGAGAGTACGATGTCGTAGGTGAAGTCGCCGTTGCCGTGGGTGAAGGTCTCGACGAGGCTTGCGGGTGTTACCACGTTGCCCTCAGTATCCTTGGAGTTGTACTCCTTGAAGCTGTAGGCTGCCACGTTCATACCTGCCAGTGTGAAGCGGGATGCAATGATCTCGTCTGGCTGGTTGATGGTCGTGTTCATCCAGGTCAGCTTGGACAGACCGCCCCATGAGCGACCCAGGCTGAATGTGGCTGAGAGGTTCTCGATCTCACAGTTGTTGAACACATAACCGAACTTAGAGCTGCTGTCCGTGTAAGGTGCTGCAATCACGTCAGAGCCAGACTTGCCGGTGATGGCACGGCTCTCGTTGACGAACTTCACCTTCTCATAGAACACGTCACCGCCACCGCAGAGGTAGTCGACTGTTCCGTGAATCTCGGAAGTCTCCCAGTAGAACTGGCTGTTGGAGTTGCTGTAGTAAGGATCCTGGTAAGAGAG
>ERZ842401.5316-NODE-5316-length-14365-cov-4.819776_pt1 | contig 14365 bp, 19 predicted proteins | sample MGYA00521270_ERZ842401 | MGnify/ENA primary metagenome ERZ842401 (study PRJEB31892, sample SAMEA3878208) | bioreactor metagenome | biome: Moose rumen | place: Sweden | collected 2011-10 | study: EMG produced TPA metagenomics assembly of the PRJEB12797 data set... | reverse complement strand
GGAATCGTGTAGATACCGACGCCGTTGACCTCCCGATATGCATGCTCCGGCACGATCGAGCGGTAGATGCCGATGAATTCTTCGCGCGTCATTTTTCGTTCAGCAGCCGCTGCAGCTCCTGCAAAAAGGTCTGCGAATCCTTGAACTCACGATAGACGGACGCAAAGCGCACGTAGGCGACCTCGTCCACGTCGCGGAGCTTTTTCATGACCAGCTCGCCGATCGCCTCGGTCGAGACCTCGGAATCGAGCGAGTTGTTGATCTCCCGGCAGATCTCGTCGACCATGCGGTTCTGCACGTCCGCGGGGATCGGCCGCTTCTCGCATGCCTTACGGATGCCGACCGCCACCTTGTCACGCTCAAACGGCTCACGCCGCCCGTCGCGCTTGACGACCATGACCGGATTCTCCTCGATCCGCTCCCACGTCGTGAATCTGCGCCCGCAGCCGATGCACTCCCTGCGGCGGCGAATTGCGCTGTAATCCTCGTTCGGACGGGAATCAATGACCTTGCTGTCCGTTCCTCCGCAATACCGGCATTTCATAGAGCTTGTCCTCCTAAATATTGATGCCATACTTAATATAATAGTATAGCATATCACAGCCGGATCCGATCCCCTTTAGAAATCGAATTTACGGATTGTTCAAATTACGGCAGCTCCACCAGAATCACGTCTTCGCCGAGCTTTTTGATTTTGGAAAACGGGATTCCCATTGCGTCCCGTCCTTTCAGCAGTCCGAACATGCGCGACGTGCCCGGCACGATGATGCAGAGCACCTCGCCCGAGCACGGATCAAACTCCAGATCGCTGACGTTTCCGTAGCGCTCCCCCGTACAGATATTGATAACCTCCCTGCATTTCAGCTCCGAAAAAAGCATGCGCGGCGTCATTCTTCTCTCCCCTCCGTTTTGAAGCCACATTGATTCCTCCATCGCGACCTCCGTTTCTTACTGACAGGATATGCGCGCGTTCCGTCAAAAAGAATCACATTTTTTGCGCGAAAATAATACCATGGCAGTAAAGAACCAAGGAGGAAAGACGATGCAACAATCCTATGCAACCGGCGGAAGCTGCTGTTTCACGAATCGCGCGCCCGCCGTCGATCCCACCACGGTCGACAACGTCGTTCCGGCCGGAGCCGTTTCTTCGGCAAACCCGTGCGGGATGCCGGGCAGCGGAAGCTGCTCGCTCGCGACCGTTTATTTCCCGAACCAGGTGTACCGTGCGGGCTTCTGCCCCTGCGAGGCGCTGTCGCGCGGCACGCTTTTTCCGGAGCTCGTCTCCGATTATCCGACCTGCAGAATGGGGGAAGTGTAAAATGGCAGATTATTCGGAACAGGCTCTTCTCACGAAAATCGGCGAAGTGCGCTTTGCGCTCGTCGAGCTGCAGCTTTACCTCGATACCCATCCCGAGGACCTCGAAGCGCAGAACGATTTCAACAGCTACGCAAACACGCTCGATCAGCTGACCGCGGAATACACGGAAACGTACGGCCCGCTCGAAAACTTCGGCAACTCGCCGCATGTCGCGGGAAGCTGGGTCTACCAGAAATGGCCGTGGCAGAATTAAGGAGGCAGCAATATGTGGATTTACGAAAAACGACTTGAATACCCCGTCCGTATCACCAAGCCCGACCCGCGGATGGCAAAGCTCCTGATGGCGCAGTACGGCGGCCCGGACTCCGATGTGTACGCACACAAAGAGATAAGTCGAAATTTACTGGGTTTTCTGCCTCATATAGCCATATTTCCATATTGTACGCAGGTTTTTTTCCATCGTTTCCGCTGGGATCAACCCGCCTAACGACAATCTTTTCAATGAATCGACGAACAAGCTCATCCAAGATTTCTGGCGATTGTAAATCGGCGTTGCAGAACGCCTGCTGTATGATTTTCATAATCTGCAGCGAATTGTCAGAGCATTCTTCTCTGCGTTCACTTTCTGATATGCACCTCTCTATGCTTGCAAGTTGTGCCATGATCTTTCCGTTTGCCGCCTGATAATCCGTATCGGAGAGGATACCGTTTATCCATCCATCCAAGAGTCTTCTTTTTTTCTGTTCCAACTCGTCCCTTTCCTTTTCCAAACCAGATACATCACCCCCGCTCTGCCGATCAAGCACTTCATGCAGCGCTTTGGACAACGGAATACACGATTCTTTCAAAAGTGGAATCAATGTGGAAAACAATTGTCGCATGATATCGTCCAAATCGTCTTTACGTAGAATGGGCGCGTTACATTCCTTTCGCCCGTATTTTTTGTACATAGAACAACGCCAGATTTCGCGTCGGTGCTCTATACCGTCGACTGTCCAGCGAGAAATTGCCCGATGGTACCCGCAATCGTGATCGGCACACAGAATACGAGCAGAATAAGCATATCGTCCGTTTCCATAGGCGTCGGTTGAAGAACAGTCTATTCCGTCCATGCGGCTGCCGCGTTCCCGAATAATGCGATTGGCCGCATTCCACAGCTCATCGGTAACAAGCGGCGGGACCCGTTCTGGGTCATAATGCAATTGCCAATTATCGCGCGACTTAGCGATCTTTCGATCTTCCCGATAAGAGGGCTTATACGTCTTTCCATTAACGATGTACCCTTTATAAACCGGATTGCGTATCATACGTTCTAATGTCGATGGATTAAACGGTTTGCCGGTATTACCAAGAAATCCCTTTGCAGCAAGGTCATGAGACAGTGTCCTCATCCCCTTTTCTCCTTTGGCATACTCAGAGAAGACGTATTCTACTAATCCATGCTTACTTTCATCAATCCAATAGCCATTGTTGTCTTCTCGGAAAAGATATCCGATCGGAGGCGTCGCACCGTGTCTCTTCCCCTGCTTCATCGTCTGCCGGTACCCGAATTTGACACGTTCCGAAGTCTTCCTACTCTCTTCCTGCGCAACAATTGCCATGATAGAAAGCCGGAACTCGGCGTCTTTTTCCATCGTGTTGAGATTGATGTCCTCAATCAATACACCGACTTCATATTTTAAGAGATCGCGAACGGTCTGTACACAATCCACAATATCACGCGCAAAGCGAGAGACCTCTTTGGTGAGTATGAGATCGAACAGACCTGCTTTCGCATCGCGTATCATTTTCATAAACTGTGGCCGCTTATCCGCACGGGTTCCGGTAATTCCTTCGTCGATATAACCCGGAACATACTCCCATTTCGGGCAATCCTTAATCTTGTTTTCAAAGTACACCGCCTGATGCGAAAGCGAATCAAGCTGTTTGTCTTCATCCGTGCTGACGCGGCCGTAAAACGTGACGCGTAAAGGAATATCGTAGATGCGCTTTCCATAAAACAGTTCAGTGCGGATCTCCTCAATCGTTTTCTTCATTGCCGTTTCCTCCATATACTTTTTTCTCATAATATCACCTCCGATCGCGGGTATTGAGGATGTCGCACTTCAAAATAGCACATAGCTCACGTCGTTGCGTTTCTGTAATCAGCTTCTGTTTAAACAGGGCTTCAACCATTGCCGCATACAGACGTTCAGTTATCCATTCTTTCTTACATTCTTCGACATAGTATGTTGTCACGCCACCCTCCGAAATACTGGAATGGTTATTTTTATGTCGGAAGATAGCCGATTTATCCGTTCGTAATGAGGCAATCATCATATTTGACTGAAGTTGTAAGAAAGAATCCCCCTTTGTTTTATGTTGCGCTGTATCGAAAGAATTTGAAGTGAATTTAGACTCGCTTGATCGCGAACTATGATCTGAAAAGCTCATTCACGATCCCCTTTCTGATATTGGCTGCAATTTGATCAGCGAGTTTACGTCTGCGATAATAGACTGCGCGTCTGGTTATGTTATACTTTTCAGCGAGTTTTTCTATAATCGAAGATTCATTTACATATGACAATATAAGCTCCCGTTCTTCAAGAGAAAGATGCTCAATTTCTTCTTTCACTTGCGCAATTATGTTTGATTGTTCTTCCGTGTTTTGTAGGTCAAAGAATTTTTCTTCAGCAGATTCTACTCGAAAAGAAGGCAAGCCTATTCCATGTCGATCTACTTGCATCATTTCGTCATATAATTGATCGATAGATACACATACATGTTTTCGTTCTGTCTCCTTTTTGTGTCGTTCTTGCGAATAAGAAATGTTTAAAAAGTCATAGAGTTCTTTTTCAATTCTTACAGATTGTCCTCCGTAATATGCGTAGTATGCTGTTCGTCCGTTTTCTGTCTTTACATAGCAATGCCGGCTAATAAATCTTGCTTTCATACTGTCCTTTCCGCCTGAAAGGACATCTTGGGTTGGATCGAATATGCCGTTAATTCCGACCTGAAAGCACACTAAAGACAGGGTACGGAACAGTTCCTAACCGATATCGGTACAGAACTATATTCGTATCCAAGCCCTTAATGCATATCAGGCTAAGATAATGATTTTGAAGAGTCTCCTCCGGCAGTTCAGGAGGATATCCTCTTCACTTATATATCCGATAAAATTGGCAAAATCCGACAGTTTGCAAATACGTGCAATCTATCATAATAATAGAGTACATGGGTTCCATTGATAAGAAAGGTTAGAGAAAAAAAGATATGGGATTGAATGTAAATATATCACGCAATAAAGAAAGGGCTAAACACAAACAGAATATAAATCATTGGCACTATTACGACTATAAAAAGAATGAAAGCCAGGTTGTTCACCCGGCTTCCATCTGTAACAAAAGCGTCCTTGAGTACTATACTTTTAATAGATTGATTCCTTCCAACATTTGATATGTTTCAAGTGCGTATTCATCCGTCATGCCGCTGACGTGATCAATAATCAAATGAATTCTATACCATAATTCCATTGTAAGGTATTTATCAGGAGCATAAGTATTTAACCCTTCGATTTCATACTTATAGGCTTCAATATACCGTTTCCCAAGTCTATGGAACAGTCTTTTCTCCAGATCATAGCCAGTTAATCCTCCACCATAAACCAACATTTTAAAATCCTCATGCGGCATTTCAAGTATTTTTTCGTAATGCTTTAATATACCAGTGATGACAGCATAACCTGTTATTTCTATGCTTTCTGCTTGAATCGAACTATATAGTATCTTTCTTGAAACCTCTTTCATTGTTTTTAGAATACGACCAGTCCCATCCATGGGAATGAGTTCTTTGTGTATTCCCGAGTATAATGCCTCATGATGCTTCATATACTGATCTGTTGCCTCTTGCATAATTTGTTTAGACCAAGGGATTGAGATTTCTTGATTGAAACTATCAGAAAGCACCTTTTTTATTGGACAAGTTCTCTTTCCATAGGAATTCTCCCAAACCGACCTAAACTCATTTACAAAGCTCTGTAAAGTAATAATACCTTTCTCTATACCGTCAGAAATATCACTCATACAGTAAGCAATATCATCTGCAGCTTCCATAATATAAGCAAATGGGTAACGAGTATGCGCATTCATTCCTACTTCTTTCCAAATGTTAGTAACTAGTCCCTCTTCAGAAAGAAAATACCCTGCTTTTTTTGTGTTCGGCTGGGTTTCAGGTTCACCCGCAGCTCGTACATACTTCATAGAGCATAAAAGAGTAGAATATGTCAGATTCAGACTAAACCTATCTCTTTCTGTATGAAGTTTTGTAATAACCCGAAATCCTTGAGGATTTCCATCAAACTGTAAAAAATCATTAATTAGCTTCTTAAATAATTTTTTATTTTGAACTTTATAACGAGAAATACCCGCGTCAGTAAACGAATTTCTTGCCCAACTCTTAATAGCTTCTTCACCGAAATGACCAAAGGGTGGATTTCCAATATCATGCAATAAGCAAGCATTTTCAACGATGGAAACCATCATACCGATTTCAGATTGATCAATGTAGTTTTGCTCATATAGTTTTTGCGCTATCCTATTCGATAGTGATCTGCCAATATCTGATACTTCTAAAGAATGGGTCATCCTTGTTCTTACACTAGAATTAGATTCTAATGAGAAAACTTGAGCTTTTTGTTGCAGTCTTCTAAAAGAAGAAGAGTATATTAATCTTGACCTGTCACTGTAGAATTCTTCAATGGAGTTTGTGCGGGAAATTGTTGTATCGCGCAGCCTTTTTGTCGAAAAAAACTTTTTGTAGTTAATGTCCATGCTATGCCTCCTTAGATTTAATCCAACTATATAAACACCCCAAACCACCTAATTAGTCCCTTAATATTATTATATATTTTCTACTTTTGTACTTTGCATTAGTACATTTCTCCTTTGTAGTCGGGATAGGATTTCTAATGTGAGGAAACTTGGCGAAACCATATTAACTAAAAGTCATGTAACATGCATCTTATAGTTACTTTTCCTATATATAGCGTAGCAGTATGCTACACAATATGGAGCGGAAAGTTATGGAACACGCAAAAGAGTTGAGATTGCTTGCGGACGCAATACATCAAGCACGAGAAGAAAAAAGAATTACGCAAGAACAACTTGCGGAGTATCTGCAGATTTCTCCGACTCATGTGAGACATCTCGAAAGCGGGCGTAGAAAGCCTTCCATCGAGAAGCTAATCTCTTTGTGTAAAATTCTTGATATTTCATTTGATCAAGTTATCAGAGGTGAACCACGCCCTGTCTCAACAGTATCCGAGCGGGTCTTATATTGCATGGAGAATATGTTTTCTGAGAAAGAGCGGAACCTGATAGCTGATTTGATCGAGGCGGCAGCAGACAAAAGAACAAGCAAATAACAAATAGCGTACTGATCCAAAAGGCATTCTTTTAGGATCAGTGCGCTTTTTGTTCGACAAAGATAGACAAAACTTGACAATCTTTTTATAAATTATTTGATGGACTTTTCATGAACCGACGGTGTTTTAGTTAGTAGATGGGTTCATGTGAGTCCCGGAAGGAATCCTATGGCTAAATCCATCATGGACTTCATTGAGGAGAACTACAAGGATCTTCTCACCTTCGCCATTAAGCTGAGCGGAAATTGGGCGGATGGCGAAGACGTGTTGCAGACGGTCGCGGCAAAGATTTGTGCCAAACAGGATGATCTAAAGGATCTTGCACATTGCAAGTCGTATTTAATGACGTGTATTCGCAATGCAACGTTCAATTTGAAGCGAACGAAAGCGAGGCAGCGCGTGTCTGATGTGGATTTTGAAAAGCTGAAAGAAGTTCTTCCCAATTCCAGACCGAAGCGGGAATTTGAAGTCGTGGAATGGATCGAGTCGCTGGAGCAGCATTTAAGCTACTACGACGAAGAATCGAGAAAGGCGTTTATCGCATACTATGTAGATCAAGTGCCGTTAGAGGAGGTTGCAGCATCGCTTGGACTGACAAAGCGGCAGACGACCAAGAAGTTTGAGAGTATGCGCAATTATTTGAAGCGGCATTATAAGCATCTGTTCATACAGTTGAGTGTTTTGCTGTCGATGTAAGAAAGGAGCATTGCCGATGAAGATGACAAGATTGGAATGGCGTTACCTACAAAGAATCGCATTGGATCACCCATATTATGATACGCACAAGCCGCCGCTCAGTGATGCGGAAGCGAGGGCAATCATGGAGGCGAACAATATGATGACCGGCAGGGAATTCGTTGATTCCATCTATGCAAAACTCGGCATGACTCGTCCGGTCAAGGAAAAGAGACGCCTTGCATGGCTTAGTAATATAGGCGAGCTGTTTGCTGTACCACCGATTCGCAAGATCGCGATTGCGATTCTTGTTGTGCTGTTGATGACCGTATTTTTTGCTGCAACGCCCACCGGTCGTGCGATCGCGGAGAGCGTGATACAGTATTTTGTAACGCTGTTTGAGGATGGTAGGGTTGCTGTGAATCAGAGTGGCAATGAAACAATGTCTTATCCAGTGCTTTATGATGGTTTTACAGGAGAAAAGCAAGATCCAAATGAAATTACGGCTCATATTGTGTATGTGGATACCTTCCGTGAGTTTACGGAGACTACAGGTAAAAAACCATTCATACTACCGCTGCCATATACTGCAATATTCTATGAATACGATGATCTTTTTGAATACTTGCAACTATGCACAATATACGAAACACCTTATGGAAAGGTCGTTACATATCAGGATTGGAATGTTGAAGATTTAATTGCATCAACATCGACCGAATATAAGGCAGATGAAACAGATACAACCATCTTTTATTCAATTGAGGAGAATGGGGATATCTCTTTAGTAAAGACTTTTGAGGATTCAGTCTTCAGTTTGTCATCAATGGGGAGCTATACTTTGGATGAACTCATCAGAATGCTGAAAGACAATGATAACGGCGGATGAGACAAGACATCCGCCGTTTCAATTATATAGTGTAGGTTTTTTCTACTGAATACGAAGAGCCGTCTGCCGTGTAAGATAGTCTTAGATGATAGGTACCAGACGAAAGTGAAACAGTTTTACTCAAGTTTATGGTCATACTTGATGATGTTGTACTGACAGAAGTGATATAATTATATGACGCATCATATAAGATGAGAGTTGCGGATACGCTTACCGCACTTGGATTGTTAATTTTTGCCCACATTTTGTAGGATGAGCCGGAGATCTGTTTCAACCCGAAGGTTGCTGTGATCATCACCCGTTTAGCTTGCGCATCAGTGAAACCATCAGCAAACGCGGGCATGGTGACCATCATGCACATCACCAGTGCAAGGACGATACATAGGACTTTTTTTCTCATAAGAACCTCCAAATAATAAGAATATAGGGTTACCCCAACAATCATAAACACCACTGGATAAAAAAAGTCCTTCGTAAAAATAATATATAATTATTGTTCTTTTGATCAACGGGACTTTTTGCATATCTATGGTGTTTATAAAGTTGCAAAGGTCAAATATGATGAAAACCACGCGATTTTAGTTTTATAGGAGGGTATTATATCGTGATAGAAAGGCTATTGGAGTATAAGAATAAATGCACGGTATTAAAGCAAATCCAATCTATCAAAGCATTACGATATAGAAGAATCAATTGGCTACAGAGTATTCTTACTGTGATTGTGTCTGGCTTTATTACATTTATTGGCTTTACTGGGGCTAATTCGGTTTACGAGTATATTAGAAAACTATTCCCAGGTTCTTCAATTGATGTTCAAACAATTGAAATGGTTTATAATTTTTTGGTTTTCACTTTGTTTATTATGGTTATTCTTCATTTAGTGTTCCGCTATAATGATAAACAGAATAATTCAGAGAGAGCAATCTCTCTATTATCGTCTCTGATTAATGAAATAGATGATTTGTTAGAAAAAGAAGAATCACAGTATCCTATTTCAAGAATAAGTGACAAATATGAGCTTATCATTCAAATGATATCACCTAACACTGATAGAGAATATATGAAAGCAAAAAAGAGGATTGTTCAAAAGAAAAAGGAGAAAAAAGCTGTCGCGGAGAGACTTAGATTGTTTACACTGTCTAAGGCAGAGCAAGAATTGTATTTGATTAAGATAATTCAGTCGAACAGAGTTGTTGAAAGAGTTTTGGACGTTCTTAAACAACAGAATAGTGAATTATACCTGGGCGGAGGGGTTGTAAGAAACCTTGTTTGGGATCATTTACATCATTACAGTCATATGACGAAGATAGATGATATAGATGTTATTTACTATGATAATCAAAATAATACAAAAGATCATGATACAGATATTGAGAATGACCTTAAGGCAAAAATGCCAGAATACATATGGTCTGTGAAAAATCAAGCAAGAATGTCCTCTATCAATGATGATGAACCTTATGCTTCTTTGACGGATGCTATTATTAGGTGGCCAGAAACAGCTTCAGCTTTATTGGTAAAAAAAGAAAAGGATGGTAATTACACAATTATTGCTCCATTTGGATTTGATGATTTATTTAGTTTGGTTGTCAGACCTACCCCGAGATTTATTACAAAACTTGATAAATATCAAAAGAGAATCAAAGACCATCGGTGGAAAGAAAAGTGGAGTAGATTAAGAATTCTATATATGGAGGAGTCACTAGTTAAGAATATAAACAAGTAGAATTGAATATAAGATTGTCATTACCGCAATGTTATTCTCGCTCTTCAAGCCACTTGAAGAGCTTTTCTTTGTGGACGATTCTTCTAGATCCCAGCTTTATTGCAGGAAAGTCTTTCTCATAGAATAAATGATAAGCAAAGGACGTTGAAATTTTGAGTACATTGGCAACGTCTTCAACTGTGAGAAACAAGGGGATTTCGTCTTCGTTATAGTAGGTCTTCTTTGCAGGGATTGTGTCTTTCATTATAGGGTTCCTTTCCGGTAGCTTTCATAGAGATCGGAAAGCTTTTCGCATAATATCTTTGTTAACAGTCTCTTTCTTCGGGAAACAGTATCTCTGTGAACACCAATCTTTGCAGCATATTCGGACGTCTTCATATCGTTTATAATGACATCCCAAATAAGAGCTTGATCTGAAATGGAGAAGGATTCAATGACCTCCTGTACTTGGTGTATGATTTGGCTTTTATCTTCTGAAGAAATCAAAAGATCTTCAGGAGAATCAACCGTATATAGAAGCGAGTCTCGACCTTTCGGCTCATCATTAAGCAATGACAGAGAAACGACGCCATGTTCTAATTCTGCTTCTTGTTCGTACTCCTCTTTACGCACAGAGGATCGTATGATACGAAATACTTCAGGGGATACGAGGATCCATTTCCCGTCTGCGCTTTTTCGATAAAAGAGTTTGTGCCCCTCCGCATCATATCGCACTCTGAAATGCGTTCGGCTTTCCGGAAGTGTATTGTACATATGTGTCATCTCCAGACAGATATTAGTATTACTGATGAAAAGAAAACGCAGATAAAATCTCTTGTATGATCATCTGATCTTCATAAGACAATGTCGGCAAGAGTCGAAGCAACAGATCCTCTTGATCGTTTGTCAGATACTGATAACGTTTATGCCATCCTTCGAGTACATGAAAACCGCCTCCCTTTCCGCGAACTGAATAGACAGGAATGATCGAAGAGAGATAATCAAGATCGTACTGGATTGTTCGTTTGCAGACGCCGAATCTATCCGCAAGTTCTTGAACAGTCGCAAATCTGCGAACACTCAGTATCTCAAGAATCAACAACCGCCTTTCAAAAGCCGGTTCTCTTCTTGTTCTCCTTTCTGTTTTGCTGGCATTATAAACCATAAAGGTGCAAGAAACTTGCTTATTTAGAAAAGAATTGCAGTAGAATTTGATCGATACAGAACTATAAGTAGCACTTTTGAAGACTTATAAGTAATTATCATTCGGGAATCCTTATCTTAAAATAACAGATGAGGTGACTTATAATGAACGAATTTTCCAAGCCACTTGCTGATGCGATAAAAAGAGCAAGAGGGAAACTTAAACTAACACAAGAGCAGGTTGCGGAGCTTGCAAATACGGATCCATCCAATATCATGAAGATGGAGAATATCAGCCGCAATGCAAACCCAGAACTTGCTACTCTGTATCCAGTCATTCGCGCTTTGTCCATTGACCCTCAGGAGATCTTTTATCCGGAAATGAAGACCGAAGATCCAAATCTTCGCATTCTGCAGCAGCTTGTTTCCGAGTGCTCGGATAAGGAAGCTGAAGCATTGATTCCAATCATACGAGAGCTTCTTTTCTTCATGCGTTCGACGAAAAAGACGGATATCACAGAATAAACAAAGAGCCTGCCTCTCTTTCGAGAAAGCAGGCTCTCCGCATCTAATCTGTTATGCGTCTGGCTCTTTGCTTTTTGTCATCTCAAACCGCATGACATCGATCTTCACTTCTGTCTTGCATTTCGGACAGTATAGTGGAAACCGTAAAAGAATGGTGTCCTCATATACTTTTGTCCGGGTCTTTCCGCCGCAGATTGGGCATCGTATCCAGCGCGAGTGAAACAGAGTGCTCATGCTTTAGTCCTTTCATAAGTGTATTATAATGACCCAACAACATATTACCCAATAATATGCGGAAATGAGTAAGGAGTACCGATTATACACTTAAGTGCTAATTAGGGCTCCTCTGTCACACTTATCGGTGGATGGGCATCAGAACCCCACGCGGCAAATCGTTCCTTGATGTAATGTTCTATTTCCTCCGGCTCGGTATACGGGCACTCTGACAAGAATCGTTGGTATGCGGTGACAATGTGCTCTTCGAGCGCACCGGGATCGTCATACACAATTTTCCATGTGTCCCCATTTTTTCTAGCATGAATAGTATGCGTGTCCCCTGATGAGGAGATTACATCACTGTTAACATGTTGAAATTGAATTGCATCCTGCACCGTTACAAATGCTTCATCACCTTTATATGTGATTGAGGTATATACCGTTCGATGTATGAAATGAGCATAAGATAAATCTATGTTTCGCTCATTGGTTTTTCGTAAATAAAAACGATACCAAATCGTCGCCTTTGCTTGCATTTGGAAAGAAGGATCGCAATAATACATCATTGTAGATACCGCTTCCATTGTTGAAAAAGGTTGATGCATATCGGATAGTATTTGGTTTCTCGCATAGAGATAAGCATCAATACACTCTTTTAATGTGCGATCGGGGTCATCCTCATAGGATGGCTGCGGCTCTTGAAAGACTTTGAGATCTTTTTCAAAAGCGTTTTGTTTAAATGCATCCAAATAAGAGGATTCCTTTACTGCTTCTATAGAGCTTTCAGGTGTTGATGCTTCATTTGCTCCCTTTTGATCAAAAGCTTGTTGATCTATTGATTCACCATCATATCTATCCAATTCAGGGTTTTCTTTGATGCAACCCAAAACTGGAAGAAAAGACAATGCCCAAATAAGGATGAGAGCGAAACTAAGATATTTCTTTGCTTTAGTCATAGTATCTCACGATATTAAGGTAAATTTTTGCTGTATAATCCATATCGTCTACCAAGTAATCATACCTATAATCACTGGTTGCGTCACCATACGAGTGCATGCTTACATATAAATACCCTCCGGATACCTTGGTCACAATTGAACCGTGTGTCGTTTTGGGACGACCGTCTGTTGACCATATGTTATCTGGATCTGATGCATATTGCACAATATCACCATAACTGCAATTTGAGTAAGTATCGTGTTTACCGTAAATGCCGCTATTTGTAGTAGTAGAACTGTTATTATAGTAAATATATTGTCTGAAGTACTGCGCACTTGTCCAAGAAGCAGTTTTATCTGATGTGCTATTAAAATACCACTTATTCCCTGTAGTGTCCATCGGAATAATCTGATGAATGGCAATGGAAGTAAAATTGGTACAATCAGCAGTATATGTATACCACGGAGAAGGATTGTTAGTTCTACAATAGGTATGTGCATAAGTTACGGGTGAAGATGTACTACCTGGATTATATGTATGCGAAGACAATACTGTACGTGTAGATTGCTTGATGTTCGCAGCATAAGGATTCTCTTCAACCGTTTTTGTCCTTTCGATAACACTTTTTTCAACATCTTTTGCATACTCCGTTAGAATGCTATCGCGAACACACTGTTTATCTCCGCAAAGTCTTGATTTTAATTGATCATAGCGTTCTCCGACACCATCCAATTCATATTTGTCAGAATTAATCAGCCAGTGGCCATTTTCATTAATCAACTTGATAAAATGAGTTGTTCCGGCTTCAGAAGTAATAGTTCTATCTTGATTGAAAATAATTTTTTCAACAATGAATATTTTTACCGAGGCAGTTTTATCAGCAATATCAATTGAATCATATCGAATATCAAAGCTATAATAATCATATGTTGTATCAGATGGCTGAGCTTTTCGCAATAGGGTTTTCATTTCTAGTACGCATTCAAACTTCTCAAGATAGTTATTCGATACGAAGGGTGACACTTTTTCAATTCTATGTATAACCTCTCCCTGCGCATCAAGCTTTGATAGAATAGTATGCTGGAAATCAAAGTAACGGGTAATCGTGTTTTTAATGTTTGCTTCTGGTGACATTGTATCTGCAAAAGCAGGAAACACGGATAGTATCATAATTGCCGAAAGGATAAAACAGATAATTCCTCTTTTTATTGTTTTCATAATTAAGCTCCTTCTAATATTGTAATATGAAACAAAAAATGCTATCCTATAAATGACCTTTACATGACAGCATCACAACAGTAGATGCGAGTTCCCCAACTCACTCGTGTAAAGGTTCTTTTTTATACAATCATAGACATCCCTCCTGAATTGATCTTTTTCTTTATTTGCAGTATAACAAACTGCAAATGAAAATTGTTGTGTTTTGTGTGAAACGACATAAAGCATGCAGATTTGGTCACTCTTTCGATTCAAACAAATTTACTCGTTGTTTGATTACTGCCGGGATTTGCAATAGTGCCACTATACATATACCTGTCTCAATCGAAACCGCAG
>ERZ842401.5314-NODE-5314-length-14372-cov-3.161975_pt1 | contig 14372 bp, 4 predicted proteins | sample MGYA00521270_ERZ842401 | MGnify/ENA primary metagenome ERZ842401 (study PRJEB31892, sample SAMEA3878208) | bioreactor metagenome | biome: Moose rumen | place: Sweden | collected 2011-10 | study: EMG produced TPA metagenomics assembly of the PRJEB12797 data set... | reverse complement strand
GGGGGCGATTGGAACTGCTCTGGATTATCTTCTTCGGTAGGTTGGTAATCGTCATTGTCGGCACTGTAAAGAGCTTCACGAGCCGTCTTTTCCTCTTTGGTTTCAATAACGGGTTCTGCTTCATCTTCGGGGTCATACAAATCGTCTACCTGTTCAGAAATGATGGAAAGTCGCTCCTCCAATTCATGTAGTTCTTCCATTTTGGTCTGCAATTCTTCCTCACGAGGGAATGGAGCAACCGAACGCTCCTGAGCTTGTTTCAGATTCAATTGCAGGCTTTCAATTTCATGAATGGTATCTGTTTCACGTTGTGGAATGGATTTCAGAAGATTTTGCAGTCTCTGCATATTATCTTGCTTTTCGCCAATACCTGCATCACACTGATAACCATGTTCGCCTTTCAGAATAAACTTGATTTTATCACGGCTTGCACTCACAAATACAGAAACTTCAAAATCACCAATTTTAACTTTCGGGGATTTCTGTTCTGGATGATTCAACATCTGCTGTACCATGCTTAACAGATGAGCATTGATGTCTTTTCTTTCTTTCAAAGTAGTTCCATTTTCTGTTGTGATTGCAAATTCCTTGATTGCCGCAGAAGAAGATTTATCTTGCTGAATTTTTTGAAGTATCTCTTGTTGCTTGCTAATTTGGTCGGGAATTTCAAGAAGTTTCTGATTGGTAATGCCCGTTTCATGTGCATAGGCTTTTTTCAGCATTTTGATTTCTTCAATTTCATTGCTGAGTTCAATTCGTCTGCGGAAATCAGGATTTCCTTCTGCCGCCGCCTGAATTTCACCAAATGTCAATACCTTTTCGTCACAATCTTCTGAAACTCTTGCAGGACACTCATCATCCAACAATTGTGCAATAAATCTTGCCTTATCGGTAACAGTCTGATACAAATAGCTGTCAAGTGTTCCCTCTGTTACATAATTGAAAATTTCTACTTCATGAAATTGATTTCCCTGACGAAGAATTCTTCCTTCACGTTGCTCAAAATCTGACGGTTTCCACGGAATATCTACATGGTGCAATGCATAGAGATGATTCTGAATATTTGCACCTGTCCCCAATGTTCCTGTACTTGCAATGACAACACGATATTTTCCATCGTTAATATCCTGAAATACATCTTCACGGTTTTTGGCATCTGCCTTTGGTGCAAAAATAATTTCTTCTTCTGGAATCCCTTTTTCTATCAATTCTTCCTTGATGTAGTCATAAACAGAGAAATTTCCGTTGTCAGAGTTGACGGCAATGTCTGAAAAAATAATCTGGACACCGTGTTCTTCAGCAGTCTGTTCATAAAGTTCAGCAACCTTTTCAATACATCTGTCTACTTTACTGTCCTTTGCATCCATGAATCCTTCTGGAATTTCTTCACCACGTTTTCGATATAATGCCGCAATTGCCTTATTTCCAAGACCAATCAACCGTGCTTCACCAGTGATTTTCAAAAGGTTATCGTCACTCTGGTCTACCTTTCCATCCGAAATAAGTTTCGCACGGACTGCAAGCTCTCTGACATACTCTTTTTGTTCAGGAGTTGCAGGAACAGTAACAATCTGTGGTTTTCCTGTTTTCAATTCCGGACGAGGTAACTGTAATTTATCCGCACTCTGCACATCTGCAAATTCTTTATACATCGCCATCAATTCAGGCAAGTTTGCAAATTTTGCGAAACAAGTTCTCAATTTCAATGTGCCGTCTGCTCCTTGTTGGTTCTTCATCAGGACGTTACCGAATGTTGCCGCCCAATCGTCAAACCGTGCTACTCCGGCTTGTTGGAGCAAATCAGGACGCAAGTAACGAGTCATGACATAAAGTTCCGTCATACTGTTACTAACTGGTGTGCCAGTGCAAAAAAGGATATGTCCCTGTCCAAGCGTTTCATTGAAATAGTCTGTTTTCATCTGCATATCTTCTGCTCTGCCAGAGGGTCTTGTTGTTACTCCTGCTACATTTGTCATTTTGGTAGTGACAAATCCATTCTTGTAAGCATGAGCTTCATCACATACCAAATAATCAAATCCAAGTTGTTCAAATTCCAGAAGATTATCTTTTGCTTTTGCTGCACCTTTGGGATTGAGCAATTTTTCAAGTTTTGCTTCTAACTGCTTTTTGGCTCTTTCAATCGCCTTGACAGAATAATCTCTTTTTCCTAAAGTTTCTAACTTTTTCTCACGCAATGCATCAGCAAGGCTATCAATTTCTCTTCTGATAAATGCTACCCGATATTCCTTTGACATGGGGATTTTCTCAAATTGTTCCTGCGACATAATAACAGCATCATAAGAACCTGTTGCTACTCTTGCAGTAAACAAATTTCTTTTGGCTTCGGTAGACAAATCATCATTGGTAACAGTCAAGATTTTGGCATCTGGATATAACTTTCTCCATTCGCTTGCAGTCTGTTCGGTGAGTGCTTTTGGAACAACCACACAGGCTTTTGTAATCAGCCCCAATTCTTTCTTTTTCATCACAGAACTGAACATTACGGCTGATTTTCCTGCACCAACAACATGAGCGGCAAGTGTATTTCCACCATAAACAGCTCTTGCAACGCAATTTTTCTGGTGTGGACGCAGTTGGAATGTATTTTCCAATCCGGAAAATGTCAGATGAGAACCATCATATTCACGACCAACAAGACTATTGAAAATATCGTTATATCTGCGTTCATATTTTTCTTTTCGTTCAGGAGTTGCAAAAATCCATTTTTCAAATTCCTGCTGAATGGCTTTTGCTTTTTCAAGTGCAATTCTGGTGGCTTGTGTGTCTGTTCTGGTGATGGTTTTAGATTTATCAGATGGGTCTGGATGTTCTCTTTTTACAACGATTCTCCGCTGATTCAGAACTTTCAAGGCAAGTTCATATAAATTATAGTCGCTTGTTCCATAAGTTGTTGTTTCGTTCTGATTCAGGTCTTTCTTGCTTCTTGCGTTCATAATTTCAAATTCACCAGTTGCCTGAGAAAAGCTCACACTGCACCTTTGGTCATAGTTCTGTCTGCCGCTTAAATGCTGTAAAAATTCTGTATAATCTTCTGTATCAATCCATGTGCAACCCATACGAACGGAAATTTCCTCTGCCTTAATATCTTCTGGAATGACCTGTTCCAATGCCTGTACATTTCTCTGATACTCTGGATTAGCTTTTGCGTGTTCAGTCGCAAATAACAATTTCATCCGCACATTTCCAGAAAGATATTCACTTCGCTCTACAACACCAGAATAGGGCTTATCAGGGAGATTCTTTTCAGGGTCAATGAAGATATATCCCTTATCCAATAATTCCTTGCAGATTTGCTCCGCTACCTGTCCAATTGGCATTGCATAATTATCTGAAAGCAGTGTTGCCATGTAAAGAATATCAGGCTTGCCTTTTTTGTCAAGTGATACCTGTAAAGCTTCTTCTACAGTATTTACGGAAGTGATTTCTACTGTTGCATTGACAGTACGGCGAGAGAAAATATCCGCCTTGTTTCCGTCTTTATCTTCCAAAGAAATCAGAATAGGAAAATCGGAATCTGTGCTGAAAAGTTTCCAGACTTTTTTATCTGACAAAAGACCAAATTCTTTCTTGTAGGCATCATATTTTTTGTTGAGTTCATCACGCAATGGAATCAAATCTTCATCACGAATTGTTGTTTTCTGCATTGCAATCAAATTTCTTGCGGTTGTACGGAGTTCGCAAAGCATTGTAATTTGTTTCTTTTCAGCATCTGTACAGGGAACTTCACGCATGGAATCGCCCTGACGATAATAGACTTTATCATCTTTGATATGAAATGCAAAATTCTTTCCCCACGGTTCAATTCTTCCTTGTCTTTCTGCCAATGCTCTTTCACGTTTTGCAACAGTAATTTTAGCACTCAGATTCTTGATTGCTTCATTCAGTTGTATCTGTAAATCAGCATCAGGGATAGGTTTACAAGTCATTCTTCCCTGATATGTTGATTTTTCAATCTTTCCAAGTACCATTTGCGGATTCTGAGCAAAGTAAGAATTGATTTTCAAGCCACTTCCATTAGGGTCAGGAACAGTGTAGCACCAATCTGGTTTCTTGTCACTGAACATTAAAGGAACTTCACGCTTTTTCAGGAAAATAATATCAGTTGGTGTTTTTGTACCTGCTGAAGAAAAAGCATTTTCCGGAAGTCTGATTGCACCTACAAGCTCTGCACGTTCTGCCAGAAATTCACGCACTTTCGGATTGACTTTATCCATTGTTCCGCAGGATGTTACAAAGGCTACCACACCGCCAGACGCAACTTTGTCTAATGCTTTCCGGAAAAAAGCATCATGAATCCGCCAATCGTCTGTATAATCAGGGTCATTCAAGTTATAATCTCCGAATGGGATATTTCCGATTGCAAGGTCAAAACTATTGTCTTGCAGTCCGGCACGTTCAAACCCACTTTCAATAATCGTCACATTGGAATTGGTTCTATGCAGTTGCTTTGCAATTCGAGCAGTAATGCCGTCAAGCTCCACACCAACTACTTCTGCATCTCCCAAACTATTAGGCATCCTGCTAATAAAATTACCTGTTCCGCAGGACGGCTCTAAAATTCGGGCATCTCTGGGCAAATCCATTTTTTGAACTGCTTGATACATGGCATCAATAATTACTTGTGGGGTGTAATGTGCATTTAGGGTACTTGCACGAGCATTTTCATATTCTTCTGGTGAGAGAATTTTTTTCAGTTGGTCACGATGATAATCGTACTGATGAAAGCTCTCATCAAATAACTGCGGAAGTCCGCCCCATCCGCTGTAACGTCTTAACCGATTTTCAGAATTTTGTCTGCTGTTTGGTTGATTACTTCTTTGGTCATAAAGTTCCCATCCATTTTCTTCCGCTCTTTCAAGACGGAGCATTTCTTGAATTGCAGTGATATTATCGGAAATTTTCTTTGCTGGACTGCTTGCATATACAATTTCAGGGAGATTTCTTTGAACTTTTGGCAACTCTGAAATTCCACCATGATTTGCAATCATATCTTGTCTGCTTCTGATTTCGGGAATTGCAGTCCCTCTGATTTCGGCTGTTTTTTCAAAATCCACAAGGGCAACTTGTAATGTTTCCGATGTAAACGGCATACCATATTCAGGATTTTTCAGCCGTCCAAGGGAAATTTCCGTTCCGTCTTTCATTTTTTCCGTCAATTCCCAAGTATAGCCGCTTTCACTGGACTGTACATTCAATTCGCCCAAACCATATTTTTGTGAGAACTCATTCAACATTTCACGAAGTTCAGGTGTTTTGTCGTGAATTGGTTCTTCTGTTAGCTCTTCTTCCGCTTCTAATTCTGGTTCATCTTCTAATGTTACAACAGTGCCGTCCTGCTCATGATATTCTGAAAGAGGTCTGCGAGTTTGGCTGATATTTTCCAAAACCTGTTGCAGATTCTTTTCCAGTTCATTTTTCAGCCTTATATCAGGATTGCCGTTTTCATCGTAGACACTTTGATAAAGAGTTCCAAATGGCGGTACACCGTCAAGCTGATATTCCAGAATATCCAGTCTTTTGACTTCACGATTCAGGTCAAATGTAAAATCAGGGTCACGCATTAAATCACCGTTTTGGATGTAATAGCTCATCATTCCATAAGTATCACCACCAAGATGTTCTACTGAAAGCGGTTCAATTCCTCCATCTTCATCATAATTTCCATAACGTTCATAGGTGTGTGTACCATCTGCGATTTCGGGGAATAGTTCTGCAAATCGTTCATAAAGTCGCTCAGAACGTGTTTTCCTTTTCCTCTCTGGTTCAGAAGTTTCTGAATTTGTATTTTCTCTTTCATCCAGAACAGACTTGATATATTCCTGTGCTTCTTCTATGGTTTTGCACATTTTTCCATTTCCAGAATAAACAAATTCGCCCTCATTTGTTTTATCCCATCTTTGGACATTGTATTTATATTCATCATCATCAAAATCATAAATGACAAATCTGATATTTTCGTGTTCTACAATTTGTGGAGCATCATTATTTTCATGAATTCCAAGAGTGTCAGCCAAATTGATGAGTTCTTCTTTGTGGTTCTCATAAGTTTCAATAGAAAGTGTTCCATTTTCATTTTCTTTGACTGTTGCTCCAAGAGATAATGCACTGTCTTTCAAAACAGCGAGCTTTTCAGAATCACCACCGAACTCTAATATAACAGGTTTTACTTCTTCTGATTGTTCGGGAATATCCGGAACTTCGGAAGAATCACTCATCAAGTCAGCGTTTTCAGAATGTTGCTGTGCAAATTTTTCTTTCCGCTGTTGAGCCATGTCACGAATCCGCATATCATCTCCCTGTGTAATATACACGTTTTCTTGATAGGCAATTTCTCCTTCTTCTGAAATAGTTGCTACCCTTTGAGAATCACCTGTCTTTTTATCCAACTGTGCGGTATCATATGCAATTATCTCATTTCCAACTTCTTCAAAATATACTGTGCTTTCATTAGCTGTAGTAATTGTTTCCTGCCAATTTCCACTATTTCGGTAAACCTCTTCACTAAACACACCTGAAAGAGGAAAATTGCCCTCATACAGTTCTATCTTGTGTTCTTCCTTATTCAGAATTGCAAAGCCGTCATAATCGTCTGCAAGGTACTGTCTGCCAGCTTCTACGGCTTCCTCAAAGGTTGCATATTCTTCTTTATCATCTGCTCCGGAATCTTCGTCATAGGTGACAACCTGATAGATTTTAGGCAATTCGAAAAATGCCAACTGTTCACCAGACTGCTGTGGAATATCATCTGCCCGAGATACTGGTTTTTCAGATTCTGGAGAAGTGATAGGATTTTCAATTTCACGCACAGTTTTACGAAGTTTTGTTTCTGAATCAAACCAATCATTATCGTATTCCAGAAATTCAGATAACTTTGTAAACTGAAATTCTGCTTTTAATCGCTTTTCGAAAGTTTCAGTTTCGTTCAGATGAATTGTAAGTGTGCAGTATGCCGACTTTCCCTCATATTCTTCACCGTCCCAACGTTCGCTTAATTGTTTCAGAGCATCATTGAATTCAGGAATGGTGTATTCTTTTTCTTCCAGAGTAGGGGCAATATAACGGTTGAAATTCCATCCGGCTTTTACAGTGACAAAAGGATACTTTTCTTCTGATTGCTGATTGTCAGAGTTTTTGGGAATGACTTCTTCACTATCAATATCTTCCTGCTGAACATTAGCGGACTTTGTGACAATCAAAAGTTCGTTTCCGGCTTCTTCTGCTAATTCTTTCTTCCAGTCTCCGATATACTGCTGACTTACCAAATCAATTGTTTCATCGTTAGAATCTTTCGCATCCATGCTCATCATGAAATCGCCAGAAATAGAACTTACTACAAAAACATGACCGTGCAGAGTAATTTCGTCACCAACTTCAATTGTTTCTATCATCTGCCGATTTTGTTCTGATACGTTATCTTCTGCTTGCAATTTTGTTTCAGAATCGAGGATTTCTGTAATTTTTGTAGTTACTTCACTACAAATTTTATCATGAACATCCTTATCACTCTGAAATTCATTGTAAAGTTGAGAAATTTCCGCTGTTTGATAATCCGTTGATTCTTCTCTGGTAACTATCCTTGTAAAGAAATCTTCTGTCTGTTTCCGAACTTCCAATGTATAGTTTTGTTGGTCAGAGTTTGTATATGCGTTTTGAATGGAATCATTTTGAGAAAGTCGCTCTGTTGCAAGTCTGACAAACTCATCAATACTGAAAGTGCGGAAAAAAGCATTTTCTTCTTTTTCAGAGTTGACATATGTGTCAACTTTTTCGGGGTTATCTTCTTCATTCAGAACAGGAGCTTGCAATGGCTCAGAATTATTTTGTTCAGTTTTATCATGGCTTTCTGTTTCTTCCTGCACTGGATTAAGATTTTTATTCACGTCATTGATGATTTCTTGCAATTTCCCTTTGAAAAAGTTCTCATTAATTTCTTGCTGTGTACCATACATATGGAATTCAGGCATCCGAAATACAACTGGAACAAGTTTTGTGATATGTTGTGCCAACATCTGCTCTTCCGCAAGTCTTAGGATTTCTTGTGCTTTTTTGGAAAGTCCGTAATTCAAAGCGGTTTTTGTGAAAGCATCATGTAAAGGGGATTCAGGAGAGTTGACATATGTGTCAACTTTTTTCTCCATGGTGTGCTTTCTCATGACTTTCCGCAATTCTTCCTCTACTGCATCCAGTTTCCCATAGAACACATTCTCATCAACCCATTTTCTGCTTTCATATCGGTTTCTAAAAGGGCTACACTCTGAAAATGCACTATTTATCAAATCATTTTGATAGTTATTGGTAACAGCAAAATCTTTGAGTGCATCCATGAAATCCTGCTGACGAGGGGATAATTTGATATTCTGTGATACTTCTTCAAATACTGCCTGTGCTGTGCGTGCAAACTCAAAATCAAACTTTTTTGCTATATCTTCTCTGGAATGTTCATCAATTGGAAATCTGCTGTATACACTAACAAAAGTTTCAAGCATAGAAATAGTGTCTTGTTGAGATAAATTATGTGATACGGCTGTTTGTTGGATATGCTTATCAGTTTCATTAAAAGTGAATTGTTGCAGTTCATCCGTATAGGCTTTCTCCGCATCGAGGTACTGTGCGTGTGCATAGATTTCCGCTTCTCTTTCTTCACGACCAACAGCATTAGGATTTTCAAAAAAACTTTTGTCAAAGGTCTTGACAATTTGATATAATTGTGGTATACTAATTACAGTACCTAAGGAAGATGTGTCCTTGGCATCAGCGGATGTCAATGGAAAGAGGGACTGAAAACCCGTTTCTTCAATGGGTACTATTTTTATGTCCCTAAGATTATACAAACGCTGAGAAATCTTCTCTTTTTCCAACGGCATTTCATGTTCGTAAAGTCCCTCAATTGAAGTTTCACCATCTCTTTGTGGTGCTTTTTGAAAACTTCCCATTTCTTCAACTGCGAGATTTACAAGATAATATTCACCTTCACATTGCATAACGGCATACATCCTATGCATAAACATACTGTTTGAGGATTTTGATTTTGAATTTTCGCCATATTCAGTAAGCTGAGTGTCAAAGCAAATAGCGTGTTTTACAATTTCATCTAGCTGATATAGTGCTGACATACGTGCTGTAATAGGAATATTTCTTTTTTCGTCCTGTTTGGCTTTTGCGGCAGTTTCTGAGATAGTTTGTCTCACAATACTAATTGTTGTATTTGTATCTAAGTTTATAAGTGATTTTCTTTCCAGAATCCCTTTTTTCATATCATCAAGTGCATCACGAGGGTCTTCAAGTTTTACTAGCTGAATGGGGATAATTGGAACAGTCTTTGAAGCATCCGTTCTCCATGAATTATCTTTTCTACGCATTTCAAAAGCAGATTTTTCACCAAACTGAGAAGTCAGAAGTTCGTCAAACTTGATTGCTCTTGCAAGTTCTGGTTCAGTTAGATTCTGAATTGATGCACGATGCGGATGACTGGAGCGAAATTCTTTCAAATCCGCAAGAGTGATTTCTTGTTTATCAAGGATTTTCTTTCCGAGGGCATCAAAACTTTGTCGTAATTCTTCAATTTCTTTCAGAATTTGAGATAGTCTTTCATCCTGCCTTTGCGGTTCATGGAATAATTCCGTGAACTCTTTTTCTTTTCGTGCGACTTCTGTTGCAATTCTGGAGAGTTCTCTTAAATCAGCAAAATACTTTTCTCTGCTGATTGCATCCTCTCTTCTCTGCTGTGCTTCTTTTTCAGCACGGATTTTTGCGGCAATATCCTGTACAGCCTTGTCAATTTTCATCAAGGCTCTGTTGGCAGTTGTTGATACATAAGTCAGAAAAGTCATTCTCTGTTGTTCTGTTTCCAGTTTCTGAAAGTCCCTTGCCATCTGAGCGGATAAAGAATCAGGAATTGTAAAATGATTATCCCCCATTTCAAGCCGTCCGCTCATTACGACATGAACAGCACTCATAAATGTTTTCTGAAAATTTTCAAACTCCCATGCCGGAATTTCCAGTGCCTTCATACATTCTGTTACTTCTGGATTTTCACTTTGCTGTAGTGTTCCTTCAATCAGGCTTTCATTTTCGGCAAGTCCCAATTCAGCCTTGACAATGCCTGAATTTCGCTGATTAAGTGTCCAAATATGTGGTGGCTTTTCTTCCTCAACTTGTGAAAAATCATACATTTCCGTTTCATTGCCGTCATTGTCAACAAAGCGGATACCCTCTGCTCCAGATTGTACGGTAAATTTTACACGTTTCCATTGGTCTTTTGTTGCAATGAACTGTGCATCTGGTTTCTGAGCAAAGAATTCAAGTGCAATACTGGTGTTATGCTTGAATACACGTCCCTGAAATTTCAGGAAGTCCATGTAGGTATTGGGATTTTCCCCCATTTCTCTCAGCTTTTCAGCACCTGCATCACTGAATCCATTGATTGGTGTTACATTGTTCAACTCTTATCCTCCTTTACATTTTAGCACGAATAGAAATTTACTTTTCTGAAAAGAAAAATGCAGAACTTCTTGACAATTGCCATACAGTGTGCTAATTTTTTTACTTTATAAATGAATTATATGAAAAACCATAACCACGCATTGAAATCTGGGTCTGCCGCTGTGGCATATGTCACGAGCCAAGTTAAAATAATTGTTACAACACAATAAATTATTGTAAAAACGGAACATAAAATTGTCGAGATAATTTTTTTCTTTGATTCTACAATTTTTAAGAATCGAAATGAATAAATGACTCCATAAGCACCAAGCATTACCCAAATAAAGTTAAGAATCCGATTCAGCATAGCTTATCCTTTTCTTGTTTTCCACTGGAAATTGGTTTTTCCCTGATAATCATTCTGAACTGCTTCCGGCATGACGATTGTTTTCCGTCCATTCGCAGTATAGGAAATTTCTTTCCCAGACAAAAGTTTCTTTATTTGCTGTTCAGTGAGTTCTTTTCCATAGACTTTGTTGAAGAACATTCCGCACTTTGTTGTACAATAAGCACCGTACTGACCCCACAATACATCACTACCGCATTTCGGGCATTTTCCGATTGCTTCTCTCTGCGGACTTCCGAAAGATACGCTTTTGTCCTCAGTGCTGTATTTTTCACAAATTGACTTGACGAAAGCAATAATTTCCTGCATGAAACTTTTAGAAGAATATGTTCCGTGTTCAATCTGCTGTAACTGCATTTCCCATTCCGCAGTTAATTTGGGTGATTTGACTTCTTCTGGAACAACCTTAATCAGATTCACACCTTTTTCCGTTGCTGTAATCTGCTTTTTGTTGCGTTCTGCATAGCCGTGAATTACTAAGGATTCAATAATCCCTGCTCTGGTTGCCGGAGTTCCAAGCCCTTTCTTTTCCGTTTCTTCGTCATATTCATCCAGACCAGCGTGTTCCATAGCAGACAGGAGCGTATCTTCTGTAAAGAATTTCGGCGGACTTGTCCAATGTTCGGCTTTTTTAGCAGTCACAGGGCTGAATGTCTGACCTTCCTTGATTTCGGGAAGTGATATTGTAATTTCCATTTCAGAATCTGCATTTTTATTTTTCAGTGCAGATTTGACAGCACTTTCAAGCCGTTTCCATCCATTCTGTGTAATGGTTTTTCCGGATGCAGTGAACAGATTCTTTTCACAAGTGACAACTATCCTGACTGCTTCATATTTATGTGGTTCAGCAGTTGCCATAATGAGTTTCGCAGAAATGAGCATCAAAATATTTTTCTGTTCATCTGGCAGGGAATTAAAGTCCGCATTTTTGATATTGGATGTAGGGAGAATAGCATGATGTCCGGTTACTTTGGCATTGTTGATACAGCGTTTGACATTGACTGTCTGCGGAGTTCCGAACTGCGGAAATGTCTGGAATACAATTTGTACCATATCAGTTGCAGTTTGCTCCATATCGTCAGAAAGATACTGCGAATCGGTGCGAGGATAAGTCGCCAGTTTTGCTTCGTAAAGTGCTTGCAATGCTGTTAATGTCTGCTGTGCTGTATAGCCAAAAAATTGATTTGCTTCACGCTGTAATGTTGTCAAATCGTAAAGTTTCGGTGGATTGGTTGTCTTTATTTCTTTTTTGACTTCTGAAACGGTTGCAGTTTTACCAGATACCAAAGAAATAAGTGCATCTGCTTTTGTTTCATCATCAATCCGCTCAGAACCAACTGTAAAACTTCCGCAGTCCAATTCTACAGTGAAATACTTTTGCTTGACAAAATTTCTGACTTCATTATCACGCTTGACAATCATAGCGAGTGTAGGGGTCTGTACTCTTCCCACATTCAAAGTTTGACCATATCTTACGGAAAACAGTCTTGAGCCATTCATACCAACGAGCCAATCGGCTCTGTTCCGGCAGAATCCGGCTTGATAGAGGGAATCATATTCAGAATCGTTTTTCAGTTTTTTCATGCCCTCTCTGACTGCACTTTCTTCCAGACTGGAAATCCACAATCGCTTTACTGGCTTCTTGCATCCGCTCAAGTAATAGACATATCGGAAAATGCACTGTCCCTCACGGTCTGCATCAGTCGCACAAATAATTTCCTCTACATTGCTGTCATTCAGCAACTTTTTGAGAATTTCAAACTGTTCTTCGCAATCAGGCTTTATTTTCAGTTTCCATTTTTCCGGCAACATAGGGAGCGTTGAGAATTTCCACGGTTTTTCAGCCCATTCCTTGCAATATTCATTTGGCAAAAGCAATGCTACCAGATGCCCAAAACACCATGATACAATATAGCCGTTGCCTTCCATGTAACCGTTTTTCTTTGAAGTTGCTCCCACAACCGGAGCAATGCCCTTTGCAACAGAGGGCTTTTCAGCAATTATCAGTTTCATAACTTTTCCTTTCAAGAATACTTATTTTTCTGCCTTGGTATATCCATAAAAAAATCATTCGGCAGATGGTAAACTATTACTATTTTAGCGATGTTCTTCTGATTTGGCATACGGAGGTCATTTTCCCATAAAGAAACTGTATTTTGTTTGATACCGACCAATTCCGCAAAATCCATTTGTGTATGATTATTCCATGCACGAATCCATTTCAGTCGCTGTCCCATTGAATAGCCTTTTAATGAAATCAATCTTTCTTTTTCAATTGGTATCGTTTTTTTCATGTTGTCACCTTATTTCTGATTTCCGGATATTGCACGGACGAAATCACAGGCTTTTCTTCTATCTGCTCTTTTGGTTCAGGTTCATCAGTATCAGGAGAATTTTCTGGTTTCTGCTGTTCATAGACAGTTGTCACAGCCTGTACCATAGTATCAACATCCAAAATATCAATTTTATCCTGAATCTGCTTGCTCAGTTCCAGAATCTTTGCAACCTGTTCGCCTGTCATAGTTCCTTTTTTGAACCATGCAGTATAAATCTGTTTCTGCAATTCTTCGTGATAGAGTTCATCATAAAGAGACTCCAGTTCCTTGATTCTTGCATTTTCGGCTTTCAATTCTTCTGTCAAGGTCTTGATTTTCTTTTTTTTCTGTTCTCTGGAATTTTCAAGTTTTTTCAGTTCCGACCGAACTTTTCTCAATGTGTAGGGTTTCTCTTTGTTCTCTTTGGTTTCGCTCATAGTTATTCCTCCGATGTAGCCGCTTTCTCAAATAAATCTTCTATGTTAGCAGGATATGCCAGACTTCCGTTATCATCCCCGAACAATTCACTATTGCCAAATTTGAAATTTCCTGTAAAAATTTCTTTGGGTTCGTTTGGATGAATTGCATTCTGATTGATAACCGTCAGAATATTTTCCTGATAAAAAGCGTAAGCAGGAGCAAGTCTGACTGTATCATCATACTGTGAGTTTGTTCTACTCCCAATGACAGGTAATCCATCTGGTGAAACAGTAGCAGTTATCAAGTGACCATGTTTTTCTTTTCCGTCTGTTCCAATAATACCGCCTGAAATACCAGCCTTTTTGAGCTTTTGTCTTTCAGCATCTTCAAATACTCCTACGCTGAAATTCAGGTCATTGGTGTAGCAGTTTGAAATCATTGCATTTTCAGTTCCGGCACTTCCTTCACCAGAAATTCCTCCGGCTGATACTTCTGAATACAGCGTGATAGTTCTTGCAACACATCCCTGAATATTTCCGCCGTAATAGGTTGAAACTTCCTGTCCGGCAGGAGTATAATGTCTTGCACCGTCAATACTTCCGGCAATTCCTCCGGCATTCTGCACATTGAGAAACTTTCCATAGTTTTCACAATGTCTGCAGTTGCAGCAGCTGAAAACGCAACTTTCGAACATGGCAATATTGGAGAGGTTTCAACTGAAACCTTAAGTGTATCTTCTGAAAATCAGGAGATTGAGGCTGTTGAAGAGGAATCTTCAGTAAATGATG
>ERZ842401.5313-NODE-5313-length-14373-cov-4.728384_pt1 | contig 14373 bp, 7 predicted proteins | sample MGYA00521270_ERZ842401 | MGnify/ENA primary metagenome ERZ842401 (study PRJEB31892, sample SAMEA3878208) | bioreactor metagenome | biome: Moose rumen | place: Sweden | collected 2011-10 | study: EMG produced TPA metagenomics assembly of the PRJEB12797 data set... | reverse complement strand
TCGTTCCAGTCGTCGCCGTGCTCGTCGCGGTCTTCGCATTCGCATGCTCCGCCGCATCGTACACATATTCGTCGTTTTCAAGGCTGATCTCGAACTTTGCGTCCGTCTTCGTGATCGTCAATTTGCCCTTTTCGGGTTTCTCGATCGTATAATATGTCTTATCAGTGGTGGGAGTACCGAAAGAACCATTATCATAAGTATCTACGTCCGTGCCACTTGCAGGGGTATAATTCAAAGTTACGGTGTCGCCATCCAGCAAGTTAGTAACAGTGATGCCCTCAGTGGTTGTTCCGCCAGTAACGGTATCTGCATCATAACCATACTGAATCTGGCCGTTGTAAGAAACGGTCTTATCCTCCACAGTGATGGTCAGGGGCAGGGTGTAATAGATGGTGATTACATTGCCTTCCGCAGAAACCGTAACCTTCTGAGAAGGATTATAGGAATCCACAGTCAGGTTCTTGCTCTGATAGGTGTTTACGGGGGTAGCCGCATATTCCGTGCCGATAACTTCCTGAGTGGTTACATCTTCCGCCACCTTGGTGGTGGTGCCCTTCAGGTAGTGGTGCACGGTAACCGTGGCCTTATTCAGTTTGAAGTGAGCATAGTAGGTATGCGCTTCATAGACACCGTTTGCGTTCTTGGTGGGTTCAAACGTTGCAGCAACGCCCACATGTTCCGTGCCATTATCGCAGGTCCAGTAGTCAAAGATGTACATATCGGACGAAGCTGTGGCGGTGGAACCAGCAGCGGTGCCGGTGACCGCCTTGATGGTTTCGGAGGCGGGAGACACCGAACCCATATAAGAATTGTCTTCCAGCTTGCTGTCTTCATGGACGGCATAGCTAATGGTTACTTCGTCTTCTTCCCACAAGGCATACAGATAGTCATATCCGGTTTCACTCTGCTTTTCGTCAGCAGCAACCTGCGTTACTGTTTTACCGTCAACCGTGAAGCCGCTTCCATTGTATGCAAGCCACGGGGTAGTAGCATCTTCGGTCTTTGCCCAGCCGATAAAGGTATGACCCGGATAGCTGAACGTGTTCGCAGGCCGAATATTCACCGGCTGGTTTACTTCAAGATTATCATCTGTAACAGAAGCATCCGTGCCGTTATTTGCATACCATGTAATATGCGTAGGCACTTTTTCCGCAATCTTCACATATTCAGGGCGTACCTGAACAGTATAGGTATATTGCGGATCTTGCGGCGTACTTTCGGGCTTTTCTACTTTATACGCGTCATTCTTCAAAATCTGGAAGGGTTTGCCGGGAAGGACTGTGACAGAAGTATCAACATACGCGCCATCCTGCCACTTTTGTACAACCCAGTGATCAAACCGATACCCTGTGGGCGCTGTGGGCGCGGCCTGTGCGGAAACATAGGACAAATCCGCGTACAGTTTGGTATCGGTAGGCGCATTGGAGCCAGTTACAGTTTCATCTCCCGCTTTGCCCGCGGCGGTATAGATGACGCCAATACCTTTCGCGCCGTTAATCTTGGAACGCCAGCCGGCATACAGATCCACTTTCTTGGTGATCCAGAAACGATCAGACCCATTGTTGCCGGTAATATCAGAGTTCCAAGTAGCGCCGTTGCCCCATTTATCCATGGTATCGGTGAAATCAGTCGTCTTATCATAGGCGGACGCATAGCTGTCGTTCAGCCTATAATTTTCATTGAAAGGAGACCCCTGATCCGGATCCAAATACCAGCCGGTGAATTCATACTCTTCGCGCAGACCGGTGGGCAAACTGACCGTACCCTGATAGTCAATACGGAAGTTCATACTCTGGGAGTTAGAGCCCCAATCCAAGGAGGGATCAGTGCCAGCCTGGGGATGCAGGAATACACGGTACTGAATCTGACGCCACTTGGCATAGACCGTAATATCACCTTGCGGCATAGTGGTGAATGTGTATGGTGTTGTACATTCTTCGTTTGCATACCAACCTTCAAAAACATATCCGGCAGGTACGTTCTCAGGTGTATAATTGTTATAATTGGTTACATCTGCCTGATAAGCAACATCTTTTTCGACCTTTATGCTTGGCAGCTTGGTTTCTTCATTCTCGTTACCGTTACCATCTACATACGTTCCATCTAAGAAGTTAATATTATACACTTCTCGCTTGTAGTAGAATCTAACCGTCATCGCGCCATACCCCGAGTGAGATATTCTACCATTATTAAATGCCGGGGAAGAGCTTTCACGGGTAAATCCGCTCAGATTCATAAAATCTTCTTCGTATGTAAGAACAAAATTCGAAGGGTAAGCAGTAATTGTATTGATCAGAATATAATCATTATGGTTCGTGCTTAAATTCGTGGGCTGCACCCAATACTCCATCTTAAAGGCCGTACCGGAATTTTCTCCGTGGAAAGTGACATTTTCTGCGGGCATTACGTCGGCATTAATGATGTACAGACCTCTTTCAAAAGTATTGCCCCCTTGGCTTTCCCACATATAATTTTCATAGCCGGGAATGGGGAATTGGTCTGAAATATTTGTACCATACTTTTGGATAATGGTTTTAACAGTAGTCCATCTACGATTATATACTTGGAATGTCAACGTATACTCAGTGCGATCATAGTATACATTGAGAACAGTGTTTCCTTCCGGCCTGATCGTTACATTTTGATCAAATTCTTTCAGATGGAAACCAGAATACTGCTTATTGGCACCATTTACACGCGCATAGGCATTATTTCCATTGCCCTGCTGGGTAACGGTGCTGATTGTAGTATTTGGCGTACCGGAAAGCGGGATAGACTCTTTCAAGTCGTATCCATCACTTTTAACATTTTCAAGCCAAATAACAACTGTATACTCTGCTAAGGTCTTGGCAATCCACTTGGCATAGATGGTGGTTCTGTCTGTAATGGGATTGCCAAATTCAAACGGTGTAGTGCAGGCCGCATCCGTGTACCATCCGCCGAAGGTATAGCCATTACGGATCATTTCATTATCAGGACGGGGCCGCTGAGTTACTGCGTCGCCTTTGACAAACTGCGGCGCATTATAGGTGCCGCCTTTACCGTTTTCATCAAATACCAGCCAGTGGCCTTCCGGCGCATTCACGGAGAAGACAACATCGCCAGTGATCGTGATAGCGGTGTTATTCTTGTAGAGCTGACCATCGGTGTGGCCGGTAATATTGTTTCCGCCCTCGTAAACATTCCAGCCTTCAAACTTATGTTCATAGTCCTGGGGAACATAGTTCATGTTCACGGTATAATCCTGCGCAGTCGTATTATCAGCCCGCGTCAGGATGGTGGTGGAACCCAGAGAGGCTTCCTTTTCATCCAAATAGCTGACCGTGTAGGACTTGAACAGCATGGCATAGAAGGTCATCGTGTCTCCCACGGCTACGCCATCATTCAATTCTGCGGTCACCGCGCGGCGCACGGCATCGATATCCAAGGCGGAATCCGCGTCAGCAGCAGTATAACCATTATTTGTTGTCCATCCGCGGAAAATCTCACCGGTGTTCATCGTGCCAGCGCCGGGATCGAAGATAATATCATTGAAATGTACTTTTCCCGCGGAATCAGCTTCCAGATCGCTCGGCTTCACAAGCATCGTTTCGATGGTTGCATCACCGTTTTTGAAATAAACGGTCAGTACATTATCTTCGCTGCCTTCCGCTACAACAGCATACACGGAGAAGCCGGTGGCCGTGAAGGAGAAGCCCCGTACTTCATTATTGCTGGTATAGAAGGTGGCCGCCACATCCTCATTCAAACTACCCGGCTCATGAATCAAATACAGCTTTTCACCGGGATTGTAGGGCAGGTACTCGTCAAGATTGACGGTTACATCAACACTGCCGCCCTGAAGATCCAGGTCAGCTCCGCCCTGCGTGAGGGCAATATCATAAGAACCCAGCGTGCGAACCTGAACAGGCTCGACCGTTGTGGTCGTGGCCAAAGTTGACACAGCTTTGGTGGAGCGCTTTACGACAGGTTCTTCTACCCGTCCGCCGCTGAACACGACCTGCGCGTCACTTGGCAAAGTGGAATCCGGAGAGAAGAAGGAAATGGTACCAGCTGCGGTTGTTTCCGTCTTCGTTCCGACAAAGTCACCGGCGACCTGAACAGAGCCAGATACGTCGATCACTTCGTTTTCCCGGCGCACCGTGTTGATGGCTGCCAGGGCGTTGGTGGGCATGCAGCTGAAGATCATGATGAAGGCCAGCAGCCATGCGGTGAATTTTCTCGTCGTGTAATTCATAATCAATTCCCCTTTGTTTTTGGTTCATTGAGAAGGAACGGAGTAACACCTCATCCGGCCCGCTAACGCGGGCCACCTTCCCCTCAAGGGGAAGGCTTTTTACCTCATCCGATCCGTTTACCGGATCATCTTCCCCTCACAGGGAAGGCCTGAGTTTTGAAAGGGCTTTGGCCGCGATGAGAATTGCTTCTATCGCGGCCGGTGATGAACCGTTTTTTTATTCCGCATCCACGATGCCGGTGATGGTCACCTGCACGCGCCAGAAGTCCTTGTAGTTATCGCGGGTGATGGTTTCCTGATACCGGGCGCCGTTCGCGCCAGCCACGTCGGACCAATCCGCGTTGTTGGGGCTCTGCTGCCACTGGATGGAGTACACCAGGTTATCATAACCATGGAGCACAGCAACGAAGGTAACATCGCCGCCGATCGCGGGCTTCTGGTTGTTCCAGGAGTAGTAGATGTCGATGGACCGTTCAGGATCCAGAACGTCTTCCAGGGTGCGTACTTTGACGGCATCGGCGGGAACGGTCTGGGTGGGGATGGGGTTGCCGTTTTCATCCAGCACCAGGGCGCCGTTTTCGTTCCGCAGGTAGGTGACGGGAACTTCAGCGCCGCCGTAAACCGTTACAAGGGGATTGCCGTTTTCATCCAGGACCAGGTTGCCGTTTTCGTCCTTTTCAAAGGCGTAGGGGGAAACTTCTTCGTCCGCGTCGTCCAGGCCCAGGGGCGTTTCGTAATCTTCGATTTCAACGTCTTCCCAGGTGAACAGGTCGCGGTCATACAGGTTGGTTTTGAAGATGTAGCCGGTGCTTTCCGTGTTCAGGCGAACCTTGGCGAAATCGCCAACCACGGTGATCAGCTCCACGTCGGTTTCGTTGCCCAGGGTGGTCAGCACTTCGCTGTCCAGGTCGGCTTCGGCGTACACCTTAGCGGAATTGTAAACCGTAACCATCACGGCGTTGGGCTTTTCTTCCTCGGCAGGTTCCTCGGCCGCGGGCTCTTCGATGGGCTCTTCAACAGGTTCTTCAACAGGCTCTTCGATGGGTTCTTCAGCGGGTTCTTCGGGAATCAGATCGCTGATCTGGATGCCTTCGGGTTCCTCGGCAGGTTCTTCCGCAGTGGGCTCCTCAGCAATGGGTTCTTCGGCGGGTTCTTCCGCAGGTTCCTCGGCGGGTTCTTCCGCAGCGGCCGCATCCTGGGGCCAGAGGAAATCGCGGTCAAACTTGCACAGCGCGCTCTTGTAGATGTAACCGTTCAGTTCGTCGTCCAGCTTGATCTTGGCCCAATCTTCTTCGATGGTCAGGAACTGAACGTCCTGATCCTTCAGCACGGAGCCGATCACTTTGCTGGAGAAGTCCGGTTCTTCGTACACGTCCGCGTCCCGGCCCAGGGTAACGTACATCACCATGGGTTCTTCGGCGGGAGCTTCAGCGGGTTCTTCAGAAGATTCGGTATCAGTTTCTTCATTAATATTGGCTTCTTCCGCAGCGGGCTCTTCCTCGGCCGGTTCTTCCGCAGCTTCCTCAGCGGGAGCTTCCGCGGGTTCCTCAGCCGGTTCTTCCGCGGGTTCCTCGGCGGCGGGCTCTTCGGCTTCGGGAGCTTCGATGCTTTCTTCTTCAGCAACGATTTCTTCCACAGCCTGGGCCGCTTCGTTGATTACGGTTTCGTCCAGATCCTCGGCCAGGGCCGGGACGGAGGACAGCACCAGCAGCGCTGCCAGCAGAAGGGCGATAACCTTGCTCATCTTTCTTTTCATTGAAGTTTGAACCTCCTTCATCTATCAAAAGATGGTTGATTTGTTGTTTACGCCTTTATTATAGCTAAGGGCGGTTACAAAATCGGTAAAACCTGGGGGAGTGAAAAATTTTTTTCAAGAAATTTTTTTAACTCCTCTCGCTCCGCCCCCCAGGGGACTGATTCTGTGATGCAGGGCGATTTTGCGGCCGGCGTACTCTTCATAAAACAGCTGCTCCATTCGCTCCATCACCATGCTGCCCGTGCTGTAATTCACTGTTGGCAGCAGCATCGCATATATAGTGGGAGAAAAGCGGGTGACGATATCGCCTTTGCGCAGGTGTCTTCGCATGATCTCCTGCAGGCCCGCCATGGCGCTTTCCCGAACGACGGGGGACATATCCTCGCTCCCATCCTCGGAATTGACCACCATGATCACGCCCAGAAACATGGTGGAGCCCAAGCGCTCTAAATTGCGCATTTGGATGTTGTAAATTTCCTTAAAGGCCGTGTAATCGCAGAAGAATGGGCCGCTGCGCTCGTTTTCCCTCTCCAGCAGCTCGTTCCGGATGGAATCCAGATTGAACTGCAGCGTTTGCCCGGCGGCAGCCAGCTCCTTGTAACAGGTTTGCAGGTCCTCGCTGGGCTCGGAATCCAGCAGGTTTTTGTTTAATGTAACCACCCGCCGGTATTCGGCCTGCGCGTCGCTCATCCGGTTCAGGCACACCATGGCGCGCATCAGCTCGATCCGCATAAAATCGTCCAGCTCATCCAGCTCCAGCACCCTTCGGCAAACCCGTACGATTTCGTTGTATTCCTCCGCTTCCTTTAAATAGTTAACGTAGGCGTACATGGTTTCCAAATATTCTCGGTGCAGCCAGCTGGACTGCATTTCGCCGTTGACCATATCCCCGGTCTGGTACAAATCGCCGCGGTAAAGCTCCAGCACCCTTCGGAATTTATCGCCCTTTTCCGCGTCGGGAAGCAGCTCCTTCAAATCCCGGACCAGGCTCGTCAGCTCGATCACATCCACGTGTACCTGGGGGATGCTGTTCCAGCTGTAGCCCCCCGGCTCGGACCGGACGCAGGCGCCCAGCCCGTCCGCCGCCTCGTTCAGCGCGGCCCGCAATCGGCTGACCGTCGTCTTCAATGAACCGGCGGAATTTACATTGCGCTTGCTGGCCCATAATTCCCGGACCAGGCGCTGGGAGGAAACCGGTTTGCCGTGTTGCAGCACCAGATATGTGATCAGGCTGACGGCTTTCCTGCTTGTGATTTCCAGAAGCTCCGTCCGTTGCCCTGTATCATCAATGGCCTTGATATCGAACCCACCCAATAATTGGATTTCGATTCGCTGTGTCACCTGCATCCCTCCTTTCATTATTATATTGCCGCTGCGTATCTCATGCTTTCGCCCGCTGCGCGCAGCCCGTGGAGGACGACGCCGCGGATGGGGAAGGGGGATCCCTTTCGATTTCCTTCCGCCAGTTGATACGATTTTCGGCGAAAAATGGCAGCTTGCGCGGTTCTATGTTCTTTTGGGACACAAAACCGGGCTTTTAAGCCGCCATTTCCTTAAAACTTTCGTGATAGTTTTTGGCGTTTGCCATATTTTACCGCTGTATAAAAGAGGTAAAATCCTCGCTATCGCGGGGCAAAATTCTCATTTTTGACTACACAAATAGCTGGGCCTACAAACAGCCATTACATATAATAGCACAAAATGACTTTTTTGTAAACCAATTAATTGCTTATAATTTATGTTCTTTTGCCCATTTTTATGATTTTACTTGAAATTTAGATGATTAATTTTGCAATATTTTGCTTATATCTTTGCGTTTTGTTTTGGACCTTTATGATTATGCAATAATGCACCTTTTGCGGTAATTTTTATGCAATACTGTGCATTCGTAAATGGCAAGAATTGTATTTTAATTGTTAAAAAACCGTAACATTTTTTAGGGATTCTCCTATTTTCCCCGGCGTTCACTGTGTGTTTGGCCTGTTTCCCGGATGGATCGCCGCCTTTTCCGGGGGTTTGGGGCCTTTTCAGCGGTTTCGGCGCATATCATGGGTACGGGGGTGAGGCAAAATGCTGTCTTTCTTATATTGGCTGTTTCAGGACGCGCTGTTTTTCTTCGGCATGGTATCGGCCCGGGGGTGCTTTCCCAGGCCCCTTTCCAGCCGGGAGGAGAAGGAAGCCATTGCCGCCATGCAGGCCGGCGACGAGGACGCCCGGCGCAGGCTGATCGAACATAACCTGCGGCTGGTGAGCCACATTGCCAAGAAATACACCGTTCCGGGCTATACCGGTGAGGATCTGGTGTCCGTTGGCACGCTGGGGCTGATCAAGGCGGTGAACACCTTCCGGCCCGACGCGGGGACCGCCCTTTCCTCCTATGCCGCCCGGTGCATTGAAAATGAAATCCTGATGCTGCTGCGCGCCTCCCGGAAGCGCCGGGGAGACGTGAGCCTGTCCGATCCCGTGGGCACGGACGGGGAAGGCAATGATATTTCTTTCCTGGATATTCTGGGCACAGAGGCGGGCTTTGTGGAGGACGAGGCCCTGCGCCGGGGGACGCTGCAAAAGGTGCGTTCGCTGGTAAAAAAGCTGCCGCGAAAGGAGCGGATGGTGATCGAAATGCGCTATGGTATGCTGGATGGGGCCGTTCACCCCCAGCATGAGGCCGCCGCGGTGCTGGGTATTTCCAGAAGCTATATTTCCCGCATCGAAAAGCGAGCCCTGGAAATGCTTCGGAACGGCCTTGAAAAAGGAGAATAATGGAAGGAAAAGCTTGCTTCGTTCACCGTTTTGTGTATAATAAGGATGGAGGCGAGCAAAAATGGAAAAAAAGGGCTTGAAGATCGCGCTGGCGGCGGCTGTTTGCGTCGTGCTGGCGCTGGGGATCGTGCTGTATTTCCGATCCAGCAGCGATAAAAACGCCATTCAAACCGGGCTGCAAAGCCTGGAGCAAGTGGTAAACGAAAACAGGCAGCTGCGGCAGCAGGCTGAGGAATTGACCGCCGACCGGGACACAGCCGCGGAAGCACTGCAAAAAGCGCAAACCGACCTGTCCGACGCCCAGACCCAGGCCGCCGCGGGACAGGAGGAAAACCTGCGCCTGAGGGAGGCGCTGATTGCCCTGCAGGCAGATTTTAACGCCGCCGGGGAAAGCGCCGCCGCCCTGCAAACGGAAAACGAAGCGCTTTCCGGCCAGGTAGCGGCCCTGGAGCGGTCCCTTGAAGCCCTTCAAAGCGACGCCGCCCAGGAAAAGCAAGCCTTTGAAAGCCAGCTTTCGGCTTTAAACAGCAGCCTGCTGGCCGCTCGGGAAGCGCAGGATGAATCCGCCCGGCTGGCTGAGGAAAAAACAGCCGAAACCGAGGCCCTGCAAACGGAAATTTCCGCCGTGCAGTCCGCCGCGGCCCAGGAAGCCTCCGGACTCCAGGCGCAGCTGACCGCCCTGAGCGGCAGCCTGTCCCAGGCCCAAGCATCCCGGGACGCCGCCCAGAAGGAAGCGGAGAACCTGCGCAGCCAATTTTCCGACGCTCAGGCGGAATGGGAAGCCGTTCGGGACGCGCTGAACACGGAAAACGCCGCCCTGCACGCGGAAATCACCGCGGCCCAGGAAACCGCGAAGAAGGAAATCGAAGCCCTGCTGGAGCAAATCGGCGCGCTGAACAGCGATTTGACCGCCGCCCAGGCCGCTTTGAACCAGGCTCAGGCCCTATCCGATGCTTTGACCGCCGAAAAGGCGGCGCTGCAGAAGGATTTGACCACGCTGCAAACCGCTTCTCAGGCGGAAGCAAATCAGCTCCAGGAGCAAATTGCCGCCCTGAGCAGCGATCTTGCCGCCGAAAAGGAGGCCCGCTCCCAGACGCAGGCATCCGCCGACAGCCTGACCCAGGAAAAAGAGGCGCTGCAGACGTATTTAAGAGCCCTGCAAGCCTCTTTCCTGAAAAAAACGAAACAGCTCCAAGAGCAGATTGCCGCCCTGAACACCGAGCTTTCCGCCGAACAGAAGGCCCTGTCCCAGGCGCAGGCAGCGGCCGACAACCTGATGCAAGAAAAGGAAGCGCTGCAGAAGGATTTGACCGCTCGGCAGACGGAAAGCAGCCAGGCTCAAACGAACAACAAGGAACTGGAAAAGAAAATAACCGCCCTGCAGGCCGATCTTCAAGCCTTGCAGGCAGAAGGGGATCAGGCCCGGGCCCGGATAGATGAACTGGCGGAAGAAAAAGCCGGGCTGGAAGCGCAAATCACCGCGCTGCTGGCGTCCGCCGAGCAGCAAAACACCGAATGGCAGGCAAAAACCGCCGCGTTGGAAAAGGATTTGGCTCAATCCCAGGCAGCGCTGGACACTGCCTCGGAAGAAAAGAACGCCTTAAAGGAACAATGGACGGCCGCGCAGGCTGATTGGAACGCCGAAAACGCTGCGCGGACGGACGAAATGGCCCAACTGCGCGGACAAGCCGCCGCTTTGGAAGCCAGCCTGCAGGCGGCCCAGGCCGGGCAGGAGCAGGCTCAGGCGATGGCGGAAAGCCTTGCGGCGGAAAAGGACGCCCTGCAGGCCGATTTGGAGGGCCGTCTGAGCGCCGCGCAGCAGGAAAGCGAGGCCCGGCAGGCCCGGCTTTCCGCCCTTGAAACGGACCTGAAAACCGTTCAAACCGCCCTTTCTGCCGCGCAGACGGAAGGAGAGGCCCTGAAAACGCGGCTGAAAACCGCCGAGGACGCCGCGGCTGCCGACAAAGCCGACGCGGAAAAGGAGATCCAGGCGCTGCAAGCGCAGCTTGCCGCCCTGAACGAAAGCGGGGAAGCCCTGCAGGCGGATTTGAACGCCGCCCGGCAGGAAAACGAGGCCCTGACGGCCCGGGCAGACGCGCTGCAGGCGGATCTGCAGGCGGCGCGGGACCGGATCGAGCTGATCAGCGGCGCGCCGGATGGTTCCTTACACCGGGCCTGGAACCTGAACACCAATTTGCAGAATTTGGTAGCCCAGCTGACCATTGAACGGGACAACGCCCAGCAGCTGCTTTCCGACACGATCCGGGAACGGGACGCCCTGCAGGAACAGGTGAAAACCATGACGGAAGGCTTCCAAGACGCCCTCGGCAGGCTATCCGCAGAAAATGGGGGGGCCGATGCAGAAAAGCAAATGGCCGCTCTGATTGGCAAACTGCTGCTTAAAAGCCTGACCCCGGCCCAGGAGGGGGACGCCGCCCAGACCGTGACTCTGACCTTTTTCCAGCATGAAACGCTGATCTATTCCGAAGCCTTCTCCCTTACCGCCGGCCAAGAAGCCCAGCTTGGCGCCCTGTGCGATGAATGGAATGCTTCTGGCGTCCCGCTTCATATCACACTGGAACCATAACCATTTCGTCCCTATCACCTCCGGTCCTTCGCCTGCGCAGGAATCGGAGGCTTTTTTCTTCCTATTTTTGTTCTTATTTCGTGCACTCATTACAAATTTTCTTCATTTATTTAATTTTTTCGGCAAAATTGTGTAGAAAATATTGCGAAACACTTGATTTTTGGTGCCTCTGTCGTGTAAAATAGGGTAAGACAGGCACGTTATCATTTTTTTGCCTGCCACGAGCGAGGAAGGATGAAAAAAAGTGGCCAAGCGCATTTTATTGGTGGATGATGAACCGCTGATCCTGAAGGGTCTGCGTTTTACCCTGGAACAGGAAGGATATGAAATTCTCACCGCCGCGGACGGCGAAGAAGCCCTGCAGGTGTTCTTTGACGAGCCCGTGGACCTGGTGCTGCTGGACGTGATGCTGCCCAAGCTGGACGGCATCCAGGTGTGCCAGCGCATCCGGGAAAGCAGCAACGTGCCCATTTTGATGCTCACCGCCAAGGGCGAGGATATGGATAAGATCCTGGGCCTGGAATACGGCGCCGATGATTATATGACCAAGCCCTTCAACATCCTGGAGGTCAAGGCCCGCATCAAAACCGTGCTGCGCCGCGCCGCCCAGCCCGCCGCCAACGAGGAAAAGAAGATCATCCGGGTCCACGATATGGAAGTGAACATCGTGAACCGATCCGTCACCCTGGGCGGCAAGGAAATCCGCCTGACGGCCAAGGAGTTTGATCTGCTGCAATTGTTCATCACCAACCGGGGCAAGGTGTTCAGCCGGGAAACCATGCTGGAAACCGTGTGGAAGTACGATTATATGGGCGATGCCCGCACCGTGGACGTGCATATCCGCCGCCTGCGGGAAAAGATCGAGCGCAACACCTCCCAGCCGGAGTTCATCTTCACCAAGTGGGGAGTGGGCTACTATTTCACCGATAAGGATTAAAAACCCCTTCGCCAGCATCCGCTGGCAGATTCTGCTCGCCTTTCTGCTGATCGTAGGCCTCAGCTTTTACGTCATGGCCAGCTCCATCAGCGGTATGGTGGGCGATTCTTTATTTGAACAGCGCATCCGCTCCGACCGGTCCAGCCTGGAAACCCTGGCGACCAGGATCGCCCCCCTGCTGGCCCAAAGCGACGCCCAAGCGCTCCAGGCCCAATTGCTCGCTGCCGGCGGGGAATTGGGGGGGCGCGTTTTGCTGCTGGATCAAAACGGCAAGGTGCAAATGGACAGCTACGGCGAAATGCAGGGGATCCGGCTGCAATACCCGGAAATCGCCAACATCCTGGTGAAGGGCCAGAGCGCCGATTACGGGGTGCACGAGCTGGATTCCGGCGCGGAATTGGACCCCTCCCGCCTGCTTTTTACCCGCCGCACCGCCGCCGCTTGGGTGGGCTACTGCACTGCCGGGGTGGTTTACGCCTCGGATATCATCGGCGTTTTGCTGCTGGTAAGCCCCGTGCAGGAAATTATGCAGAATATGTACCAATTGCAGGATCAAATGATCCTGATTTTCGTACTGGTGGCCGCCGCGGCGCTGCTCAGCGCCTGGCTTTTCTCCCAGATCATCACCCGCCCCATCGCAGGATTGAACCGAGGCATTCAGCGCATGAGCAAGGGCGATTTTTCCTCCCGGGTGAAGGTAAGGGGCTCCGGCGAAATGAAGCAGCTGGCCCGGGCCTTCAACTCCATGAGCGAAAAGCTGGAAACGCTGGATCAAAGCCGAAATCAGTTCGTTTCCAACGCCAGCCACGAGCTGAAAACCCCCCTGGCCACCATGAAAATCATGATCGAATCCCTGATTTATCAGCCGGATATGGATAAGGCCCTGCGCACGGAGTTCATGACCGACATCAACAACGAAATCGACCGGCTGTCCGCCATCGTAAGCGACCTTTTGACCCTGGTGCAGATGGATTCCCAGAACGTAAAATTGACCCGGGAAAACCTGTCCATCGCCCAGCTGATCAAGGAAAACGCCCACCGGCTGCAGCCCATCGCCGACCAGAAAAATCAAAAAATCCAGCTTACCCTGTCCGACCCCTGCGATATTTACGCGGACAAGTCCAAGCTGAATCAGGTGATTTACAATTTGATGGAAAACGCCGTGAAATATACCCAGAACGGCGGCGTGATCAGGGTGAATCTCCAGCGCCAGGGCCGGGACGCCCATTTTACCGTGTCCGACAACGGCCCCGGCATCCCCAAGGAAAACCTGCCCCACATTTTCGATCGCTTTTATCGGGTGGATAAGGCCCGCAGCCGGGAAAAGGGCGGCACGGGCCTGGGCCTGAGCATCGTGCACCAGCTGGTTTTGCTCCACGGCGGGGCCATCAGCGTGGAAAGCGAGGAGGGCAAAGGGGCCACGTTCATTGTGGAATTGCCGCTGCATCAGGGCTAAGGCTTTCCGCGCCGAAAAGATATTCGTACCCGCATGCAAGGAGGCACGGTATGCGCTACATTCCGCGTCGGCTGACCAAGTTTCAGCTCATCTGGACCTGCACGCAACGCCTTCCGCTGTACTTTGGCATTGGGTTTTTTCTTTTCTTTTTTGTGATCGGCCTGTTTTTCCGTACTTTTTTAGAATCGCTGTCCATTGCAGCTTTCGGTGCGATCCTGTTAGGGGGCGGCTACTTTTTATTTTCTTTCTTCGCTTGTCTGCGAGGTCTGCTCTTGCTGCGGCGGCAGGAGAAAGAAATGAACTTCCGGTTTTCCCAAGCCATCGGGGATCGGACCCTGAACCGCGAGCTCCAGCTTGCGGATGATGAATGGTTCATATCCTGTTCAGGCGAGCTTTGCGTGTTCCGGAAAGGTTTTCTGAGGCAGGTATGCCATGTAAAAACCATTCCAAGATCAAGATATACGGATTATTACATGGAATTGGAAGATCATCAGGGCCGCCGCTTCACCATCCGTACCACCAACGCCAATACCTCGAAACGATTGAAGGCCTGGCTGAGGAGAAATCCCCAATAATACGCTTAAACTCTAACTCCCATATAATTACGCAATAGAGAGAGCCAAAGCATCTAAGAGCTTCT
>ERZ842401.5312-NODE-5312-length-14378-cov-3.038470_pt1 | contig 14378 bp, 12 predicted proteins | sample MGYA00521270_ERZ842401 | MGnify/ENA primary metagenome ERZ842401 (study PRJEB31892, sample SAMEA3878208) | bioreactor metagenome | biome: Moose rumen | place: Sweden | collected 2011-10 | study: EMG produced TPA metagenomics assembly of the PRJEB12797 data set... | reverse complement strand
AAGGCACGCATGGTGTACTCGCCCGGGTCTGCCTGCCGTGCACCGCTCAGGATGAGCGACTCGAGCAGACGCCCTGCGATGTATGGACTGCCATGACAACTGATTTCCGTGCTGTCTTCGCCGGTGTATGAATGTGGGGCACGAAAGACGGAGACAAGCACTTCGTCGAGTTCCTTGCCGTCGGCATCGATGACGCGGCCAAAGTGTATGGTGTTTCCTTTTGCTTTCTTCAGGTTTCCCGAGAAGATGCAATCCGTGATGCCAATGGCATCGGGGCCGCTGACGCGAACGATGGCAATGGCTCCTCCTGGAGGCGTGGCAAGTGCGCAAATGGTATCTTGTTCCATCTTGGTAAATTGAAAATTGAAGAATAATAAATGAGATGTTGGATGTTATGTATTGAGCACTGTCTGTCGTTCCTCTGGTGTGAGGCCGTAGAGGTCGAAGACGCGATTGTCTATCTCCGTGTTTGTTTCGCTGATTTGCTGGGAAAGATTTGCGCAGGCTTCTGCGTACTGACAGAAGTAGTCTTCCCATTCGTCCTGCTGAACGAGGGAGAGTCTTATTTTCTGCTTCTTCAGCTCTGCCACGAAGGTTTTGAAGTCCGTCTGGTCGAAGGTTTGCAGGGCTGTGGTTATCTTCAAGCCTTCGAAGTTCTCTGTCAGGCGGCGCAAGAAACGAGTGCGTTTCTCTTGTAATTCCTTGTTGAGTGAGAGCATCTTGTCGGCAAGGATTTCCAGGTCCTGTAACAAGGGGGCAAGCCCCCTTGCTATCTTCACTTGATGACTCGATTGCAGTGCCGTTAACAAGGGGGCTTGCCCCCTTGCTATCTTCGCTTGGTGACTCGATTGCAGTGCCGTTAGCAAGGGGGCTTGCCCCCTTGTCTCTTGCTCTTTTGTCAGCAAAGGCAGTTTGATGCGTTTCCAGTCGTCGGGGTAGATGTGTATGTTGCTGCGTCGCTCGGTGTTGAGTTCGTAGCGTATCAGCGAGGAGTTGAAGATGGCAAGCAGGACTTTGTATGGGTAAAGTTCTGATAAGTCTTCCTGTTGCGACCTGTCAGATATGTTTGACAAGGGGGCAAGCCCTCTTGCTGTCTTTGCTGAGGCAAGTGCTTTTGCTATGGAGCTGTTGTCGATGCCTCGCAGGTCGCACCATCGCTTGAAGCCAATGGCACTTTCGTTGAAGTAGCCGTTCTCTGTATCGAGGAATGTGCGTGGGAATGTGCCGGGGCTTCGCATTGTCACAAGCTTTGGCGAACCTTCGAACATTTCCGTGAAGCCCTTGCGACGCCATTTCATCGGCGAACGCTCTGTGCCATACTCGATATACCGCCGCCGTAGCAAGGGGGCTTGCCCCCTTGTCATGCTCCCGATGTCCTTTCCTTCATAGTAGAGCTTCGGATGTTCGTCGTCCTTTACGTCTGACAGTAAATCCCCAACAAGGAATTCACCCTTGTACTGCTTCTCGTCACTATTGCCTACAATACCAACTGTCATGTAGCAAATACTCTCTAGGGGTATCATCTCTTCCTTGTTTTCAATGATGCTTTGTTTTGCATCTATACGCAGGCTGTCAGGATAGTCTGACTGGACTTTCTCGATGTAATTGTGGCCGGCATCGTGTATTCTCTGAGTGAAGTGGTCTGCTCCATGCTTGTCCAGGGTTACGATGATGCTCTTCACGCCCACGTTCTCGAAGACTTCTATGTCGGGGAAATAGTCAATCATGGAGAGGTAGCGGTGGCTCTTCATATATTCGAGGCTGCGCTTGCTGTATTCAGCATGACAGTAGGCATCGGGGATGATGAATGAGCAAAGGCCATTGGGCTTGGCGAGCTTGGTGCCCAGCTCGAGGAAGGGGATATACAGATCCCACTTTCCTGCCAGTGTCTCCCACCTGCCGCACGATGTCATGTAGTTGCGGAAGTCGGGCGAATTGCCTGGGCTGTCTGCCCTGACATACGGCGGATTGCCTATGACGATGTCGAAGCCGCCTTCATATTCATCGCGGAACGCCTCGTCGAAGCTAATGGTGTGGACAAGGGGGCAAGCCCCCTTGCTGTCTTGGCGGGAGGGCAATGGCGGCAGGTCGTGCTTGATGCGGTTGCGCTCGATGTAGTCGATGACTTCGTTGAAGTGCTCATGCTCTGTCACAGCCTTGCAGCTATACTTCTGCGTCCATATTGCCCGAGAGGACGGCGAGGCCTGTCCCGTTGCGGTTGAGGCATCGCGATGCTTGTTGACGGCAATGGCTGTCAGGGATTTTATCTTGCCAACTATCATGTCCACTTCTTCGTCCTCACATACAAGCAGCATGTGGAAATGGTCTTGACAGATATTGAAGGCAATGACGTTTAGCCGGTCTTCCTCAATGATGGTGTCTATTACCTGACAGACCAACAGTTCTTCCTCTTCTGACAGAATGACCGGGCTGGCATCCGGCATTGTACCGTCGTAGCGTTTCTCCCTTACCTTGTGCTCTATCATCCTTTGGGATACTCCCGATTTTTCAGATAGCATCTTTTGGGTCAGATTAGCATATATCCTTAATCGCTTCAGCTGGGATTCTTTATAATAAGCAGACATCTTTTCATCCATATAATCCACAAATCTCATAACATCCATCTCATGATATGGGTGATATAAATCCACGATTTTATCTATGGGAACAACCCTGTTAATATCGGAAAAAGAAATATCTTTATACCAGGAATAATACGCTGCCGACCAACCGGCAAAATACTCAGGAGATTTGCCATATACATACTCAGGTGCAACCTCACACTCAGCTCCTGTCAGCCTGTAGTAAACCTTTAACAATTGATATGTTTTAATGCTCGGTGCATACGCCGGTTTTGAAGCACGCTGAACCGCAGCCGCTGCAGGAGTCAGCGCAGTTGGGCGTGACCTCACCAGCCATGGCGCGCTCCCACTCACGGCGCAGGAACCTTTTGGATACCTTGCAGTCGATAAAGTCCCATGGGAAAAGCTCGTCTGCTCCCCTCTCGCGCATGATGTAGAAATCGCCGTCCACACCGCAGTCGGAGAATGCCTGCTCCCATTTTGCAAGATCAAAATACTCGCCCCAGGCATCGAAAAAGCATCCCAGCTCATAGGCACGAAGAATGACCTTTGAAAGTCTGCGGTCTCCTCTGGCAAAGATACCCTCGAGCACCGTCACATCAGCCTGATGCCACTGATATCTAAGACTCTTTTTATTGAGCTGCTCCTTCATATGATCGTTTACGATCTTGGCGCGATGCAGGTACTCATCCTTTTCATACATCCTCGCCCACTGAAAAGGTGTAAAGGGCTTCGGCACAAAAAAGGACGTGCTCATAGTCACCTGACACCTGCCCTGTCTTTCTTCCTTCGGGATAGTGTCATAGTAGAGCATGGCGATCTCGTCACCGAGCTCCGGTATCGCCCTCATATCCTCCTGGGTCTCCCCGGGGAGACCCAGCATAAAGTATAGCTTTATCTTTGTCCAGCCGCCGAGGAAAGCCTGACGCGAGCCCTCGATGATATTCTCATGGGTGATGCCTTTATTTATCACATCCCTCATCCTCTGGCTGCCGGCCTCCGGCGCAAAGGTAATGGAGGACTTTCTCACATCCTGCACCTTGCTCATCACATCGAGAGAAAAATTATCAATTCGAAGCGACGGCAGGGAGATATTGACCTTGTCTCTGTCGCACTCCTCTATGAGAAAATCCAAAAGCTCCGGCAGCTTGCTATAGTCACTTGAACTAAGTGAAGAAAGGGATATCTCCTCATGTCCGCTGTTTTTAAGCATTTCCCTCGCATAGTCCTTTAGGGTATCAAGACTTCTCTCCCTCTTCGGACGGTATATCATCCCCGCCTGACAGAAACGACAACCCCTGATACAGCCGCGCATGATCTCAAGTGTAACACGATCCTGTATCGCCTGGATATTCGGAACTACCGGCTTCATGGGATATGCAGTGGCGTCTAAGTCAACCACCACCTGCCGCTCTACAGTCTGCGGCACATCATCATACTTTGGCGTAAAAGCCGAGAGAGTCCCATCGGGATTATAGGACGTCTCATACAACCCCGGCACATACATCCCCGAGATCTTCGCAGCCTGACGTAGAAAATCAGCCCTGCTGTATGTCCCGTCTTTTTTCATCTTAATATAGAGATCAAAAAGAGCATCGTAGGAGGTCTCCCCCTCCCCGATGTAAATGATATCAAAGAAATCAGCTATAGGCTCGGGATTATAGGCACAGGGACCGCCCGCCATGACGATGGGCATATCATCGGTGCGCTCGGCTGCCAAAAGCGGCAGACCTGCGAGATCAATGATCTGCAGGATATTCGTGTAGCACATCTCATACTGCAGAGTCATGCCTATAAAATCAAATTCCCTAATAGGCTCCTGGCTCTCAAGCGCAAAAAGAGGGATACCCCTCTCCTTCATGACCTTGTGCAGATCACCCCATGGCGAATAAACTCTCTCGCACCAGACATCATCACGCCTGTTGAACTGCTCGTAGAGTATCTGTATCCCCAGATGCGACATTCCTATCTCATAAACATCCGGGAAACAGATAGCATACCGGAGATTCACCTCCCCGGCGTCTTTCATTATGGAATTTACTTCATTTCCTATATATCTGGCAGGCTTTTCCACCTGCAGCAATATCTCATCAGTTAACGCTAATTCTCTCATATTACCTCTGTGCGAGCTCGCGGACGACATCCTCCCAGGTGATATCACGTTCTGCCATAAGCACCATCATATGATACAGAAAATCCGAGATCTCATAGATGGACTCATCGGGATTGGGATTCTTGGCCGCGATGATGATCTCGGCAGCCTCCTCGCCCACTTTTTTGAGTATCTTATCCAGCCCCTTGTCAAAGAGGTAATTCGTATAGCTGCCCTCCTTGGGATTTTCCTTGCGGTCAATTATGGTCCCGTAGACATCCTCTAAAATCTTAAGCGGATTTCGCTCCACGTACTCCTTTTTCACTATCTCATTGAAAAAGCAGCTGGGCGCACCGGTGTGGCAGGCGATCCCTCCCACCTGTGATACCTTTGCCAGGAGCGTATCATAATCACAGTCCGCGGTAAGACTTTTCACATACTGGATGTGACCGCTGGTAAGCCCCTTTGTCCAAAGCTCGTTCCGGCTCCTGCTGTAGTAGGTCATCTTCCCTATTCTCATAGTAAGATTAAAGCTTTCTTTATTCATGTACGCCATCATCAGAACCTCATGTGTCTGATAGTCCTGTACGATACAGGGAACCAGCCCGTCGGGTCCGGGATTTAGATCCGACCACTTAAGCTTCGGCTCAAAATTGTCCATCTTTATGCCGCGATCAGAAAGCACGGATTTTAAGTTCATAATATCCGTATTCGGCGTATTGATAAATGAACCATAAATACCTCTGATCTTTTCAGAGGAAAGGACGCCCACTATCTCATCGATATTTGCGGTATCCTGCTTTAAGATATAGGGCACATCGGTCATATTTTCAAGACCGCCTAAAAGCCCGTGGTTCATAATGAGAAGCTCATGCACGCACCGGGATACCAGCTCGCCATTTTTGAAGAGAAAGTCCATGGTATTTATAGATACCAGTATCTTTTCCGCGCCGAAGCGGTTTGCAGCCTCCTCCAAAAGACCCACCGTATGAGGCTTTGAGCCGTTCAGCACCACCTCGATGCAGCCGGCATATAAAAGCTTCTTTACATCCTCCAGGCGATGGATATTTCCGCCGCCGCAGGTCTTTATATCTATGTTTCTGTTTATCTCACGGATGGTGAGTATGTTTTTTTCATGCTCATCATCGTTGTCGGAAAGATCGAAAATGATGATCTTGTCTATGCCTGTATCGTCGTAGGTATGCGCCAGCTCCAAGGCGTCCATGCTGCTCTTCGGATCCTCGGGATCCAATAGCGCCGCGCCATCCTTTATATACATGGTTGCCACTATATTCTTATGTTCCATTTACTCTACCTCTTTTATACTTATTGTTAAGTTTGGTGTAGTATATATTTGAACGATTAAGCGTAGCGCTTAGCGAAGAGTGCGTTGCCTGCCGCTGCGAGGACTGTTTGAGCGAAGCGAGTTCCGCAGCAGCGGATTAACAGGCAATGTGCTCTGAGGTTAGCAGCGAAGCGACTAGTGAAAATATATACTACATCAAACGTAATTTAAATAGTTCCTTTCGTTGAAAGTACATCCGCGATGCGAGGGTCGGTGGTCGTCGCGGCGTCGAGTGCGCGAGCGAATGCCTTAAACATCGCTTCGATGATGTGATGCGTGTTTTCTCCTGCGATCTGTCTGATATGCAGGTTCATGGCCGCGCTGTAGCTGATGGCGTAGAAAAACTCACGTACCATCTCGGTATCAAAATACCCCACACGCTCCATATTAAAGCTGCCGTCAAAACCGAAGTATGGTCTGCCGCAGAGATCCACGGCGCACATCACGAGCGCGTCATCCATGGGAAGTATCACACTCCCATATCTGGCGATACCCAGCTTGTCGCCTAAAGCCTCCCGTATCGCCTGTCCGAGGACAATCCCCACATCCTCTATGGTGTGGTGACAGTCCACGGAAAGATCCCCTTTACAGCTAAGTGTCAGATCGAAAAATCCATGCCTCGCAAAGCTTTGAAGCATGTGATCAAAAAATCCGATACCGGTGTTTATCTCTGCCTTGCCGCTGCCGTCGATATCCAGTACGCAGCGGATATCGGTTTCATTCGTTTTTCTTTTTATCTCCGATTTCCTATCTCCCATTAAATCACCTCTTTTTTGCTATGTATGAATATGGGTTCGCGTAGCACGATTCTTAGTGCGGCGAAGCCATATTCATACATAGACAGCAAATAAAATCAATCCTCAAAACGTACATGAATAGAGTTCGCATGAGCCGTAAGCCCCTCGCATTTCGCAAAGGTCTCGATGGTCTCATGTGTCTCTAAAAGTGCATCCCTTGTATATGATATTATACTCGATTTCTTCACAAAGTCATCCACCGAAAGCGCCGAGAAAAATCTCGCCGTGCCGTTTGTCGGAAGCACATGGTTCGGCCCCGCCATATAGTCTCCGAGAGGCTCCGAGGAATACGCCCCGAGGAAGATAGCACCGGCATTTCTGATCTTTGTCATCACAGAAAACGGATCATTCGTCACGATCTCTAAATGCTCCGAAGCGATAGCGTTTACAGCGTCAATAGCCGACTCCATATCCTCTGCCACGAGCAGGTGTCCGTAATTTTCCAGTGACTTTGAAATGATATCCCTGCGGGAAAGCACCTCCAAGAATCCGTCTATCTCTGCGGAAACCTTCTCTGCCAGCTCCCTGCTTGTAGTGATAAGTATAGCCGACGCCAGCTCGTCATGCTCAGCCTGGGACAAAAGATCGGCTGCGACATAATGTGCGTCCGCACTCTCATCCGCCAGCACCAGTATCTCGGAGGGCCCTGCGATGGAATCTATGCTCACATGACCAAACACTGCTTTTTTGGCGAGAGCCACATAGATATTTCCGGGGCCTACAATCTTGTCCGCCTTTTTTATGCTTTCAGTACCGAAAGCCATGGCAGCGATAGCCTGAGCTCCGCCCACCTTGTATATCACATCCACGCCCGCCTCATGCGCAGCCACCAGCGTCGATGCCGGTACCTTTCCGTCCTTACCACAAGGCGTACACATAAATATGTGATCCACTCCTGCCACCCCGGCAGGCACCACATTCATAAGCACCGACGACGGATATGCCGCCTTGCCTCCGGGCACATACACGCCCACATTTTCCATCGGAGTGACTTTCTGCCCGAGGATCACGCCATTGTCCTTTGACTCAAACCAGCTGTTCTGACGCTGCTTTTCATGGAAGCTTTTTATGTTCGCTATAGACTTTCCCACTACCTCCAAAAGTGCCGGATCAGCCTCTTTATAAGCCTCGTCTATCTCCGCATCAGATACCAAAAGCGTATCCCCGGAAAGCTTTACCCCGTCAAACTTCTCCGTATATGAAAAGACTGCCTCATCTCCACGCTCGCGGACATTTTCCACGATATCCTTAACCGCAGTCTCATACTCACCATAGCTGGTAGGCGACCTCTTTAGCATGCTCTCAAGGAGGCTATCTATACTGTTTTTATCCAAAGTCTCAATCTTCATCATAAACTACCCCTAAATTCACTACAGAGTATGATATGCAGGGGTTCGCATAGCCCGATTCTTAGGGCGGCGAACCCCTGTATATCATACGACCTCTTTCAGCTTAGATATGAGCTCCGTGATCCGCTCGTTCTCCATCTTCATACTCACCTGGTTCACCACCACTCTCGCAGAAAGCGGCACCACATCTTCTAACACGGTCAGCCCATTCTCCCGCAGCGTGCTCCCGGTCTCCACTATATCCACTATGACCTCCGAAAGCCCCACTATGGGCGCAAGCTCAATAGAGCCGTTCAGCTTTATGATCTCCACGGTCTGACCCTTCCGGTCGTTGAAATAGTTCTTCGCAATGTGAGGATACTTTGTCGCCACCCGTATCAGCTCCTGGCTCTTTAGATACTCGGCTGCCTCGGGAGGACCGCAGACACACATCCGGCAGGCGCCGAAGCCGAGATCTAAAACCTCATAGATATTACGTCCCTCCTCAAGTATGGTGTCTTCTCCCACGATGCCGATATCCGCTGCGCCATGCTCCACATAGGTGGGCACGTCCGGTCCCTTTGCGAGGAAAAATCTCATCTTCTTTTCTACATTTACAAATATAAGCTTTCTGGAGGTCTTGTCCTTCATCTCGGGAGCAAAAACCCCTATCTTTTCAAAGAGCTCCATGGCCGACTCTGCCAGGCGTCCCTTTCCCAAGGCTATGGTAAGATACCTGTCATCCTTTGCAGGCGCATCCGCCATCTTTTGACTTTTCTGTGCCATGGACAGCACGTCTACCGAAACCGCAAAGCCGACAGCCGGTGCATCCTTACCGAAATATCCGAGCAGCTTGTCGTAGCGGCCGCCCTTTACCACCGGCTCTCCCACATCATAGGTGTAGCCGTAAAAAATGATACCCGTATAGTACTTATAGGGCGATATGAGTCCCAACTCATAGGTCACATAGGACGCCTTATCACGCTCATTTAAAAGTGCATCCAGCCTGCCCAAATACTCCAGGGCATCCGCGATGACCGGATATCCGCTCGCCGCGGCAGCCATATCCGACCACTCTGCCGGCTCGGAATAAAAGGTGGTAAGCATCTTAAAGAGTGCCTTTTTATCATCTGATATCCCTGACCGATCCAGATAATCCATGAGTCCAAAGGAGTTTTTATTGTTGATAAAATCCTCTATCTCCTCGGTCTCATACTTGGAAAAGCCGCACGCCTCCATGAGTCCCTTAAATATCGCCACATGGCCGAGGGATATCTTGAAATCGGAAAAACCCGCCGAGAGCATGGCGTCGATGGCCATGGAAACTATCTCTGCATCTCCCTCTACATCGGTCTGCCCGATCAGCTCCGCGCCGAGCTGGGTGCTCTCCTTTAGCCGTCCCTGAAGGCTCTCGTTATTGATATAGACATTTCCCTCGTAGCAAAGCCGCAGCCAGTCGTCGCCTCTGTCTAAAAAATACTTTGAAGCGGCCCTGGCAATACTCGGCGTGATATCGGGACGGAGCACCAGCGTATTGCCCTCCTTGTCAAAGAACTTATATAGGTCCTTTGAGGGAGTGGTCCCCACGTCATTTCCAAATATATCAAAAAACTCAAATGTAGGCGTCTGTATCTTTTCATATCCGAAGCCGCGGATAGCCTCCATCATGGATGTGGATATGGCCTCCTTGCGGATCAGCTCACCATCGTAAATGTCCCGGACTCCCTCGGGAGTATGAAGCATCTGATTCATTGTAATCCTTTCGCTTTAGCTCGCTAATGTGCTACCATGCTACTATTATAAAGTATATATCACTGTCCGTCAAGACGATCCAGGTCCTTCTGTATCATATCGAGATAAGGCACCGGCACGCCCGGCCTGCCCGCAAAAAAGTATTCCTGCTCCAGCTCGTTTATCCGAAAGCTTTTTCGCCCGCCCGCAGTCATGCGGTCAAAAAACACCGACGCCAGATCAAACGAAAGATAGTAATACTCATCCCTGAATGTAAAATACAAAAGGAAAAAAGCGATCCCGTTCTGCTTTTGCCACTCTCTCATAAAATCCATCTGATGCTCATGGATATTGGCCAAAGGAAAGGAATCCTTGGCACACTCCTTTGCATCAAAACACACTGGCACACCCTGTACCACACCGATATAGTCCACGGTGCTCTTCTGGTCAAAATACGCCAGTGTGATATGTCTCGTGGTCTTGTCTATGTTTATGGGTGTAATGGGGGTAGGGATCTTTTGTATCAGAGCCAGGCCGCTCTCCCTGTAGATCTCATTTGTCCTGTTTATAAAATCCTCTAAAGTAGATCCCCTGAGTCCCCGTGAGCTCCAAGTAGGCACTTTATCCTCCTAATACGATATCTTCATGGATCCCCTCACCATGAGCCACCCGGACGAAACACTCCGGCACAGGTGAGACAAAGGTCCTGCCATCCGAAAGCACTATCTTTGCCGCATGCAAAAGCTGGTGTGTGATCCCGTATCTCTCCCTGAAGTAGCGGCAGCTTTTTGCGCCGGCATACTTCGGATCGCCTGCAATCGGATGCCCTATACTTTTTAGGTGCGCCCTGATCTGATGACTGCGCCCGGTAAAAAGCCTGACGCGAAGCAGCGAAATACTCTCTGATGAAAAGATCGTCTCATACTGCGTCTCTGCATACTTTGAACCCCGGGTCTCACTCTGCGTCACCACCGATGTGTTTGTGGCCGGATCCTTTTTTATATACCCCTTTAATACCTCCGAGCCCGAAAGCCTGCCTTCACATATACAGTAATAATACTTTTCGATGTCCTTATCCCTAAGCTGCCTTGATAGCAGCTCCTGTCCGGCATAGGTCTTTCCTGCCAGGATGATCCCACTGGTATTTTTGTCGAGGCGGTTTGCCACGGAGGGCTTAAAGGTCATACTTAAATCCGGTGCAATGGCGCCGGATTTTAAAAGGTAGGATAAGATATGCTCGTTCATGGAAAGCTCGCCTGAGCTGTCCATCTGGGACAGGACTCCCGCAGGCTTGTCCACCGCGATGATATCATCATCCTCATATATAATGCTTGTCAAAAAATCGTCGTCGGCTATCTGCGAAAAAAGATCATTTTCAAAGGTATCTGCAGCCGACTGTCCCGAAAACTTATCAAAGGTCTCGTCCGAAAAATATATCTTGACGGAGTCGTCACACGAGAGACACTCACGCCCGGTGGCCTTTTTGTCATTTAAGACGATATTTTTCTTTCGGAGCATCTTGTATAAAAAACCGCTGCCGGCATTCGGCAGTACACGCCCCAGATATCTGATCAGCGTCTGCCCGGCGTCCTGGGAGGAAACAGTGAACTCTCTCATATCCCGTCAATCTTTTTTAAAGAACTCATCAGGGATATTCAGCACTGTCTGCTCGGCAGATGCAGGCTTTACATCAGTCTTATTGACGCCGGAGGTCTCCGGCATCTTTACAGGCTCGCTCTCCTTTTCGGCGGGCTTATCCTCAGTCTTTTTCTCCTCCGGCTTATCCTTTGATTCAGGAGCTTTTTCCGCTGCCGCTGTTCCTGCCGCTGCAGGCTGCCTTGAAGGCTCGGGTGCGTGACGCTCCGGGGCAATCTCCTCACGATTGCCGGTGACTACATCCAGATATCCCTGCATGGTGGAAAGGAAGGTATCTGTCCTGGCCCTCGTGGTGTCGATGGAACTCTTTAAGATATCCTGTATACTCTTTAAAAGCTCATCAGTATAGGCCATGGCGCCTGTCCTGATCTCATTGGCGTCATTGGTGGCGTTATCGAGGATCTCCTGGGCCTGCTTGGAGGCGATCATGACCACCTCATTGGCCTGGGCGTATGCCTGCTGCATGATCTGATGCTCGGACACCAGCTCATTCTTTGTGATCTGAGCCTCGGCAATAATGGAATCCGCCTTGTTCTGCGCGTCTGCCAGGATCGCTTCTTTATTGCTGATGATCTTCTGATACCGGCGTATCTCCTCGGGAGTCTTGGCACGCAGCTCCTCCAAAAGGCCGTCTATATCATCCCTGTTGACGACTATTTTGGTAGACGAAAATGCCGCCGGCTTGCAGCCGTCAATATACTCCTCTAACTCATCAATGATGCTCTCAATCGCACTTGCCATCAGTCTGTCCTCTCCTTTATCTTATAATCAAATAGATCCTTTTTTCTCATCGATCGCCTGCCGGATCATGGGTATGACCGAAGCAGGCACAAACTTTGAAATATCTCCACCATAGCTGGCAAACTCCCTCACTATGGACGAGCTGAGATACGAATAATTCAGATCCGTAACCAGAAAAACGGTGTCCAACTTCTCGTACTCCACCCTATTGGTCTGGGCTATCTGAAGCTCATACTCAAAATCGGTGACCGCCCGAAGCCCACGGACGATGATATTCGCATCCTTTTCCTTTGCAAAATCAACGAGAAGCCCGTCAAATGACTCCACACTGACATTGTCATATTCCAAAAGCAAATCCTTTAATATAGTAACACGAACATCGGCATTAAACAATGAGTTTTTTTGACTGTTGTTCAATACTCCGACTATGATCTCATCAAAGATACCTGCCGATCTTTTGATGATATCCAAATGACCAAAGGTCACGGGATCAAAGCTGCCCGGATAAATAGCTCTCTTCATTTCCTCTCCAAAAATATATGCTTATTTGTCTTGTAGCACTTCTCTCTGGTCGCCGTAAAGCCTGTATCATTTAAGTCAATGGTACGATCCAGCGCCGCCTCGATTATGATCATACCATCATCAGCCAAAAGACCATACTCCTCTATACCGCGGATCACCTGCTCCTCTATGCCGCTTGCGTAGGGCGGATCCATATATATGATATCAAAGGGTCCCTCCGATTTAAGCTGCGGCATAGCCGAAATCACATCTGCGCGAAGCACCCTGCCCTGCCCGGTAAAACGGGTCTTTTCCAAATTCTTTTTTATAAGCTCCGCGATGCGCCTGTCCTTTTCCACAAATATGGCGTGTCCTGCCCCGCGGCTGATGGCCTCTATCCCTATCTGACCGCTGCCTGCAAAAAGATCCAGAAATGAGCAGTCATATACATAGTCGCGAATGATATTAAAAAGGGTCTCCTTTATCCTGTCAGTCGTGGGTCTCGTACCCTCTCCCTCAGGAGAAAGCAGGGGAATACTTCTGGCCTGACCGGCTATCACCCGCATGATCTACTTTGTCTCCTTCAGCACGTCTTTATTTTTCGATATATAGTCCACGAGCGATACTATGGTAAGTATGAGCGCCACCCACATAAAGACGATCTCTAAAACCTGCCAGAAGCCCGCCTTGAAGTCAAACACCATGGTGATGACCATGAGCATCTGAAATACCGTCTTAAACTTTCCCCAGTAGCTGGCCGCTATCACGATGCCATTGTCACTGGCCACCAGCCGGAAGCCTGAAATGATAAACTCCCTGGCTATGATGATAATACATATCCATGCGGGAAGCTTTCCTATGCTCACCAGACATATCATGGCCGAGCATACCAAAAGCTTGTCGGCCAGGGGATCCATAAACTTGCCGAAATTTGTGATAAGGTCGTACTTCCTCGCGATATAACCATCCGCGGTATCTGTAAGGGACGCCGCTATAAAGACCAGCGCGGCGATAATCCGGCACACGGAATTCTCAGGCGCTATCAATATGAAAAACACAAATACCGGGACCATTATGATGCGGAGTATGGTAAGTCTGTTTGGCAAATTCATTTCTTCAAAAAACCTGATCATCGCAGTCTCCTTATAATCATTTATGACAGGATGGGCTCGCCTATGAGATCATAGCCGCTGGCCTCTCTTATGACCACATCACAGAAGTCACCGCTTAAAAGCTCATCCTCTGTCTCTATAAATACATTTGAATCCACACCGGGCGCATCCCTGTAGGACCTGGCGATATAAACGCCATCCTCTATCCTGCCCTCAACAAAGCAGCTGAGTCTCCGCCCGATGAGTGATCTGTTCTTTTTAAAGACGACCTCCTGCTGGACCTCCATCACCTCATCGGCCCAGCCCTCTGCGGTCTCCCTGTCTATCTGGCCGGGGAAATCCGCCGCGGGCGTGCCATCCTCTCTGGAATACGGAAAGCACCCGAGCCTGTCAAAGTCCATCTCCCGGACGAACTCCAGCATCTCCCTATGCGCCTCCTCTGAGATCGGAAGAGCGTCGTGTAGGGAAAGAGTGTAGATCTCGGTGGTCGCCG